>Ga0153955_100545_pt1 | contig 15934 bp, 13 predicted proteins | sample TSFL039MetaG_FD_104744 | JGI IMG/M metagenome (GOLD analysis project Ga0153955, IMG submission 104744) | Attine ant fungus gardens microbial communities from Florida, USA - TSFL039 MetaG | ecosystem: Host-associated > Fungi > Mycelium > Unclassified | place: USA: Florida, Wekiwa Springs...
TAGTGAATGGTCTCAATGCGGTTTCGTAGATATGTAGTGAAGATGAGATATAACTGTCCAAGCCTCATATCAAGGTACAGGTAAAGAAACAAAAAGAATATTTGGTGTTCTCCCGAATGATCTCGCACAAAAATACGATCTTCCATTAAGAATTGGTACTATATTTTAACTGCGTCATTCAACAAGATCTCCTTTAGGTCATTAACATCGTCTGAGTACTCGCACTACCACAAGACAATCATATATGTCGATTGAAAAGGTCTGAGGAGAGGTTTGAACGTGCTTCCGAGTCCATAAGAGATCGCCTTGACTCACAGAAAATGGGCGCGGTGTCCAACACTCAGCTCCGTGCGAGAACCCGGGACTTTTCACTGCTTCCCCCGAGTCGTCTCTGCATACCTCTTAAGGAGTCGGGGAGACCAGGCAAAGATGAAGTAGTCGAAATGAGTGTAGAGCGACATCACGAAGGCAGAGGCTGAGTCAAGGAAGGGATCACAGCCATCCCTGTTGGCTAAGCAGCTCAAGTATCATGCTGTGTGGACTCGGAAGTTGATTTTGTTTGCTGTGAGGCACTGGAATGCTGCTGATGTAGATGAGGACGAAAGCGAGGAAAGAAGAGATGTTTATCACATATCATCCCCCGTAGTTGTACCGGTCGCTTCCATGTTTTCGATGAGCACTTGAGACCAAACAAATGAGATTTGACATTTCACGTCTACACACGCACCTTGATGAGCACCTCTTGCAAACACATCTAGTACAGGAACCATATTTGCATTATGAGCGAGTACAGTCTATGGGTTCTTATCCTAAAAGCCTATATCCCAAAAGAAAAAAAGAAAGTATAGAAGCTTTAGTAAGGATGGGATAGGTTTAGGACAGCTTCACCAGACACCGATTGCACGTCGACTCTGCCAGCCTTAGCAACTTCTACAATTCGATGTAGCCGTTCGTTAGATTTGGTAATGTCAGGCAAGAGTATGTGTCGACTCGCTGCGAGTGAGGAAGACCTTGGCATCCAAGAACTGGTGGGTGTCAAACGATGGGATGTACGCCAAAGAGACCTATCCAACGTTAATTTGAGCTAGTTGGTACGGCTTCAGCTGCAGCGGATTCTGTGGTCGATGCTGTTGTGGGATATGGATGGTGGATGAAGAATGAACAGGATCGACAATGACGAGAGAGAGACATCGCGGATAGAGTGCGGAGAACCATGATGGCCATGAGATGGACTATGATTTTGGAATACTCTCAGTTTAGACACTAAGAACTATAAATTAGCTAGTAATAGTGTGCATTGATGGTGTAGTTGGAAAGCGCGTCTGTCTAGCTGGGTTAATTCTCATGCAGGCAGGAGGTCCCAGTTTGGACCTGGGTCAATGCACAAAGTGGATATTTAAATCTCCACTTGAATTGGGAATGTTAAATTGTCTGTCATAGAGTGACACTCCCAATTTTTATTTTCATCAATAATCTTGAGCGTGGTGTGGTGTACATGCAGTCTGTGGTAGTCTACTACAAACATTTATGAAGACCGGACAATTGGGTTGTACATTCCCGTTGTTGACAACAATCCCAACTCTTCCGACCAAAGAGCATACCCAAATTTCCCACCGCTTTCACATCCCTCCTATTCAGTCCACTGTACAGCATTGAACCTCACAACACCTGCAATAGCTCTCTCAGAGCTCCTTGCCCCAGCCACTCTTGTCTAGTCTGTGGCAATCTTTTTCTCAGTGTTTCCTCACCCATCACTTTCTTAACCCATTCATCCCAATCTGCTTGTGTACCAAAACCTGTTTACAATGCCACTCTTTCATCAAATGCTAGATGCAGTATTTCACATCAATCGAGCAGCGGCAAAGATATAGTGTAAAGTGAATTGGTAGTGCAGATAACTCAAGATTAAGATAGATCAATTGTAACAATCATTATTTTGTTTGAGGATTTCTATGTATTTATCCAATTTCATCAACTTGGTCAAGAAGAATGACAGAATCGGCACAAAGTCTTTACAGAGCGCTCTGGAACAATAAGTCTGGGACTGGATGCAATGTAAGTACATCTGTGACCACATAGTTCCATCACTGGCACCATCAAAATATCTACATTGGAATGGACGACTAAAGGCACGGGCTATACTTTGACCGAGAAATATTTTTCCTATACCTGGTGGCCCAACAAGTATAAGTGTTGGGCCCTTGGTTGATGATGAGTGAGGTTTGGAAAGGGGAGCAGATGGCGAAGGATCTTGTAAATATCACTAGAAGGTGAAGTCTGTGGAGTAGGTTTGCCTGCATCGCCAGGATTTCAGGTTGTTTAACGGGCACCTCGACCGCAGCTTCCCTGTCTGTAATTCTTTGAGACAGATTACTCAATTGGCCATTTCTTGATTTTGTCGAGACCGAAGCGATCGCCATCAAGTTGAGTTTGGGCTTTATGGCTTGTGTCGTGAATGACAAATGATATCAAGAGTAGTGATGATGAATTGGGCCAGGGAATCGATGTTAGTCCTTTGAGCTGCATAGCATATATGACTGGAGCTGTCGATGAAAAGGATGAAAGAACGTACATAGTTCCCAATGTTCTCAAATGCCCCCTTGATAAATTCTCTTGAGCCTTCTCCATTCCATCTTCCTCTCCTCGGTGCCAGATTCCATGGACTCGATCTCCTTCTGATCGGCCGAATCATTTGCTCCATCCTGGTCGTCGTCATCCAATTCATGAGTGGTAGCAATACTGATGGAGATAGATGTGGTTGAGTTACTGCCACATCTTTGGAGGACAGACAGTTCGCGTTGAGCAGTGGCCAGCTGTTGATTCTATCTGTTATTTGGACAGGGACTCGTTTATGGCCAAGGCTATTTTATTTTATACCTCAGGTAGAGGCCTTCTTGAAGATGTCAGCGGCAAGGGACAAATGGGTATTGACATCTGGGGTGCTAAACCAATGGTGTGAGAAAGGGACGACGAAGATCAGAACCAACCCGATTCGGTGTCGTAGTCAGGATTATTGCTGACTATGAGGACATCAGCTATCGACGGGGTGCAAGCATCTGATATGTCTTCGAGCATGGCGGTGATCGTGATGCAGCCCTTTGTGCTAACATCACGGGAACGTCTATCGAAAAGTCGAAGAGCAACCTGTTCGAACCGCGCAGTTGTTTCCCTATTTGGCACCCTGTCTGCGGGAAGAGGGAGATGACGACGGGAGGGGCATTGGAGTGGTTGATGAGGGCAATGACCTGTTTCCATTAATGGCCGAAGAATCAAACAAAGTACTGGCAGTGACAAATAATCGGCAATGATCCAATGACGCAAACAAAGTACCCACATTGGTAATCATTCAATGACCAATGAGCTACCTCTTTCAAAGTAAAATATGGCCGTATTTGTTGTGACAGGCGCAAGGACTGTGCCATGAGAGTTCTCAAGTGTTAATTCCAAGATGGATCTGAGTAATCGTATCAGTTTGTTTTGTACGTGGGTCATCAGGAGCATGGGATGATAAAATGATAAACTTGCCTAATGAGGCTGAAGACTTATCATAATAGTCGGATAGCGGAACACCGACGCTAACATACATGTATGCTTTTGTTAATAACTCATGATTGTGACAAAGTAAGGATAGGCACTTGCAAGCTTGTATTCAATAGTGGAAAAATATATCGGAGTAGCGATGACATTAAGACAATAAGTGCGACAGGGTAGACGAGCCGTATGAAAGGGGCTACATCCTCATCTCTCAAAACGCTCAATAGTCAGTTGGGCATAGTGTAACTGAGCACCTGAGAATGTATAGGAACTAAACAAAGTAGTGACACACAGGACTCGGGGCTGGAGGTGGCTGCTGACTTGAGAATGGCAAATGGCAAAAGATTAGCATGTTTTCAATGGTACACGACAGTAAAACACTCACGTTCTGAGTCAAAGATGCCTTATCTGCGTCTAAATGCCTTCTTGGCCACTTTTCAGGCAGTGGCTGATGCTCCCCATCCTAAGCATGGTAAAAATGACAAACTGAGATCATTGAGCAGGAGTAGATAGTTAGCTATCATCATCTTCCAGATTATGTCATGGCAGGGGCCGTTCATCCATATCCACGTCATCAAGGTCTCCAGGAATGCCATTGGGAGAGTGACTAGGAAGCGCGTCTGTATAAATGAGCAGTGATGAGATTTACCGGCGATGCAAGGTACAAATATGAAATGAAGACCTGGATCGCTCGATATATAACCAACTGCAACGAGGTTGACGTGTCCCAGCGAATTGTGGCCTGCTGAACGTGCATTCCAGTGTCTTTGGCATGGTCAATACGCACTGCGGAACAGTCTGCAGGGGGTGACTGGACATGGTCGTTGAGTTTTGCAAGGCCGCAAGATGTTCAATCCAACATACTCATCCAATGCAACTATCGCAATCACCACAAGTTCCTCACGTGGAATAGCATCATCCAATGGTACCTCGATGGGTGATTTGAAAAGTCGACCAATGTCAGTTGAGCTGTGCGTTGCCGAAGAGGAGGGAACACGTGGGCAGGATTACAGGCAACAGTGCGCAAGAGGGCATTCGTGATGGTGGTAGATTCTGTGCTAGACAAAAAATCATAGACAACCCACCTTGAGCATTTGCTATGTTGGCCTGTTCACGTCATTCGCCACAAATGGCTGGTACCACGAATCAGACGGTTCGGACATTAAATATCAGGCACGAAGATCAGATCTTGCACTGCTCGGATCTCTACAAGAAAATCCCGGTCGAAATTTTGCGCGAAAGTGTTCAGTTTCTTCCATAATCCAATTACTTGGTCGTTACGAGGGACAACAAGGATGTGTTTAGCTGCGACCAATGACTGAGTTGTGACCCTATCTCATGCAGTTGAATACGCACCTGATCGACTTTCGAGCCACTTGTCAATAAAGTCCACCACTTCCTCCATCAGGTACTGATAGTAAGACGCAGATCGTTTGATCTTGGAACCTCCTTGAGCCTGGACAGCTAGGATACACATACCCTCTGCAAAGTCTTGCATTACTCCATGAGATTCTTTTTGAGCTTCAAAATTATACAAAACCAATCAGTCATGCCATTTACGTTGAAAGAGAATGTGGCCAACTTTACGTACAAAATCAATGCAATTGGCCGCCGTTTGAGCCACGTAATTAAGCTATTTCAAGTTAGATAACCTTAGTGATAGCCAACCCGAACTCGATAAGCATCCCAGCACCAACGCTCGCAGGACCAAGGCGACTCAAAATTTGAAGGATTTCAAGCTCTCTGCTGTACTCTTGATTTGGGCGTCTAGAGCGCATAGGCCTATGATTATGTTTCAATAGGAAATCTACATCTTACAATGATAAAATGCGTACCTCAGCGACGATCGAAAATTGCAACCCTGAATCAGATTCGTGAATTCCACCTGCAAGTTTGCTAAGGTGCCCTGAGTGAATGATGCAAAAATCAACTCACAATTGGTTTCACGCTGTCCTTCTGAGGCCAGGCATCCCAAAAACCGACGAATTTGATACTAGCATTACGCGGTTTGTGAGGCGCGCTTGGACCTCAAGATTCATGACCCAATGCTTGCATCTGTCACAAAAAATATGGCTATACACTACTTTGAAAGAGGTCTCTAAGACGATTCAGGATAGATCAGGGCCGTCGATATGCGACTTGAAGAACTGACAAAAAATATCCACAAGCATGGATACTTTGTTTGGATCATTGGATCACTGCAGGTATTTGCCAATCATTTGTTGCTGCTGGTACTTTGTTCTGGCCATCAATGGCAATAGCGTGATGGTCATTGTTTGTCGTTTATTTACAGCTGCTGTGTAAGACACGTTTTCATTTCATGCTATTATCTGCATTGTTAAACATCATTATCGTTCCTCACAAATGGCCTTTGCGTTTGTTACTGGGCATGGCTCTACTTGAACTACTTAGTATACTTGGACTACCCTCAAGGTGAAAGCTCTCTTCTCCATGGTCATGGGATCTTGATCTGACATAGTGTGCGGCAGATTGGTATGGATAGGAATGTGATCTGAGCGGTCTTGCCGTTTGCAGATCAGACCTCGTCCTGGGTAGCACTGCATTTGCTCGCTGTACAGCCACCAGCCATCTTACTCTGAACGTCACAGTCCCCGTCAACGACATTGGCAATGTCCTCATCAACCACTCCGACGCTTTCCTTGCCATTGCCCTCGTCCCCCTCTCCCCCTCTCCCTGCCATTCAACAACGTCGCCCCAGCTCTCACAGAGCATGGCACAACTGTACGAGTCCTTCGCATCGCAAAGCTGCCAACATGCAGCTCGAACCAGACCTGTCTCGTCTCTCTCCTTGCTCATATGAAACCCCTCCACCGTCACCACCACGATCTTCCCCTCTCCAATTCTTCATGAGTCCAATACCTCCCCGCAGACAAGGTCCGACATAGGGAAACAATACATCAGGATTGTCACCATGCTCGATGACCTACCCGATGATCGCACCCCTTGGATGGCCGATGTCCTCGTTGGGAGTAGCGATACTGACTACAACAACAAATTGGGCTGGTTCCAAGGCAATCATGAAACAAATGGCTCTGCCAGGTGGTCACTATTATCTTGACAACCATTGATTCAGCTGTGTATCGTGTTTAGTGCATGTGGACTCGTCTCGCTCCTTCTAGACTCATGTCGTTCGCATCTGCCTTTAGGTCTACATGGTTTACCAACTGTGTTGTATTCTTTCTGATTGTATGTTGGGTGTTCTATGCTTCTGTGTACATGCATCATAGCAGATTTATGATTGGAGATCGAAATCTAGTGCTTGATAGTTGCGAAACTATTGCCTAGAAATCTACTATGTAAACTATGGTTTTGTAACTGTGTCCAAGATACCTACACTTTTTATTCGAATGTCTACAATGTGAACATTTGTATTGACTGCTTGCACTCGATATAGGTAGCTTTCCCCTCGTTTATTAATAGCGGGAATCTCTCGTGCTTGTAGTAGTATTCTTCCAATCTATCTCTCGAACACTAGAGCTTGTGATGTCCGCGCACAAGCTTTGGCTTGTCTATCTCTGCTTCCAAAAGTATAATTCAACGGTCGTAGGTGTCTTAAGTGAAAACAAGTCCTGAGACATCGAGAGAGCAAATACTCGAGTAGAGCAGCGAACTCGTCCATCTCCTGTTCACGTATTTGAACATCTTTGATTGCCTTGGCTGAGGGCAAAACGCACCTTGTTTCCCTACTACAGCAGGTTTCCTACCTCCTTCTCCTTTTCCTCGAGCTCTCTCAACCACCCTTTGTCGATGCATTCTGTCCACTTTCTGCACAGCCTTGAGTTAGACAAGTCCGGCATTGTTGACATTTGGGACCCCTCAATCACCACTCTGAACGGTGGCATACACAGATGTTCCCTATGATCGACTGGGACCCAAAAGAGCGGCTCGTCGTCCTGACCCATCACCCATCCATCCACCATGGCTTGCGACATAAGCTCATATTCATGAGTAGAACAAAAGAAAAAAAAGAAAGCATATAAGCTTTAGTAAGGATGGGATAGGTTTAGGGGGGCTTCACCAATTGCACATCAAGTCTGCCAGCCTTAGCAGCTTCTACACTTCGATGTAGCCGTTCGTTAGATTTGATAATGTCAGGGAAGAATGTGCGTCGAGTCGCTGCGAGCGTGAGGAAGGCTTTGACATCCAGGAACTGCATTTGAATTGTGGGTGTCAAACGGTGGGATGTGCGTCAAAGAGACCTATCCAAGGTAAATTTGAGCCAATATGGTTTCAGCTGCGGCGGATGTTGTGGTCGATGCTGTTGTGGGATATGGGATGGTGGATGAAGATGTCAGCGGCAAGGGACAAATGGGCATTGACATCTGGGGTACTAAACGGACAGTGTGAGACAAGGGAGGGAGAGGCAACAAGAATTGGAACCAACCCAGTTTGTCGTTGTAGTCAGCATTGCTGCATCCAACAGGGACATTGACCATCAGGGAGTGCGAGCAGTAGCTATGTCTTCGAACACGGTGATAAACTTGATGTAGCCCTCTTTGCTAGCCAGCTGCAGGGCATCACGAGCAGATCTAGCATCGGAAAGTGAGTAAGAAGTCGAAGAGAGGAGGAATGTATGGATGGTGGTGGAGGGATTTTGAATAGAGAGACGAGACAGGTCTGGTTTGAGCTGCATGTTGGAGGCTTTGCAGTTCCAAGGACTCCTACAGCTGTGTCCGAGTCTGCGAGGGCTGGGGCGGTGTTATCGAGTAGCAGGGAAAGGGAGACGACGACAGGAAAAGCGTCGGAGTGCTTGATGAGGGGACTGTGACATTTGGAGCAAGATGGGTGGTAGTTACAGCGAGCAAATGCAGCACTACCTAGCTGATCTGCAAACATTAATACCACTCAGATCACATCCAGCCTGCCACACACTATGTCTTGAGCACACTGTTTGAGACAGAGACGAGCTCTTCTCATCACAACAGCTGCAAATAAACAAACAATAATTAAGTATCATAGTCTGGGTCAACAACGACGTTGGCGATGCCCTCATCAACCACTCCGATGCTTTCCTGTCGTCGCCGTAGTCTCTCTCTCCGCCATCCAACACCGCTGTTCCAGCCCTTACAGAGTGTGGCATAACTGTACGAGCTCTTCATATCGTAAAGCTGCCAACACACAGCTCGAACCAGGCCTGTCTCATCTCTCTCCTCGCTCATATAAAATCCCTCCACTGTCACCCCCACGATCTTCCTCTCTTCGATTACTTACCCTCTTTCCGACCCTAATATTTTCCCGCAGATACGCAAGTCATCAATTTATAATGAGGTGACATTCCTCTAGTTGCCAAACCAATTCTAAGCAATTCCAAGCAGGTCGACATTGCGATCACTCAGTTCTTTGTCCGGCTGTAGATCAAGTAACCGGATACAATGTTCCATGTAGTGTGCCTGACAAAATGGTTAGGTTACCGACTTGCACCAACACAGCCATAGGCCCAGCTTGGTTGAGCGCTGACTGCAGTTGACTACTCAAATGGTCGTTGGGGCAAACAGCATGCAAACTTGTCTTCTGTGGAATCGCCTTGATGACTATGACATAACACGCCCGGAATCCTCGCTAACGTATGTATGCTATTGTTGATGACTCGTGATTGTAACAAAGATTTTCTGGTATCGCGATTTTGAGGATATTGCAAGTTTGTATTCAATAGTGGATAAATATATCGGCGTAGTGATAACATTGAGATAATAAGTGCGACAGGGTAGACGAGCCGTATGAAAGGGGCTACATCCTCGAATCTCGCAAAAAGCTGAATAGTCGATTGGGCATAGCATAGCTGAGCACCTGAGAGTGTATACGAACCGAAGAGAGTGGTGGCACTGATGGGGGACACAGGACTCGGGGCTGGAGATGGAGCTGCTGACTGCAAGAGGCAGAAGGTCAGCATGTTTTCAACGGTACATGACAGTAAAACACTCAAATTATGCCTTATCTACATCTCACTGCACTATCGGCCACTTTTCAGGCGGTGGCTGATGCTCCCCATCCTAAGCGTGGTGAAAACGACAAACTGAAATCACTGTCAGATCATTGAGCAGGAGTTGATAGCTAGCCATCATCATCTTCCTGTGACCCTATCTCACGCAGTTAAATACACACCTGATCGACTTTCGAGCCACTTGTCAATCAAGTCCACCACTTCTTCCATCAGGTACTGATAGTAAGACGCAGATTATTTGATCTTGGAACCTCCCTGAGCCTGGGCAGCTGGCCGGCTAGGATACGCATGCCCTGTACGAGGTCTTGCATTGCTTCATGAGATTCTTTTTGAGCTTCAAAACCGATCAGTCATGCCATTTACGTTGAAAGAGAATGTGGCCAACTTGAAATACAAAATAAATGCAATCGACCACCGTTTGAGCCACATAATTAAGCTATTTCGAGTTAGATAACGGCCAACCCGGAATCGATAAGCATCCCAGCACCAACGCTCGCAGGACCAAGGCGACTCAAAATTTGAAAGATTTCAAGCTCTCTGCTGTACTCTTGATTTGGGCATCTAGAGCGCATAGGCCTATGATTATGTTTCAGTAGGAACTCTACATCTTACAATGATACAATGCATACCTCAGCGACGATCGAAAATTGCAACCCTGAATCAGATTCGTGAATTCCACCTGCAAGTTTGCTAAGGTGCCCTGAGTGAATGATGCAAAAATCAACTCACAATTGGTTTCACGTTGTGCTTCGGAGGCCAGGCATCCCAAAAACCGATGAATTTGATACTAGCGTTACGCGGTAAATCATTCTGTGAGGCGCGCTTGGACCTCGAGATTCATGACCAATCCTTGCATCTGTGACAAGAAATATGGCCATACACTACTTTGAAAGAGGTCTCTAAGACGATTCAGGATAGATCAGGGCCGTCGATATGCGACTTGAAAAACAATAAGGAACAGATATCCGCAAGCGTGGATACTTTGTTTGGATCATTGGATCACTGCAGACATTTGCCGATCATTGCCGATCATTTGTCGCTGCTGGTACTTTGTTCCGGCCATCAATGGCAACAGCGTGATGGTCATTGTTTGTCGTTTATTTACAGCTGTTGCGATAAGACATGTCCAGTGACAAACTGGACGTGTCTACTTGGTATACTTGGACTACCCTCAAGGTGAGCTCTCTCTTCCGTGGTCGTGGGAATCTTGATCTGACATAGTGTGCGGCAGATTGGGTGTGGAAAGCGATCTGAGTGATCTTAGCGTTTGCAGATCAGACCTCGTCCTGGCTTGTGCTTCCATCTGCTCGCTGTGCAGCCACTAGCCATCTTGCTCTAAACGTCACAGTCCCCGTCAACGACATTGGCAATGCCCTCATCAACCACTCCGACGCTTTGCCTGTCGTCGCCGTCTCCCCGCCGTTCAACAACGCCGCCCCAGCCCTCACAGAGTATGGCACAACTGTACGAGTCCTTCGCATCGCAAAGCTGCCAACACGCAGCTCGAACCAGGCATGTCTCGTCTCTCCTCGCTCATATGAAACCCCTCCACCGCCACCACCACAATCATCCTCTCTCCAATTCTTCATCCTCTTTCCGAGTCCAATATCTCCCCGCAGACAAGGTCCGACATAGGGAAACAACTGCAAGGTTCAAACGGGCCGCTCTTCGACTTCTCAATGGACTTGTTGGCGATACCCTGTAGCCAGCTAGGAAAGAGGACTGCCACCATGCTCGATACCTACAATTTCATCCCCTGGATGGCCGACGTCCTCGTTGGGAGCAGCGATACTGACTACAATGACAAATTGGGTTGGTTCCAAGACAATCATGAAACAAATGCCTCTGCCAGAAGTAGGTGGTCATTCTTATCTCGATAACCGTTGACTCAGCTGTGTATCGTGTCTAGTGCATGTGGACTCGTCTCGCTTCTTCTAAACTCATGTCGTTCTGGTTGGCCAGCCCTGTTGTATTCTTTCTGAATATATGTCTGGTATTCTATGCTTCTGTGGACATACATCATAGCGGATTTATGATTGGAGATTGAAATCTAGTGTTTGATAGTTACAAAACTATTACCCAGGAATATTAAATGCAAACTGGTTTTGTAACCGTGTTCAATATGCCTCCACTTTTTATCTGAATGTCTACGATGTGCACATTTGTATTGACTGCTGCACTCGATATAGGTAACTCTCCTCTCGTTTATTGATGGCGGGAATCTCTTGTGCTTGTAGTAGTGTTCTTCCAATCGATTTCCCCAACGCCAGAACTCGTGGTGCCCACACGCAAGCTTATGTCTAACTCTGCTTCCAATTTAGAATTCAACAATCGTAGGTGTCTTTAGACTCGCTGAAGTGAAAGCATGTTTGAAGCCATCGAGAGAGCCAATACTCGAGTAGAGCAGCAAGCTCGTCCATCTCCTGTTCACGTATTTGAACACCTTCAAGTACTCTGATTGAGGACAAGACGCACCTTGTTTCCTTACTCCAGCAGGTTTCCTACCTCCTTCTCCTTCTCCTCAAGCTCTCTCAACCACCCTTTGTCGATGCATTCTGTCCACTTTTTGCAGAGCCTGGAGTTAGACAACTCCAGAATTGTTGACAATTGGGACCCTTCAATCACCATTTTGAACGGTGGCATACACAGATGTTCCCTATGCTCGACTGGGACCCAAAAGAGCGGCTTGTCGTCCTTACCCATCACCCATCCATCCACCACGGCTTGCGACATAAGCTCATATCCATGAGTGGGATGCCAGTGCTCAGCTACAAGATCTGCTATGTCCCAGATTCTCAGGCCAAACTTGGGGGAATGGTATGCCAACGCTGTTCCATCTCGTATGAACGTCATGTATGCGGATGCTTGACCCAAAATCTGAGCATGCAGATGGCCGGTATAGGCATCAAAGAGACCTATTGCATTTTCATACCTAAGAGCAATGAGTCTCTCGCCAAGGGAATGGTCAATCAGAGCAGGTGAGAGGACAATTGTATCCACTTCGGGTGTTGGGAACTTGGAAACGAGATGGCCAGTTTGAGTGTCCCAGACTCGGACGTGGGAGTCATTGTCAGACCGATATGCGAATAGTTTCCCGTCGGGTGAGTACGCAGGTGAGTGATACCAGGGAATATGCTCTTGATCGTCAAAGTGGACAGAATCAAACTGGGCAGTCTCGTGATTCCATGAATAACGTGTGGGAGAGGGAGAGTGAGGCACGATGACAGTCAAGCCATCGGATGCCAGGAATATCTTCCAGGCATGTGCGATGTCCAAAGAATACGTGCATTCGAAACCTGCGGGATCCTGCCGATGCCAAACTTGCAGTAATCCTGAGAAATCATGTGAAATGGCGCATATAACCAGGTCGTTGCATGTTTGGAAGGCGACCTTCCTTTTCCAGACATCCTTTCCCGGCCAGGGGTTGAATGAGACGCGCTTCTCCACGTGCATTATATCCCATATGGTAATGAGAGACTTGGACAAAAACGCTACCTGTTCTTCATCTGAGGAAAATGCAATCTCCATGCCGCTGTTGTACTCGATATCTGTACGCGCTACGACTTCCCCAGTGGTTGTATCCAGGAATTCGACATTGGAAGATTGCTGTGATCTTGCAACCACCATCTTTCCAGAAGGTGAGATCGTAATAACTCGTCGCACATTGGCATCATCTCGAGTGTCTGTAGTGTCTGCCTGATTGATCGCCAAATTCTCCAGGTCCAGATTCCACATCCTCACACTTCCATCACCATATCCGACCAAAACTCTGTGACCGTCGCACGAAGGGCAAATCCTGTTTACCCATGAAGTGGATGCAGGCTTTATCTCCCAGATCATTTTTGAGCCGGTTGCAGAGACGTCCCATATCTCCACTGTGTCATCTTGTTGGATAAATAGGTAATTGGTATGGGGTGAATGAATAACATGTGCATCACCGAAATTATGGCTGAAGGATACCATCTCTTGTGTGTCCAATCTCCAAAGGCGAACTCGGCGAGGTTCTCCCTCAAATGCGGCCATTAAAGTGTCACTGGTTGGAGAAAAGCGGAGAAATGACAACTTTCCACGAAAATATGTGAATCGTCGGAAATACTTGCTATCTTCCAAGGACCATAATTTAATGACGTTCTTAGACTTCTTTACTATGGCCAGAAAATGCCCATCAGGAGAAAATTTGACACGTCCAACTTTGTTCACCTCCAGCAGCTTGTTGGATATTAGTGCACCATTGCTAGCATCCCAGAACTCGATCAAAATCCGATTTGCACCTTGATCTTTAGTGTCGTCCAGATTTTTATCTCCATTGAACAAACGCGCCGAGACAATTCTTCCATCATGATGAACAAAGGCAAAATCGTGGCCCTTGATTCGCAACCGCTCCTCACCTCTCTCAATATCCCAAAGTATTGCATAAGTGTCGTATCTGAATAGAATATGCCTCTCAGAAGGACTAAACGAGGCACGATTCCTGTCCTCAGGCACCTCGAATGGGCTTGAAATGCAATGACCTGTTTCAGAGTCACAGATACACACAGTGTTGGATGATCTGTATAAAAATGTGCTTTCATCGGGTGAGAAAGCCATATCATACACGCAATCTTTAAGTTGCTCTGCAGTGAAGACTACCATTGGCCATTGACTAGGTTTCCCTTGAGTGACCGCAAATTTATTGGGAAACCTCGAACGGAATTGTCTGGCAACATGAGACTGTTCAGGTGCGAAAGGGAGTGCTGAGAGGTACACATGAGGGGCAGATTGTGAGATTGGAACAATGAATGCAGAAATGAATCGAAGGGCGTCATGGATAAATGATCTCAGGTCAGCGCTGAGGGACTGGCCAGCCAATATCAGATATAATACAGAGAAATGACCTAAAGACGCACCTTCCATGCTAAAATCTTTTTCAGGATCAAAGCGACTTCATAGGCTTTACCCAATAGGCTCATTGTCTCTATCCAGAACAGTAGCTTCTCATCCATCACGAACTTGATCACCTCCTTCAGCTTCTTGTCAGATGGCTCATCAGACCGAGTATGAACAAGGTGGTCTGCCCAAAATTGAGATGAATATAAAACAAGAGAGGGGATAATGGATCTGAGATCAGCCTGAATATCGACATTCTTTATAATTGAAGAGTCCAAGTTGCACATGTTGAAATGGAGCTTGGATGATACTAGGGTTTTCAAACATAACACAGCCAGCTGGTGTTCGTGATGGTCCCGATCCTGAACAGTGGAAAGGGTAGGCAATTCTTCTAGAAACGAGTTCGAGAGAAGATAGTCTTCAAATGATTTGTGATGGAAACGAAGGATATCGCCAGAGCCAATGACGGATGCAAGACCTTTTCGGACCAATTGCATTATATCTAAGTCTCCAATCTTGACTCCAGGAAGCATCACAAGCACATCATCACTGAGAGGTTGCTTGGCATAGATCATGGCTCCCATAACAGAGATGATCCCTTGGACCTCTTGCCTCGAAATCCGTCCGAATGACGTTCTGACAACGGTGGTATACAGAGAAAACAGATCATCCATCCCCTCTATGTCATCCCCTCTCTTCCTCGATTTAAGGATGTTGAATCGTACCTCAGGATCATCTTCAAGGAAATTGGCGACCGTGGTCGCCCAGATAAAAATACCAGCGGCACCAGGAACCAGATAGTCAAGAGCTTTGGCGATCCATGTAGATTTCATTTTCATGTCGCCGAGTCGTGACTGGAGGAATAAACGAATATCACTTGAAACACTGTCTCCTGGCTTGACCTCATGGCCCGAGGGAATATCATGGATGCTGGTGGAGTCGGAGAAGGCGATACGTTCCTCTGGTCGGCTGGTAATCACTAACTTGAGCTTCTTCAAGTGATCGACCTGAATCCAATGTTTGAGCGTATGCAAGAGACTCTGGAAATCCTTCTTCCCAGCTGTGTTGTGCCTCAGGCCACCACACTCGTCCAATGCATCTATTACAATCACTGGAAGCTCCTTACGCGGAATGGCATCAACCAGCGTGGATAATGGTTCCTCGATGAGCAATTTGAAAAGCCGATCAATGTCGGATGTCCTGTGCTCTTGATTGCCTTGAGCCATGTGTTGCCGAAGAGAGGGATACAGGCGGGCAAGATCGCATGCAACAGCACGCCACAGGGCGCTCGTGGTGATGGTAGAATCTGTGCGGTCGAACCGGAATGTAATTACATGGCGCTTCTGGTCCACTAGCCAATTGGCAATGCTAGCTGCCAAGGCAGATTTCCCAACACCAGGCGATCCCCTTATCCAAATCACATTGGGGCCATCGACGTTCCTGATTTCATTTTCAATCTCTTGTAAGATGGTGGTCCGGGTGCCTTTCATACATGATTCGCGTAGGGGAAGCCTATTCAGGCCTATGGCTCGTACCAGACTATCTAGCTCCTTATTTTCTGGTACAAAAACA
>Ga0153955_100548_pt1 | contig 15883 bp, 21 predicted proteins | sample TSFL039MetaG_FD_104744 | JGI IMG/M metagenome (GOLD analysis project Ga0153955, IMG submission 104744) | Attine ant fungus gardens microbial communities from Florida, USA - TSFL039 MetaG | ecosystem: Host-associated > Fungi > Mycelium > Unclassified | place: USA: Florida, Wekiwa Springs...
GATAAGGATTGATGTCGAAAATCCGGTTACCTCGCTTTGTGAATATGATTACGTCAGGGGCCGCGTTTGCTAATCGGACCAATCGCGTTACACGGAAACCCTAACATATGGCTGAGACATAGATAAGAAGAAAACGTGCTCCTCATCATTCTTCACCGATGATCGATTTTTTGCTTCAAGGATCGAGACCCTTCATTCGAGTCAATACAGGAATGTCGAACCTCAAAGTTGTGACTAGAATAAACGGCGACCTTGCATGTTGATAGCCGTGCGGAAAGGTGCGAAGCCCATCAGTCAGATTTCGAATCTCATTTCATGTCGAGCAGGTAACATTTACAACCAGATAGAACGTAATTCTTTGGTTCAGCAACTGAATCCCGCTATGAACAATCGACAAAGTTCAGACGCGGGCAATCTACGTGAACCAATGTCATGCGCAGTGTAAGGGATAACTGCTACAATAATGTTTGAGAAATGGTGAAGCCTCAGTAAAAGATAGCAGAGTACTTGCCATCAGAGGACATTCAATTACCTACTGATGAGCAGTAAAATTCAATTTCTCGAGATAACGAGACTCCCAGACCCACATGGTTCAACAATGCTGGAGGTAGATAAGAGGTAGATAAGTGCTGATTAAATCAGACAAAGGTGCTGTTACACATGGTATTTGACAAAGAAATGATAAATAAAAACTTATATTTTTTATGTTTACAATCTTGAGGAGGTTTTCTGAAAATTTCTGCTTTGCATAGCATCCTCTTCTGTTTGCTTTCCAGCACCTCTGGTCTCAAAGTATCCGATACTTCATTGTCGACCCGAAGCGTCCTGACATAGTCTAAGTTCACGGATTGCCAACTATGCAGAAAACGCTTATGCAAAGGATAGTTATCGTTTGCCTAGTCTGATGAAGATTTGAGGACTAACAACGCCAATAAGGTCTGGGCAGTTCTGCTAATCTAACGATACATAGAATAACCGGATTTTTTCCTGGGAAATTATGAACATAGTTTTGGCCAGGCTATCCCAAGCGGAGAGCATGTTTCTGTAGAGCTGGCCGTTTATATATGCAACGTTAGTGACAAATAGCCAACATGCCGGTGTAGTTACATCTCAATGCTACCTCCTGTTTTCTACTATGTCTTCCGTCTTCCACTTCCATATTCTCCTTCTCTTAGACTGCAAGAAACAATCCACCGAGTGCAATTAGTCCTTCGCCATTCGAAAACTCATAAAGATGTATTGCTGCTGCTCCAACACCGCCCTGTTTACACTGCTGGCCGTCGCCAAACTGCAACATCTATGAAGGATGAAAATGAGCGTCTCATTCGGATGGGTGCAGACTTTGTGGTGTCATCGCGAGGCGGTCAGTTGACTTACCACGGTCCTGGCCAGGTTGTTGGGTACCCTTTGATAGATCTCTCGCGTTACACATCCGTCATGAGCGCGAGGGACTATGTCTGTCGCATGCAGAAGATGATAGAGCGACATATTTTCGAGAGCCATGGGTTGCAATATACCACATTGGAACATACTGGAGTCTTCCTTGACCCTACAACAAAGATTGCCAGCATTGGTGTGCAAATTCGTCACCGATTGACTTCCCATGGCTTTGCGATCAACATATCTAGGGAACCGCTTGCGTGGTTTGATCGAGTCATTGCATGTGGGTTAGGTGATGTCAAAGCTGGGAGTGTTGAGAGTGCGACAAACAATTTAATTGACATGTCCGAGGAGTTCACGAAAATTATTGGTGCTTTCGGCCGTGCATATGACAGAGAAATGGTTGCACTTGTTCCAGAGGAAGAGGGAGAAGTCGGAGAAGCTATTCTTGCTACTGAGGCTGCAGCTTTGTTAGCGGGTTCATGGCCGAGGAATCCCCGGAGATGTTCGTAGTCATTCCAAGGGTTCTCCTCACGATGTATCCTGTCAATTACACTGTTCATGCCGTTGAGTTGAACAGCAATCTTTTGTGCCTGTGAAAAGGCAGTGACCGAAAGTGAACAGTAAGACTCGGTGACCCTCGCCTTCGAGAGGGTCCTTCAATGTTTGGGCTTTTTCCTTTGGTCTAGTCAAAGAATATGGTGGAATCATGATTGGCGTTATGAAGAAGGATGGTATACACCCTTACACATTCTTATGACTAACGGGGTCAGTGAAAGAGTATTTGATATCATTGCTATCACATCCCAACCAATAGATGAGATTGAAATGTGGACATTTCCGTTGTCATTTGGATCTGAAGCCAAGACGACAGTGTAGTTGACATATCTACCTCCCCTGAAACCTCAAGCAATTTGCACAAGATTAAGCTTTCCAATCTGCTATCTTCGGTAGTTCTTCCCACTTAAATTCCTGAGGCTTTTCATGGAAATTCCTAAGCAATTCCCCATTGTCCCATAGATAGAACTTCTGCATCGCCATGGACAGCTGTTGTGCATCCTCCTGACTTAACATGTATTTATCATCAGCATCGCGTCTTGGAGTGACTTCTCCCCGTAAGAGGACCATCCCATGCGTCGAAGCGAGATCCGTGTAGTTCGTGAGTACGAGGTACGGGATAGCGAATGTACCATGTAACTTGTATTCCTCTAGCGGTGTGAATAGGACTGTAGAAATTTTCGGGTTCAGACTATCGAATGAAGGAGGCTTGAGGAATTGATCATGGTTGACACGAGGCACTTTTGGGGCATCATGGAAGCACCATTGTAGAAAGTAGAATTCATATGCACTACCGCTCTTCATGGATGAATCTGTTGTCCGGTGGATGGGAATAACAAATGTCGGATACTTTTCTGCTATGGCCGACATTTTTTTGTACAAGTCCAGGGGGATAGATGCACAGAGGAGTCCCCATCCAGTACCTCCCGACCGCAACATATGATAAGCATTCCATAGACCTCCAATTTGTCCTGGAGTGTGAGGGACCGATAGCACTCTGGGAATGTTCAGAATAGTAGAAAGTGGCTGTGAAGAAATAAACACGATGTCGGCCTAAACTTGAGCTTGACGTACCTTGAGCGGTGAGCTATCCTTGCGCGACCCACAATGAGGATTCCGTGATGTCGATCTATTGGACGAGGTCTGGTGCTTTTGTTTTTGGACAGCAAGAGCAGTGTCCCGTTCTTCCCTACGTCGGCGGGCCTCTTCTTCTTGGTGACGCTTCGCTTGTTCCTTTAAATATTCAACGCTCATACCCTTCCTATACGATGGACACGAATGAGACTCTGAAACACATGATGGGAAGACTTACTCGGCTGCTAGTTGTTGAATTCTCTGAGCATATTTCAACTTATAGTCCATATCTGTAGAATAACATCTTCCAGAAGTGAGCTTAAAACTGAATAATGTAGTTCTCCAATGCCGTATGTGTTGTACGTGCGCATTGAAGATCACTCGAGAATTGAATGAAGTATACATTGGCAAATTTGACTAATTTCACGTATCACTTCTGGGTTATGCACGTGACACTCTGATATGGACAGCATCTACTTCTGCAATGCTTGTTTCATTTCCTCTTTTACTTTCTGTGCACCTTTGGCAGCCTATGAGAATTCATGAGAAATCTTCATGGACTGTACGATCTCACGTACATCACCGGCTTTCTTCTCAACATAATTTTGACCCTCTTCTATGCAGATGAAAGTGATGCAAATGATCCAGATTTTGAAGTAGACTCATACCTAGTTTCTCTTTTGTTGCGTGGGTTGCCTTTTCTCCTTTGTCGATAGCTGAAGCCAGGCCTTGACCCACTTTGAGGTTGACCTGGTTGAAATGTCGTGAAGTTGTACAGTCGCAGCTATAATATCTAAGTCTCACTTTCTGACCCATTTCCTGTACCTTGTCTTTAACACTTTCGTGCATTATTGTATTCCCGTGGAATTGTCTTGGTAAGGCCCCCCTGGACGCAAGCGAATATGAAGAACAAAGTCGGAAGATCATGGCGGGAATCTGGATACAGGTTCAGGATACCTGGACTACTTCAACATTGATAGTGTGACGATGACGTCAATAGGGGAGGCGGAGCTTCATAGTCATTCGGTCATGTGCATCACGCTCTGATACATAACACATAGAAGAGAGATCTGTATGCCGCAATAAGCGAGCAGATGCTAAGATATTTGTTCCGAATTAGGTGTGAATGCAGTAAGTGAAGCAGACAGGTGTAGGTTATTGTATGTGGCAAAGAAATGTTCTGTCAGTTTTGGAATGGAGGACCACCTTGTTGCTTGATCGAACATATTTTCAATTTTGAATAATGTTATAAATATTACTGAAATAGCTATTTTGAAAAAAAAAATTCAAAAATTGATAACTTTAGTTTACTAATTAGGATGGTCTCCAACGCGCCTCGTGTAATAATTGTTTAAATAACCACCCGGCGCGTTGTCCCTTTTGGTACGGAAGGATATTCTCACGCAATGCCGATTGGGTAGAAGAACGAGTGGCGCCATCTTGAGAAAATTATTTGAGCGCGTCTGTCTTGCATTGAGTCCGTATCCCTTCTCGCAACATGAGTCTCGGAATGACGGCTGCTGCTCTCTACAATGTAACCTCATCTCAGGTTGCTCATGCAGCTATGGACAGTTCCATGGGTTGGCTATACACAATTGCTGCTATCCTTGGTAGTATTCTCGCCTTGGAACAGGCAGTTTGGCGGTACAAAAAGCGGCATCTTCCCGGTGATACATGGACAATACCCATCATTGGACGGTTCGCCGATTCAACTAAACCTTCCATGGAAAACTACAAGAGGCAATGGGATTCAGGTCCTCTGAGTGCTGTCAGTGTTTTCAATATGTAAGACGCATTCAGTATTCACTATGATCCACGACTGTACGGTGATATAATCATCAGTTTTATTGTCGTAGCTTCGTCGAACGAGTATTCGCGCAAAATTCTCAACTCACCGATGTATGCTGAGCCTGCGTTGGTTCATTCTGGCAAGCTTGTGATCGGTGGCGATAACTGGTGGGGATCTCCAGGGCCGTATTCTTGCTGGTGAATTGACATGTTATTAGGGTTTTCTTGTCTGGGAAAGACCACGTTGATTACCGCAAAGTTTTAAATTTGCTTTTCACCCGCAAGGCTCTGGGGTGAGTTTGTGCTTTCTTCTTGATGTCCTGACTGAATTCCGTCCAGTATCTACCTTGGACTTCAGGAAACTGTCGCCCGCAAACATATCTCCAGGTGGTTGAATGAAGCCACCGTGGATTCTTCTGCCAAACCCATCATGATGACTGCCCGTTACATGAATATGGAAACATCGCTCCGTGTCTTCTGTGGTTATCACATTCCCGACTCCGCTATAGAAGAGATCAACGCCAAGTATTGGTTAATCACTCAATCGCTTGAGCTTGTCAACTTTCCCATTCCCCTTCCTGGCACCAAAATCTATAAAGCTATACAGGCTCGCAAGCTCGTTATGCGCTGGCTTGAGTTCGCTGCCAAGAAGAGCAAGATTGCTATCACACAGGGTAGTCGACCAGTGTGTATGTTGGATGAATGGGTTTCCATTATGTCGGAACCAGGTTACAAAGGGAGGAAGGATTTTAGTGATTACGAGATGGCACAGGTCATATTCTCGTTTCTCTTTGCTTCTCAAGATGCCATGAGTAGCGGCCTGATCTATGGCTTCCAGCACCTTGCCGACAATCCTGAGGTTCTGGCTAAGGTGAGAAGAGAGCAAGACCGTGTTCGTATGGGCAATTATGAGGATCCTATCACCCTCGATCAAATGGATGACATGGTCTACCTGCAAGCAGTGGTTAAAGAGAGTATGCGTGTCAAACCCCCCGTGATTATGGTATTTGTTTTGATTGTAATAAGACCTTTCTCAACGATAATCCTAATACCTTTCCAATAGGTCCCATATAAGTGCAAGAAAACTTTCCCGATTTCTGAGAATTATGCCGTTCCTGCTGGTAGCATGGTTATCCCATCATTCTACAACTCTCTGCATGATTCTGAAATCTATGCTGAACCCGACACTTTCAATCCCGAACGATGGCTCGACCAGAAAGGTTCGGCTAATTCGAACCCGAAAAATTATCTCGTCTTCGGTAGCGGCCCTCACAAGTGTCTCGGATTAGAATATGCCCAGATGAACATCGCTCTCGTATTGGCTACCGCTGTTTCTATGATGAACTTTGAACACGAAATCACACCTCTCAGCAATGAAGTCGAGTGCGTCATATGTTGTAGCCCATGAATTGCGATACTCAGGTTTTTTGTAGGATCATCGCAACGATATTCCCTAAGGATGGTTGCCATCTGAAGCTGACGCCCCGAGCTCAAACTTGATTTATCGTATTGTTTATAACTCCTTCTTTCGATGATGTAGTGGCGGATTTAAAAAAATCCTCGTTTGCTTGCATATCTGATCGTTCCTACTTGTTACAGATGGTTTTCTCTTCCCGTAGAAGGCTGTCATTGGTTATCAGGTAGTCAGGGGATATAATAGTGCTAATAATAATTTGCTAATATCATAGTCGGCGAATCAGAAGGGGCAGTGAACTCGGGCCCTGGCCGCTGACTCGAGGTCGGATGACAAAGCTTTGGAATGCTTCAATTTCGTACTGACAGCTAAATGAGAACTGCTGGAGAAGCGTGACCATCAACACCTACTTGGCCGTTGAGCTCGAAGCACCATCCTGAAATGCGAGACTCACTTTGATTTCGGCCAATGCAAAATTCCTGCCGATACAGACTCGAGGGCTGCCCATTATAGTTAGCTTTAGTCAACCGATCTTCAGATAGTGTTATGTTCTCACCCCTCGCTGAACGTAAGAAGCTCATGCTTGTGACGGACTTGGCACCTCTTTCTTTCTAACCAACGCTCAGGACGAAAGATATGAGCATCAGGCCCCCAAACTTTGACATCTTGGTGTATAACATTGAGAGGTATAGCGAGAAGGGTACCTTTCGGAATCATGATATGGGTATCCTTGGCACCTGGCAACGGTTCTTCGAGAGGAATACTGATCATTTCGGAAGCCTGAGGTATATTTTGAACATGATCTGTACGTTGTTACAAAGGCGAAATCTACCTCGTGGTGATTCTCGAGTATAGCAGGATGGAGGCGAAGCGTCTCTTTCAGCGCACTGTCCAGGAGTGGACAGTGGTTATTCACTGCATCAATGGAGTGATGTTGCACACACTGGACTTCACTACGGATCTCTTCCTGTACCTGGGGATGACTGGCAAGCTCATAAAGCATCCACTGAATGGCTCGTCAGCTACAGAAGTAGGAAACCATGATGGAGTGGAAGACGAACTGCTACAATTGCAGAGACAGTTTCATATCCAGCAGAGATGACAGTTCGCATTTGTGCAATAATGTCGCCTTCGTCGGCCTGCGAGGCTACCGCAGCATCCGCTTTAACTTACAGAAGAGTCGGTCAACTCAAATCCCATATCAAAGATGACATCCTTTGTCACTTACGCATGAATGCCATCATGGTCCTGCCCTCATGGTCACCAATGGCTTTCGCGTCATGCCACATCCTAGATCCAATAGAACCGAGCTCATGCTTCGTACGCCTGATCATTTCACCTTTCTTCCCAATATTCAGGATGGGAGGGAATAGCCAAAATAAGGCGCGCATATAAAAAGACGATTTCTTGTTTTCGTTGTTGGTGAGACCATCGAGTACATCTGCTAGCGAGTCAGGTTGGGTTTTCTCCTGAGACAAGAAGTCAAAGTCGTAGGTAAAGGCAGCGCGGCCGATAGTATCTAAACTATTGAGCTGTTGGATTCAGTAATGAATGATTAACAATCAGCCACTTACGCAAAACGACCAGCCCAGTCAGTGACTTCAATTTCAGCCACCTCTACGTGCAATTTATCGAGTATTTTCATCCATTGTGATGCTAGTTTAAATGACGTCTCGAAGAGGATGGGGGCCAAGCCGCGAACTGCCTGAGGGCTAGATTTGTCGAAACATTAGACTCAGATGACTTGCCTCTCAGCTTACCTAAGAGCTGGTGCTAATAACTTCCGTTGCCGCTCATGTGCTTCCTTTCCTGGGACAGTTTGAGAGAGACACTGAAGCGTTATAACCAAAGACTTGCCTTCAACCCAAAGAATACCCTCCCCTAACATCGCCTTGAACCAGGCACGAACACCTTTAGCCTTTGGGAATAAGTAGGCATTTTCTCCAAGAATGAAGGAAATTGCACGGTGGTCGATGATGGACACGACTTGATGCTAAATGCATGGGCGTTGTGACAAAAGCGAAAAATAACTAATGCAAACATACTCCGAAGGCGCCTCTGAACCTCACAACAGGACCATACTGTTTGTGCCAATCGGTGTAAGGCTGACCAGGAGCATGGTTATAAAGCTTCCATTCCTCGCCCCATATGAAAGAAGATGGCTGAGGCCCAGGGATTGAATGGAGGATTCGCCTTGAAAGAACGAAGTCATGAACGAGACGAGCGAGTGCGACGAGCATGCTTCCGCAAGAGAATAAGAAAAGCTTATAGACGAGAGAGGTCAGCATTAATGTGTTGAAGTCCTGAACGTCCAGGCCTCAAACTTATAGCCTCTTCAGCCATCAGGCATATTCCAATTGAGACATCCAGCCATCCTGACATGCGGCGGCGCGATCTGGTCCGAGATTGTGTGTACAAATAGCAAGGAATTTGTGATTTAGCTTGATAGAGAAGCTTAAGGGACTGGGGGTTCCAGCAAACAGTGGCCTCAAAGTGAAACTTTTCAAGGAATGGTCTACAGATGCCGTGTTAATATAGGCGTCGTACCACCTCCTGAGCCTGAGTCTCGCCTGAGTCTCGTTGCTGACTATTTCTTGGCATCCATATGCGCGCGTGATCGCAGGAGGAAGACGGCATTTGAATATCGTACTCTGACTGCCACAAAGCCAGATGTCGATAGCCTGTAACGTTCAACAAGAAAAGCTCGGATTTTACTGTACCGATTTTGAGAATAACTCGGAGCATGACGAGAATGACTACAGTGGTCATGCCTCTCTCTTTCTCTCACAGCTCAAAGTGACACAGCCACAGCCACAGACATCACAAGGACACGTCCATGACCACGTGGATACTGAATTTTCCTCTAGTACTCTCATCTTGTAACCCGTAAACACTTGAGACTCTTTGATGCCCGGAAAGTGGATGGAGAAAAAAGATCCTGGTGCAGCTTCCCATCCTAACGGTATTTTAGACAAAACAATGAGAGGCAAATCCTCGAAGGAGGCTATGGCGGTCTCTTCATCGCTACACAACAACCATATCTTGCCACGTACACTTAGATCTCCTCGAGACTATGTTAATGGTAGAGGAGACGATGTCGAACTCACCTTGCTGGGAGAAGCAGACAGACGACAAGCTTCTGTGGGTTTAGAAGATGACATCTTACCCCCGCGCAGTCCAGGAAAAAGGCCTATGTCAACGAAGGATAAACGAGCGATGGTTTTATTGTGTGTACTTTGTGAGCTTCTTGACATAACACTTGCTAGCTTCAGATGGCCTGACGTCAACAGATTTAATACAAGGCGTTCCGGTATGTGATTGCAGGTTTTTTTCTGATTATCTTCTTACAAATCATGTTACTACCTTAGCTTGGACTTGCTCTTGGTATGCCTCATGATATCATCCCACTCGCTGCATTAAAGGATCTTCCTTCAGGCTCAGTTCCTTTCCTTCTCAAAGAACATTTATCTTATTCTCAACTCGCAACCTTTGCTTTGTCGAGTTATCCTTATTCACTTAAATTGCTGTGGTCACCTATCGTAGACTCGGTATTTTTCAAGTCCGTTGGACGGAGGAAATCTTGGATCATTCCCATGCAGTTGATTGTTGGAACGCTTATGCTATATATCTCGTTGAACGTACAGAAACTAATGAATGATGTGAGCTTATATCATATCTGTCCTTCTGGTACCTATTTATCATGATCCATCAGCCCTCAAACAATGTGATGGAGCTGACTGTTGTGTTCACTTCACTTGTCTTGTTCTCTGCAACCCAAGGTATGTAGTTTCTGTTACTTTTTCTTCGTGGTTCTGATGTGACTATAGACATTGCAGTTGACGGTCAGACTGCTTCCTCCGAGCACGTGTCATAGACTTATGTATTATCAGGCTGGGCTCTCACTCTCCTATCCCAAGATAGCTTATCTTATGCATCTACATGCCAAACAATTGGTCTGAATACCGGTTTCTTTGCTTCTTTTACGGTATTCCTAGCGCTCAATAGCCAGTCGTTCGCAGAGAAATGGGGAATTCCGCAACTGACATTGGGTGCTTATTTGAGATTTTGGAGTGTCGTTTGTTATCTGGTAACATTCTGGCTACTTTTTTTCAAAACAGAGGTTTGTCCTTTGTCCACTCGAATATCACACCGTCCGAGTTCTTTCTAGGAGAAAGAGGCAGCAGATCAAGCCGATATGAGCATTTCAGGAGTTTATAAAACTATTTGGTCAATTTGCAAGCTCAGACGTGCGTCATTCTTGTTTGATTGCAGGCCTTGGTTGATCAGACATCAGATGTACAATTGCTTATCGTCATGCATTTTTTTGCGAAAGTTGGTTTCGCCGCTAATGATGCCGTCACTTCGTTGAAAATGATTGAGAAAGGGTTCAAGAGGGAAGACCTTGCAGCTGCTGTCCTCATAGATTTTCCATTTCAAATCCTGGGCGGTTGGTTGACAGCAAGTTGGTCAACAGGGAATAGACCACTCAAGCCGTGGATTTGGGCTTTTTGGCCGCGATTGGGCCTAGGATTGATTGCTACATTGATGGTGTACTGGTTCCCTACGGTCCCGTACTCCTTTGGATTCTTTGTATCTATTGTCATTCACACTGTACTGTCATCATTTTCCTCGTAAGGAGATTTGCAATTTTTGCCCTTTCTTGACTGACACTTGGTAGGACAGTACAATTTGTCGGGATATCCGCATTCCACACTCGTATCTCAGACCCACTGATTGGTGGAACCTACATGACGGCGAGTAAGGTTATATCTAGTTGACTCGCCCACTGACCGTCTTGAAGCTCCTGAATACATTCACTAATATGGGAGGAACTTGGCCAAAATGGTTTGTTCTCAAAGGCAAGGCTAGGCTTAACCTTCCATTATTTGTAATATCTGAAAATTTGAAAGGCGTCGATCTCTTCAGCGTTGCAACTTGCCAAGTTACTGAAAATGGAATGGAACTCGCCGTGCGGGGTCAGTCTTTTAGGTCTATAGGTCGTTCTTGGTGATTCTGACATGATTGCCAGCTGCTGAGTGTGTCTCAGAGCATGGTAAAGACCTTTGCAAGGAGATCAACGGTGAGTGCATCACAGAGACAGATGGATACTATATTGTATCTGCAATATGCATGCTGTTCGGAGTCCTCTTTCTGGTGGCATTTATTGTTCCGACGGCGAGGAGATTGCAAGGTAAGTCTTTCCTGCCTAGTTTGCGTCATATTTAATGGTTTCCTAGCACTTCCTACATCTGCATGGCGCATCAAGTTGGATTAAACGACTTTGCCTCAAAGTTATTAGAATTCGTTTGTAGAGTATCTTTTCCTGTGGGTGGGTTATTGTGATTTTACTGAGTCACGTGTGATCAGTGAGCCGGACAGTAAATATTCCTGCGGGTTATCAAATTCTTTATTGACCATATCCGGTACATCATACCATATTAGGATAGTGAATTGATAATAATCTGCGAAGGAATTAATAAAACGCCGGGATGATCCACCGTAGTGTGCAGACTGAAGAATTTTCGACTTCTTGGACACACTCTATAGCAAGCCACTCAACTAGAAAATGTCGACCAGCAACATGCGCTTTGCTCCTGAATGGATGCTCCCCAAACAACAATATATTTCTCGTCCGCAGCAACCACCTTCACTACCTCCTATGAATCCTCCTTCTACCATGTCCACTTATTCTGCTCTTGTATCACCAGCCCCTCCAAACCAAGCTGACACGCATGACGAGTTCCATCCCTTTAGATACTCCAAAGAGGATCTTCTCAAAATTTACAAGGATGGAGGAGGGAAAGCCGGTTTGGGCCTGGAGGTCGAGCGTTGGGAAGGTGTCGTCCGAGAACACGGAAGTGACCCTATAGAACTCCGGGAGATGAGCGAAGCTGAAAAGAAGGTTAGATGCCTTGGCTCTGAGTCATGCAATTTGACCGACGTACATTGAAATCCGCAATCACTCTTCCTCAGCTCTTCACTGGCCCTCTAAATTCTGATGTTCGTAGACGCCAGTCTACCGATCACTTGCTGCCATTATCAACGACAAGTCTAGGCTCAGGTGGGTCTAGATTGAATTCTCATGCTGCTGCGGCTGGGAGTCCCTTGAGAGAACGATTTGGGAGTATCAAACGCCGTGATAGCAATGCAGGTTAATGATCTCTTTCCTCTTCATCTCACCGCAATCCCTTATTCTGTTTTATCATCTTCAGATTCCCCTAACTCTGCTTTACTGAAAAGGCAGTCTTTGTCAAACGTACAAGTTTCTGTGATACCACCACGTGAGCTGGGAACACCATCGTCCCGTACTCGCGTTGCTTACGCCTCAGGCTTTGATGGTGTACTGAACGGGGGAGATTCGTGGGTAGCAAAAAGGCGCTTTTCGGAAGCGTCGCAGAAGCTAGGAACCAACTTGGGTGCCGAAGGGGATGGTGATCACCATGATAGGACAGAGGGAATCAAGGAAGAAATAGAGGAAGAGAACAGTGGAAGTAGGTTTGTCCAGGGTTCCCTGTCCGAAATGAGTAATGAGGTGGACGGGTCGCAAATTGATGTGGGCAGTCTAGCTGGTGATGTAGGTCAGTTGTCGTTGAACACGAATATCTCGAATCCCGTAGACAATGTACAAAACCATTCGAGTTTTGGTGCTCCACCTGGTCTAGTCAACGTGGATTGGTCATATAAAGATCCCACAGGAACAATACAAGGTGAGTGTTCATTAGGTCTACCGGGGATTGCACCAATGTGATTTTTTTACTAAGGACCCTTTTCCGCCGAACTGATGCAACAATGGTTTGATGGAGGATACTTTTTGCCTGACCTTCCGGTCAAACGAACACACCTGGATTCAGAGTGGTTCACTCCTCAAGAGCTTCGTCGACGCTGTGGAAACGATAGGATATTCCTAGTACCTCTTCAACCCACCCCTCCCGGTTTACCTTTAAGAACCGACTCACCATTGCAACACAACCCCCTCAATCAGATACCGAATGAAGCAGCTCCCATCCGATCTTTGCATCCATCCGCCCTAGAATCTTATATCAGTACTGATTCCAATCACTCTGAATCACCTTCCTCTTCTTTCGGCGGTGGCCGATTCGGTGATTCCTCTCCTGAACTCAGCACTCAGGGAGGTAGGGTGGTTAGTGGACCACTTATTGATTTATCTGCAAGTGCCCGTGGCTCTGGTTTTCGAACGACTCCTGATATTCCTACATCCTTCTCTGGCCGAAGAGTTCCTTATTCAGATTCACCCGTTGATGGACCGAGATCGGGTACTCTCGGGGTCTATGGTTTTTCCACCGTTTTCGGTCCGTCCCAAAGCCAATGGAATGTGCCTTCAAATAACATTGGTTCTGCATATGAAGGTGTTAGACCCAGCCGTGACGGCCAAGAATTCGGTTCGCAAAACTACGCGGATCAAGGCCTTGGAATCAACTATGGTTCGCTACGTAGCACTCAAGATCTAATTGTTGACTCTCCGCTTCCAACTTCTTTGAATTATGCCATTGGTCCCAATCAAGGCACTCATATGTTAGTCGGAGATCATCACTATGGCACATTGAACATTGCTACTAGTGTAGGGGATTCGCTCTTCCCTCATGGAGCTCAACAAGAGAACGTTCAGAATCAACAAGTCTTGTCCATTGATTCCACGTATAGACAAAACGGCGATTTCACATCCAGTCAAAACAATGGTTCTCCTCAGCAGGTATCATGGTCTACTGCGTCGGAAGCAAACCTGCAAAGGAATGCTCCACTCAACGATCACCTAACAGCAGTTGTTCAGACGCTTCCTACTCTCTCAGAAAGCTCGTCTTGGGAACACTCAACTCAATCCTTGTCTCTGATCCCGAAAGATGCCTCACCATGGGTTATTGCCACACATGGTCCTGTGGACAAATCATGGGGGGAAGCTGGGGAGTCGGCATCCATGATGGAGAACACTGAAGCTGAAATCGAACTCCAACCAAGCTCCGCTGATCCAGTCTCAGTAGCGAATGTTGGTCTTGACATACTAGAAGAGGTGAAACCCAAGTCAGAGACACCTGAACTTTCTGCCCCCGCTATAGTCGCCAAACCCCAAGGAAAATCTCGCAAACAGAAGGTCTCGGCGCCAGTTTCGCAACCTCCGCAACTTTTGCAGCCTGAATCAGTTTCACCTCATGTGTCTGCTTCAAAGCCTGTCTGGCAGAAGGAGGATGAGGCGAAGAAAACCATTAGCCTGCGTGAAATCCAGGCAGCTGAAGTTGAGAAGGCAGAAGCCAAGAAAGCGGTAGAGAGAGAACGAGAACGTATCGCACGAGTCACCGCCGCCACCCAAGACAAAGAGCCTCAGACTTTTACTACCTCCTGGGGATTACCGACGTCTCAAGCTGGTTCGCGTGCTTCACTACCCGTGAAGGAACCGGTGCCAACATCAGTACCCCAAGCCGCCGCTCCTGTTTGGACTAATGTATCCAAGATTGCCCCAGCTAAGAAAACTATGAAGGAAATTTTAGAGGAAGAGGAGAAATGCAAGAAGGCTGTGCCTCAAGTTACTGCCGCAGCAACACTCGTAGCATCAGGTTCACGGCGATTGCATGCTGAATCGAGCGCCAAGGTACTGTATTCGGTGTTGGTTCAATGACTATTGATTGGCTAATGTATCTTGTATAGCCTTCTGTCTCAGCTTCCGGGGGTGCTTGGACAATGGTCGGACCCAACGGTAAATCAAATCCAGTAGTTACTGCTCCTTCGTCTGCACGACCTGTCGGGGGGACTGCTGTTGCGACTTCTCGCACAAATGGGCCCATTCCCATCCGACCTGTATCAGTGCCTGTTGCAAAACCTACACTGCCTCCTGCACCACGACTAGAAGATGCTACACCTTCCCGTGAATTCCTCAGTTGGTTAAACGAGTCCTTGAAGGGACTCAACCATTCTGTCAGTGGTATGTCCACGTTCAGTCTGATCTTGATGTATCGTTTTCACCGGATATTTCCTGCAGTAGAAGAGATCATGCACATGCTTCTCTCTTTCCCCATAGATGCAGATGCAGCCATTCGCGAAATCATTTCAGAAACCATCTACACAAATAGCACAACTATGGATGGTCGTCGTTTTGCAGACGAATTCGTGTCAAGGCGTAAATCCGATGCGATTGCTTCTACAAAGAGCGGTGGTGCATCTAAGAATCCCGTGAAACCTGTATCGATCGCGGATGTAGTCAAGGCTGCGCCCAAGACTACCCAACCGGAATGGGGATTTAAGGTCGTAAACAAGAAGAAGAAGGGGGGCAGGTCCTAACTGGTCGATCACTATGATTCTTTTGGTTGAGAGGTATCTACGCTCCTTTGACGATGTACTAATTTCCTTAAGTTTTTTTAAAAAAACCACGCTCTTTCCGCTTTAGTAGGCTCCATATGAATTTCGAAAGCAACCGCTTTGTAGAACAAGATGACCATTTCACTTTTTCGACGATGGATAGATGCACTGAATTATCAAGGTACAAAAGTAATTTAATCGTGCATTATGATTCCATTGGAATAATGGAGTATGGAATGTGATAAATTTCGAACTAGGTCATGGGGTATTGACGTACTAATAAAAAAACAATCTGATCAACTTCCAACCATTCACTCGACATTGATTCGTTGTCAGCAATGTCATAACTTGCCTCCACAGTCC
>Ga0153955_100553_pt1 | contig 15800 bp, 22 predicted proteins | sample TSFL039MetaG_FD_104744 | JGI IMG/M metagenome (GOLD analysis project Ga0153955, IMG submission 104744) | Attine ant fungus gardens microbial communities from Florida, USA - TSFL039 MetaG | ecosystem: Host-associated > Fungi > Mycelium > Unclassified | place: USA: Florida, Wekiwa Springs...
AGTCAGAGTAGACAAAGAGAACTCGTTAGAGTTCCCGCTGGATTTGAGTACACTACTTATACCTATTCTACTTGGTCTGTGCACTACCTTCCCATGGTGATCATGTGACATGTCATGTGACATCCCATGTGACTTCCCCGATTATGTAAGTCCATTCTAAAAATAGAAAAGTAAAAATAGAAACTACAGAGAAAAGAAAAGTTCTCGTGTCACGATTCATGATAGGCGACACTTTAGTTCCTGTGTGTACTTTGTTGTTGTAAGCAAATTCTGCTGTACCCAACTATTCCGGCCACTACTCTTGTCAGTGATCTATGAACATACAGAGGTACTGTTCCAACTCCTGGTTCATGCGTTCTGTTTGGCCATCTATCTGTGGATGAAATGCTATAGACAGTTTTGTTTTGATCCCTAGCATGCAGTTGAGTTCCCTCATGATTCCTGCTGCAAATTGTGGTCCTCTATCAGAAATAATGCTATCTGGCAGTCCATGTAACTTCCAAATATTATCTCTAAATAATCATGCCAATCCTTCTGTGCTAGTTTTCTCTATGGTAGATATGAAGTGTACTATTTTTGTAAACCTATCTACCACTACTAAGATTGAGTCATATCCCTGCACTAAAGGCAACTTTGTAATGAAGTTTGCATTGATATGGGTCCATGCTTTCTCTGGAATTGAATTCAGCATCAATTTTCCTGCCGGTGGTTGTGTTTGATTCTTATTGCGCTAACAGGCATTACATCCCTCCACATATTGCTTTACTTCCCTAGTGACTCCTAGCCACCAGAAATTCCTTGTCACCAACTCTGCTATCTTCTATTGTCCTCCATGTCCTTCTACAGATGTATCATGATGTAGCCTGATTACTTCCACTCTCAACTTTTTGTCTCTGGGAATGTATACTTTTCCTTCTTTCAGCATTAGGCCATCTTCTTGATGCCATTCCTCATCTCTTAACATCTTTACTCCTGCTCGTTTCATTTCTTCCACTGCTTTTACTACCTCATTATCCTTTGCCTTGCATTTCCTTACTTTATCCAGTAAGCCCACTTCTTCTATAACCACTTCTGTCACTCTAATCCTTTTTACTTCCTACCACTCTTTCTTTACTAGTATCTGTTCCTTATTGTCTTTCTCTACTCCAATCTCCCAATCTGGTCTCTTACTTAATCCATCTGTCTTTCCTATCTTACTCCCTGAAATATGCTTCAGTACAAAGTCAAATCTAGATAAGTACAGGGCCCATTGTGTTTGCTGGTGATTCAATTTTTGGTTGCTTATGAAATACTCTAGATTTTTATGGTCAATCCAAACTTTGAACTTACTTCTGGATCCTTCCAGGAAGTATCTCTATGCTTCTAAGCAGCGTATTACCACTAACATTTCCTTATTGTGTATTTCATAGTTTCTTTCTGTTTCATTTAACGGTTTGGAAATATATGTTACTGGCCTCCACTTGTTATCCTCGCACTTAATGGACAGCACTCCTCCTGTTGCAAAGTTAGAGGCATCTGCCTCCACTCTAAACTCCTTATCTAGGTTGGGTGCCACTAATAGAGATCGACTTGTGAAGACTGTTTTCAACTGCTCAAATGCTCTCTGCTGTTCATTTCCCTATCTCCACTTTTCCTCCTTCCTTGTCAGATTGTTCAAGGGTCTAGCTAATTTTGCGAAATCATCTATAGTAATTTGCAAGTCCTAAGAACTTTCTAACTTCTCTGACCATCTTTGGTATTGGCCAGTTCAACACTCCTGCCACCTTATCTTCCTCCATCTCAATCTTCTCTTGACCTATTACTACTCCCAGGAAATTCACCTTCTGCACCTTCCAAGCACATTTTTCTGGTTTCACATATAGGTTGTTCTCCTTCAGCCTCTTCAATACTTCTTCCATGATCTCGTCATGTCCCTCCTCTGTCTCTGTTCCTATTAACACATTGTCTACAAATGCCACTACCTTCCTCTCATTGATCATATCTCTCAGAATCTCATTCATCATGCCTTGGAATGTGGCAGGTGAATTTGTCATTCCAAAAAACATTACCACCAGCTCGTATAACCCTATATGCATAGTAAAGGCTGCCTTCCACTCATCTCCTTCCTTAATTTGCACATTATTGTAGCCCTACTGGAGATCCATTTTAGTAAATACTCTTTTGTTGCCCATAGAGTCTACTAAATCTGTAATTAATGGCAGAGGGTAGTTGTTCTTGACTGTCTGCTTGTTGAGTCTCCTATAGTCCATAACCATGTGTTTCCCCCCATCTTTCTTGCCTACAAAGAATACTGGTGAAGTTTGAGGTGACTTAGAAGGTCTAATATACCTTTTCTTTAAATGCTCATTGACAAATTTCTGTACCTCCTCCTTTTCATTTCTGGAGAGAGGATACACTCTCGCTTTGCTTGCTTTGAAATTGTTATTGAGATCTATTGCATGATCCCATACCTTTCTAACCAGCATTCTTTCTGACTCCACTTTTCCAAACACTTTCAGCCACTTGTGGAATCTTTTGGACACCATCTCTTCCACCTTCCTATAATCCACCTCTATCTCTTCCTCTTCCCCAGTCCTCTTTTTTGTCCATGATCTTTCTTTCATCATCCCTTACTTCTTTTTTTCCTTTTATCTTAACTGCTTTTCCACACAATAGTGGGCATCTTGTCATTTGCACTTCTCCCTTTTCCCAGTCAATTTCTGGGTTGTGGGCTACTAGCCATGGCATACCCAATATTACATCTGTTTTTCCCAACTTGCAAATATCCATTCATACTCTTTCTATATGTCCTTTGTAGAACATGTTCACTTCTACCTCATAAGTGATTGCACCCCCACTATTACTGATGCCATCTACATTTCTCACTTATAACGGTCAATTCAGCTTGATCAACCTATATCCTCCTTTCTGTACTAAGCTCTTGCTCATAAACAACCCTGTTGCTTCACTATCAAGCAATGTCTTCACCATTTTCCCTTTGTGAGTATCTACCTTTTTAATATCCACATTCATCCATACTTTTCTCAGAGGCTTAAATGTTCACCTCACTTCTCTTGCTTCCACCTTCTGCACTGCCTTCTGATTGACAGTTTCTGTCATCCTCTTCAGACCAGTGATTCCAGCCCTCCCCTTCTAGGCCCTAGGCACTATCCATTTCATGTCTCCACCCCAATTCTACCATGGTATCTTCTTTCCTGTCCTACAAGGTGGACAGAAAATTTCCCCCTTTTCATTTCTCTCTATCTTTCTAATTACTACATCTTTTCCTCCACATGTACTGCATTTTATTCTTTCTGCTCTTTCACTTTCAGCCTCTCTATCTCTCCAATTCCACACCTCCTTGCAGCCCCTATACTACATATTACTCAACTGCACTTTTCCCAGGAAACTCTGTCCTCTGTTTTTTTCCGTTTTTGTCCCCTTATAGTCACATCCCCTACACTCCACAAATGTTACCACTTCTCTTAGTGTGGTCCACCCCTCTATGCACATTGCTGCTCCCCTTAGGGGCAGTCCCCTTGCACCACTGTACTCCTTCACTTTCTCCCATACCGCTCACAGCAGTGCCACTTCTTCCTTTCTCCTTTCTTTCTTTTGTGGGCACTCCCACTTCTTGTGCCCCTCTTTACCACATCCAAAGCATCGTGGCTTTTCTTTGACAACCTCCTGTTTCCTCAGCTCCCTCACCCCACACTGCATTACTCTATCTTTCAGTGCTGCAAACCTGTTTTCTACTACTGCCTTCTTCTTTTTCTCTTCTTCACTTCTACATTTTCGGGCAATATGCCCAAATCTCCCACAGTGTCTACACAATCTCCCTTCTCTCCCTTCTAGCTCTACCCTTAATTTGGCAAGGGCATGCCTTTCATTGAGCATATTGCTTAAGAGTTTGTTGTATTGGTCCAGAGACATTATGTTATGTTCTGGATAGGGTTGAGTGTGTGTAAAAGAAAAGATTTATATTTCTTGAGGGTGTATTGTGTTCTTCTAAGGGCTTACAGTACATCTGCTGGGGCACACAGATCTTCTCCCAGCCAGGTGCCTACTGCCTTACTGACTAATGCCCTAATACTACTTTGGCTATCACTTCATGGAAAAGATCCCTATACTAATCACCTTCTTAAAGATGCTCCTCTGCATAGACTAATCATAATGGACCAGTAGCACAAAGTATATAAAATAAAGAAGTATACAAGTACAGTCAGGTCTTAGACACAATACCTGAGCTTGGTACTGTGCTGCCACCATTAGTCCCTAACTGACTAATAAGTCCCCTTAAACTTGGGGCTCAGCTATATCATAGTGGTCATTAATCGTGATGATCAATGTACCAAGGGCAATAAGAGTAAGTGTTGCCCAGAACTGAGGCAGTTAGGAGCTGGTAGTGATAAACGAGTTCTAGTGTAAGGATCTTAGTTGAGTAACCTTAACCTTAATCCCACTCTATGTCAGAGTAGACAAAGAGAACTCATTAGAGTCCTTGTTAATTTATTATACACTACTTATACATGTTCAACTATTTGTCCTTGTTTACTGATCCAATGATATTACATAATTAAATAAAAGGAAAAGGAAAATTAAATTAAATATTGACTTAGGGGATTTTGGCAGTTCATGACATTTAGAGGTCTATGTGGTGTATTGGCAGACCATTGGAGTTTGTTACAAGTTGTTTTATAATAATCTTTGATTGTCATAACTTGAGCTTTGTCATTTCCATTCTCCTTATTAATAGTTGTTAACTACTTTCTTAATAACCACTCATTGTTGTCCTAGGTTTTGTATTTAATATAGTTCCACTCCATATTTATAACAATAGTGGCTACTTAATTTTGGATGCCTATCTGCAATTCTTTTTTGAACTTAATGATCAAAGTCTAGAAGTCTATGTATTTAGTGTTAAAGACCAAAGTCTAGAATGTATTTAGATAGTCATCTACTATATAGTTGTTCTAATAATAGAAGAACTCCTTTAGAATATTGATTGGTATTAGTCTTCATATTGATGGGACAGAATTACAGCTCAAAATTGTTATGAATTGCCCATTCCCTCTAAGTCAATATTTATTTTCTTTTTCTTTTTCTTTTATTTTATCAGACACATGAGAACTTATTACTAAATTGGGAACAGTGACTCAATAGGAAAACATGAGAGAAATATAACATGTACAAATAATTAAATTGTATAAGTAGAATTTCCACTAAGTTCTCTTTGTTAATTCTAACTTAGAGTGTAATTGAGGTTAGGGTTGCACAATCCAAGCTAAGATCATTACAAAAGTCTAACTAAACCTTCAAAGGTAAAACTTTGGTGTCTACCTTCTAACAAAATAAATTTTTAGATCACTTAGCAGCATGTTGACAAGAGTATTTTGTGTTTCTAGTATGTTGAGACTCTAGACCACAAGGTAAATATATGTTTTAGCCTTAAGCCTATATCAATACTTGATATCTTCTCACCCTTCTCTAAAGGGTTCAGTTAAAGTTTTTAAAAGAGTTATATCAAAAGTAAAGTAATATGAAACTTAGGTCATATTTTTCAAAGATGTCCAAAGTGTAACAATCTTAGCTTGGATTGTACAACCCTAACCTCAATTACACTCTAAGTTAGAGTTTGACAAAGAGAACTCATTAGAGTTCCTGCTAATTATTTTACACTACTTATACAATTTAATTATTTGTACATGTTATGTTTCTCTCACATTTCCCTATTGAGTCACTGTTCCCAATTTGGTAATAAGTTCTCATACATCCAATAAAATAAAAGAAAAAAAAAAAGAAAATAAATATTGACTTAGAATGAATGGGTGATTCATGATACCACCCCCCTCTTAAGGGTTCTTGTTCTAAGGACTTCCTCCCCCTTTTTTTATAGTTCATTATATAGGTCCCTTAATTGCCCATATCTTGATTTTCATCCTCCAACTCCTCCAAATACTTCCTATCTTCTTCTATTCTCTATTAATCTTTCTTATCCTCTTCTTTGTCCTACTCTTTTATTCTTTCTCCCTTGTATTCTTTCTTTTCTTCTTCCATTTTCTTCAAGAACAGATTCCTACTGTATTTAGAGAATGGGTTTCTTTTCTAACACCTCCAGTTTGTTTTTCTCCATTTTTCTTCAATACTCCTAGTTGTACTTCTTGTTTCCCTACCCATAGAGTAACTTAGCTGTATACTTTCCTAGTAGCTTTTTGCTGAACATTTTCTATTTTCTTTGGCTTTCTGTTATTTTACTTCTTCTTCTTTCTCTCTGTAGTACTTTCTCTCAAAGTCTTCTATCAATTCCATCACATTCTTTAAGTTCTCTTTATTCTCCTAAGTGTTCTTGTCACAAACTTCATTTGGCCATAACTCCATGAATACTTGCATGATTCCCATCATCTAGGACGCGTCTGAAAGCCCTCATGAAGACCTTTCAAACGATGCCCAAAACATGTCAAAGCAATCAGTACTCATTGAGATATTAGTTAATCAGTACTGGACACTGATTGGTAGATATCTCAGGAACTGCCAAATGTGGACGTTTGCTTCTATGTACACATGGAAGCTCTCTTCAATATGCTTTTGACGACTATAAATAGACCTTAGGGCAATAAGAACCTGTGGAAATACAAGAACCTCAAGGTTTGGCATGACACTGATCTATTACCTATAGATGCATATCAATCCTTGAACACAAACAAGGACAGCCCCTTATATGGTTAAGTTATTGCTATTCTGGACACAAAAGGACTGCCATATGTAGAACAATAGGCAGTAGAATATGTGATGCTCTGTCCAGGTGCACAGACCATCATTTCCTGTATATAAGGCTTTATAGTCTGAGGATTAGACCTCAGACTTAACAACATCTTTTGTTGCTTATCTACTTTGCATTTTTGAGCCTTTTGAAGAATACCTTCAACAATCACAAACTAGTAAATGACCATTTGTGATAGTCCTCCTCTGCTGTACATCTCTTCTATCATATCAAGTACTTGTTTCTTCCTCGTACCTTCCTCTTGTTCATGATCTTTTTGACTTCCCATTCTTCTTCTCCTTCAATTACCACTGGTTGTGACGTTTCCTTCTTTTGTCCCTCCACTTGCAACTTATATCGTTGTACCTGACTGACATTAACCACCAGATGTATCCTAATTGTACTAGGTAATTCCAACTCTATTACATTACTAGAAATGATCACCTTTACTTTATAAGGTCCTACAAAGTGTTCCATGAACTTTAAGTCTTTAGTACTGAGTAGTACTAAGTCACCTATTCTGTATTCTTCCACCTCTTCTCTCTCTCTATCTGCATACCTCTTTATATCATCCTGTGCTTTCTATAGTGCTGCTTTTGCCTCTTCTTGCATGTTTCTCATCCTTTCTGCAAACTTTTCTGCTCCTTTGTACTCCCCCTTCTTTCTCATCTCAAATCCCATCCTCAGATCTTGCTCTTGATTTTCCTTAAAGGGCAACACTTTAGTTCCAGTTGTGATGATCTTAGCTTGGATTGTGCAACCCTAACCTCAATTGCACTCTAAGTCAGAGTTTGATAAAGAGAACTCGTTAGAGTCCTTACTAGATTGTGTACACTACTTATACAAGTCCAATTATTTGTCCTTGTTTACTGATCCAACAATATTACATAATTAAATGGAAAATAAAAGAAAAATAAATATTGACTTAGAGAAAAAAGGCGGTTTATGACACCAGTATGCACTTTATTATTATAGGCAAATTCAGCTGTACCCAACCACTCTGGTCATTGCTCTTGTTGGTGATATATGAACATATGGGGATACTGTTTTAACTCCTGATTCATTCATTCTATTTGGCCATCTGTCTGGGGGTGAAACATCATAGACAATTTTGTTTCAATCCCTAGCATGTAATTTAGCTCTCTCATAATATCTACCACAAATTGTGGTCCTCTATCAGAAATAATGCTATCTGGTAGCCCATGTAACTTCCAAACATTATCTCTAAACAGTTGTGCTAGTCTCTCTATGCTTGTTCTCTTTATAGTAGGTACAAAGTGTGTTATTTTTGTAAATCTATCTACTACTACTAAGATTGAGTCGTATTTTTGAGCTAAAGGCAACTTTGTAATGAAGTCTGCACTAATATGGGTCCACGTCTTTTTTGGAATTGAGTTCAGTATTAGCTTTCCTGCCAGTGGTTGTATTCAATTCTTGTTGCATTAGTAGGCATTACATCCTTCCACATATTGCTTTACTTTCCTAGTGACTACTGGCCACCAGAAATTCCTCGTCACCAATTCAGCCATCTTTCATTGCCCTCCATGTCCTCCTACAAGCATATCATGATGTAGCCTGATCACTTCTGCTCTCAGCTTCTCATCTTTTGGGATATACATCTTTCCCTCTTTCAACATTAGGCCATTTTCCTAGCACCACTCTTCATCTCTCAACATCTTTATGCCTGCTTGTTTCATCTCTTCCACTGCTTTTACCACTTTGCCATCTCTTGCTTCATATTTTCTTACTTTGTCTAGTAGGTCCATCCCTTCTATTATTACTTCCACTATTCTGATTCTTTTTGTCTCTAGCTACTCTTTCTTTACCAGTGTCTGCTTTTTGTTGTCTCTTTCCACTCTAACCTCCCAGTCCAGTCTCCTACTCAACCCATCTGCCTTCCCTATTTTACTCCCTGAAATGTGCTTCAACACAAAGTCAAACCTAGACAAGTATAGAGCCCATTATGCTTGCTGGTAATTCAACTTTTGATTGCTCATAAAATACTCCAGATTTTTATGGTCAGTCCACATTTTGAATTTACTTTGAATTCCTTCCAGAAAATGTCTCCATGCTTCCAAACAGCATATTACAGCTAGCATTTCTTTATTATTATGTATCTCATAATTCCTTTCTGTTTCATTTAACAATTTAGAAATGTATGTCACCAGTCTCCATTTACTGTCTTTGCATTTGATTGACAGTACTCCTCCTATTGCAAAATTAGAAGCATCTGCCTCTACTCTGAACTCTCTATCTAGATTGGATGCAACTAGTAAGGATTTACTTGTAAAGACCTGTTTAAGCTGTTCAAATGCTGCCTGCTGTTCAGCTCCCCAATTCCACCTCTCCACCTTTCTTGTTAGATTGTTTAAGGATCAGGCTATCTTTGCAAAATCCTTCACAAATTGTCTATAATGATTTGCAAGACCTAAAAATTTCCTAATATCTCTGACTGTCTTAGGTGTAGGCCAGTTCAACACTTCTGCTACTTTATCCTCTTCCATTTCAATCCTCCCTTGACCCATTACTATTCCCAGGAAGTTCACCTTCTGTACCTTCCAAGCACATTTCTTTGGTTTCACATATAGATCATTTTCTTCTAACCTTCTCAATACTTCTTTCACAATTACATCATGTCTCTTCTCTGTTTCTGTTTCTACTAGTACATCATCCACAAATGCCACCACTTTCCCCTTATTAATCATGTCTCTTAGAATTTTGTTCATTATGCCTTGGAACATAGCAGGCAAATTTATTATTCCAAAAAACATTACTACTGGCTCATATAACCCCACATGAGTAGTAAAGGCCACCTTCTACTCATCTTCTTTCTTGATCCTCACATTATTATAGCCCCACCAGAGATCTATTTTAGTAAACACTCTTTTATTTCCCATAGAGTCCACTAAATCTGTAATTAGAGGCAGAGAATAATTATTTTTAATTGTCTGCTTATTAAGTCTCCTGTAGTCCATAACCATGCATTTTCCCCCATCTTTCTTGCCCACAAAGAATACTGGTGATGTCTAGGGCAATCTAGAAGGCCTAATATAATCCTTCTTTAGATGCTCATTGACAAACTTCTGCACTTCCTCCTTCTCATTTCTAAAAAGAAGGTAGACTTTCACTTTACTTACTTTGAAGTTGTTCCTGAGGTTGATTGCATGATCCCATACTTTTCTAACTGGCATCCTTTCAGACTCTACCTTCCCAAACACTTTCAACTACTTATGGAACCACTTGGAAACTATTTTCTCTATCTTTCTATGATCTGTCTCTATTTTCTCCTCTTTTTCCCAATCTTCCTTTTCATTCACTGCCTATCTAACAATCTTCTTTTCTTCCTCTCTTATTTCTTTCTTTCACTTTATCTTTATTGCTTTTCCACATAGTGGTGGACACCTCGTCATTCTCACTTCTCCTTTTTTCCAATCTATTTCTGGATTATGGGTTGCCAACCATGGTATATCCAAGATGACATTTGTCTTCCCTAACTCGCATACATCTATTCAAACTTTCTCTACATGTTCCTTGTAGAACATGTTCACTTCTACCTCATGAGTAATTGCACCTCCACTATTACCAGTATCACACTGGACAATTAATTTTGGCAATATAAGTGATATTTGGAACCTAATAATCATAATAAACAGCTCTCAAGAGAGAATCGGCTCCCCAGACATAACTACTAGAAGTCTAGTCATGTACTTGAGAACACTATCTGAGTAGTGGAGTAGTGGCCACAATCACTACTATCAGTACCTCATAACGCTTTCCAGATGGTCTCATATCATATCTATAAGACAGACTCCCCCCTAGAAGTGCTCTCAAGAGCGAACTCAATCTTAGAAGCATTTTCCTTGATAATGATGTCACTCAATAACTGACCCCTAGTTTATAATAGGAACACCATCAGAGGTCACACATCAGTCCTGATTGGCAATCTAAATATAGAAGAACAAGACGAGAATACACCAAACGTTATTGGGAAGGAATAGAAAGAAGAAGGACCTGAGAGATGTGAACAGGAAGCAGAAGAGAGAGTAGAAAAAGGTTTAGGAAAGGAATCAGGAGAATTAGAAAAAAGAAAGAGTAATATTGACGATGAAAACACGCTCGAAAGTGGTCAGACCAATGTCCAAAGTACCTCTCAAGTACTCTAGAACACTTAGAACAGGCTCAAGGTCAGCCAACAAGATAAAGAAAGTTGGTAGGAAATGGACAGGGAGTATGGAGAGTGGCTGTTGCGTGATCAGATATGAACTTGACTCATTTTATCTGCCTTTTCAAGTAATCTGGAGGATTTTTTTCTTATCTTGGTTGTTGCATTCTGGGCTTTGTAATACTAATATAATACTCTAGTAGCACAGAGAGATGCAAGAAGAAGAACCCCCATCTTTGTCCTTTGTTGCTTTAGAGCTGAAACTCAACTTGAGTGACTAAGAAGCTCTTTTTCTCTCTTTCTTTTTATAAAACCCTATAAAATCTCCCTCAAGGGATACCCACTCTAAAGGAGGACTTGGGCATTTGCTTAGACTAGGAGCTGAACTGCTCACTACATGTTTTTAGAGTAATATCATGAATCGTGAAACAAGAACTTTTCTTTTCTCTTTCTTTTCTATTTTTACTTTTCTATTTTTAGAATGGACTTACATAATCAGGGAAGTCACATGAGAGGTCACATGACATGTCACATGATCACCATGGGAAAGTAGTGCACAGACCAAGTAAAATAGATATAAGTAGTGTACTCAAATCCAGCAGGAACTCTAACGAGTTCTCTTTGTCTACTCTGACTTAGAGTTGGGATCCACCTACCTGAGTTACTTGGGTGACCGTTCCTTACAAGTAAGTTGCTAACTGTATGGTCAGTTGAGAATAAGCTTGCATAAGGGCAACATGAGATCTAAGTAGGACTGCTGTATCAACGGCGAGCTAGCCTACTAGACTAGTACCTTGAACGGTAGTGTTACAGTATGAGAAAAATACACACCTTTGAGATCTGACCGGTGAAAGTACTCTCGAGCAAAAACTAAAAACATTTCTTCTATTTTAGTGTCTAATAACAAGTATTTACTATCTTATGAGCCCCTCCCTTTTATATTTAATTACCTCCCCAGTGCCTACTTGATTGTACACAATTGTGGAATGACTTGGAGATTTTGATTCTCTGACTCGGTAGTACCTACTTTTATAAGGACAATAAAGCACATTTATATTCTCATCCGAAATCCTATTTCTCCTCTACAAATCAAACCTACACATTCACATTTCCTTTACCATCCCCATCAATTATATTTCTCCTGTGACTAAGATAATTCAATAATAAAGTAAGACAACTTCAGAATATTGCGAAAAGAGCTTATAGGCTAAGAGAAAGGAGTAGGAGTAGGGGCAAAAACAGGCACCTCATTGTCAACTTACATAAGACCCTGATAGGCAGCCATAAATAAAGATAAAGACATAAATTGGAAATAACAAACCAGACCAGAATGCAATATACTAGAAGAAACATTGTTTTCAGAAGTGAGCATAATAAACTCAACCTTTTTTTTCCTCATCTATATGACTATTAGTAGTAGTGGCAGGAGATAGACAGTGCTGAAAATGAGAATACTAAATATAAATATATAAGGAACTGTACTCAGGAGAGGACTAGCTTATCTTAGCAGGGGTAATATTGGGAGGATTCTTATCAGATGCTTTGCAGAACTGGACAGAAACATAAAAAAGATAAAAGATAATGGGAAAGAATAGGGATATCTAGAGGCCCTTTCCTGGTGAAGCAGAAAGGCTTGGAGCTATTTATAAGTGGCTAGAAAGATGAAAGTTGGATTATGCTTATAACGGAATAAATTGTAAGCTCATTTAGCAGTGGACAAGAGACATATAAAGTTATCTTTGCCCTATGTAATAATATCTCAAGAGAGGTACTCAAGGTAAACATACTTTGAGATGTAGATTAGAAAAAAGATAATAATGAGAAAATAGGAAGATGTACAATGGACTCATTGAGAGTATTGACAGCATATTGGATAGACCTTAGAGTAGACTTGTTGAACTTGAACTGTTAACTGCAATGAACCACATTAGAAGCGGCATCTAAAAGCTTAATATGAGCATTTTGAGTCTTATCTTTAATGTCTGCCATATCAAGAGATGCAAAAAGAGAGTAAAGGAAGAACTAGTTAAAAAAGTGATACCCTCTACCTCTTATATACCCAACTGGAATTTACATAGAATAGATTCAAAGGATATGAGAACATAATTTAAATACCAGAAGAGGAATAGGAATAATGTGCTCTTGAGAGTGCATGGTACAGTGAATGTCCACTGAGATAGCTTAGGCTTACACTCTAAGTCAGAGTCGACAAAGAGAACTCATTAGAGTCCCCACTGAATTTGAGTATACTACTTATACTTATTCTACTTAGTCTGTACACTACTTTTCCATGGTGATCATATGACATCAATGTAATATGTTATGTGATTGATTATATGACCTTCCATATGACCTCTCTGATTATGTAAGTCTGTTCTAAAAATAGTAAGTAAAATAAAAAGAGAAAAGAAAAAGAAAAGTCCTTGTATTACAATTCATGACATATGGATTAATTGGCAATAAGAAATGAATTAGTGGAATTACTAAGACCATAGATAGAACCTAGATAGGATTCAGGATACCACCTAGTAACAAAGGATGTGAGAATACATTATTTATAGTAGGAGAGAGATAATGATCTGATAAGACTCAAAAAAATTTTAGAACTTAAAAAGATTTTGATGAGAATTTGGCCAGAAAATTATATATAATTCATGGAAATCAACTATAATACAGAAATAGACTATTAGAACTAGAACTAGAAATAACAGGGACTACAAAACATAAAATCCAGATAGAGACTTAGGAAAGGAAATCTTTATTGAAACTTAAAAACTTTAAGGTTACACATTCACATAGAAAGAAAAACAATTAGGACAAAGATAATCTTTAGTATTTGAAAATGATTACAAATATTGGAAGCCACAGATAAAGATAATAAAGAATCTACTTAAGAACTAGGTAGATGAGACATAAGATATAATGTGATGGAACTATAATGATAATGAAAACAGAAAACAAGAAAACTAGATAGCCTGCTCTTTTCCCTTGCCCTTCTTATCTGGCTTCTCCTACTTGATGATAATCTTCTTTTCTTGTTTAACAATGATCTCAGGAGAGATGGCTTAAGATTGGGAGATAGCTTTAGAGAAAGCATAGAGATGGCACTAACTATATGCTTTGGAGAAATTGCTATCATATCTAGCAGATTTTAGGAAGAAATAGAGACTATAGAATATCCATGTGGGCATTAAAGAGCTGCTGCACAGCATCAGAACTTGAAGTTGGAGGTAATGCAACAGCAAGTGTTAAAGATGGCCTGTTGAGAGTTAGCATCCTTAATCTATCTACCCAGAAATCAGAATCATCTTTATAATAATACTCAGCAATAAGAAGCTCTTTAGCAAACTCAGAGACTAGGGCCTGGAATTGAGAAATAATTGAGTCATAAACTTGATGAGTGGTGTTAAGCCAGATCAACAATTTATGGCAAAATAATAACATTTTAGTACTCTAACAAGGCTAATCTGTCTTCAGAATAAGGACAGTAGCTTCTATACTTCTCTATAATATACTTAGATCATACCTTTCAGTATAAACACACTTGAGAAACAAAGTAGTGGCTATGAACACCACTATCAGATACCTCAAACCCATAAAACCAATACCCAGCTTCCCCAGATAGTCAGTATTTTAGTCTAATATACTATTCAGAACATACTTGAGAGTGCAAAGTACTACTTACAAGACAAACTATGGCATATAGGACTCATTATCAGGAACTGTGATATCATAGATCATCTATCAGATGCATCTATCAATCATTAATGAATAGCTATAGAAATACATCTTACTTGTGAGAACAGAAAACAGTCCATAGTACTGTTAAACTACATTAGAAAGATATATCAGGCAAGTAAAAAGAGATAAGATACAATAGAAGAGAAGAGAATAAAGGTCAGAAGTACACATAAGTGGTAGTAAGAGATGGACGGCCTTGATCGGCTACTATAAACTAAAAATAGACCCTAAGTTTGGGCTGAAGACAAGTCAGCAACGAAGAAAACCACTTGTAAGAGGACATTTTGATGTCAAAGATACCTAAAATATTATTCTGACAACACAGGACTAGATTAGTGAAGACTAGGGAAGATTGGTCATATGGAATACATAGACTTCAATTCATTTCAAGTGGCTTGGTTTCATTCTCAAGTTTCTATTTTCTCTTTATTTCTTTATTTCTTTATTTGTATTTTCAATATAAAATACTCTAGTTGTGAGGAAGGTACAGGAAGGGAACTCTGCACCTGCCTTTTGAGCTCTAAAGTCATAAAGTTAAGTTGTGATCTTGAGTGTCTTAAGTGTTGTGTGTACCCTCACTCAGAAAAGAACAGAAAACTCATTTGCGAGTATGGCTAGAACTGCTTGGAAGACTTGGATAGCCTTGTGTCCTAGAAGATAGAACTCTCAGTATGCTTTGGGGTAGGACTTGTTGGTCATATAGTTAACTATAGTAAAGTGCCTTGCAAAACATAACTAGATCTTGTCACAAACTTCATTTGGCCATAACTCCACAGATACTTGCACGATTCCCACGGTCTAGGATGCGTCGGAAATCCCTTAAGAAGACCTTTTGAACAATGCCCAAAACGTGTCAAAGCAATCAGTACTCATCGAGATATCAGTTAATCAGTGCTGGGCACTGATTGGCAGATATCTCAGGAACCGCCGAACGCGGACATTTGCTTCCATGTGCACATGGAAGCTCTCTTCAATACGCTTCTGACGACTATAAATAGACCTTAGGGCGATAAGATCCTGTGGAGATACAAGGAACTCAAGGTTTGGCATGACACTGATCTATTACCCATAGATGCACATCAATCCTTGAACACAACAAGGACAGCCCCTTATATGGTTAAGTTATTGCTATTTTAGACACAAAAGGACTGCCATATG
>Ga0153955_100554_pt1 | contig 15781 bp, 14 predicted proteins | sample TSFL039MetaG_FD_104744 | JGI IMG/M metagenome (GOLD analysis project Ga0153955, IMG submission 104744) | Attine ant fungus gardens microbial communities from Florida, USA - TSFL039 MetaG | ecosystem: Host-associated > Fungi > Mycelium > Unclassified | place: USA: Florida, Wekiwa Springs...
AGTAGCCGGTATCACTTCATTCCTATCACAAAAATTTCTTCTTTGTCAGCATAAATTTTTGTTAGTCTTTAAAAGTAAACACACCTTCAGTTGAAGTCCGACTCACTTCGTTCGGACTTCAGGTGTGTATTAGTTATTTTTTCCTTTGTTAATAATTGACTCACTTCGTTCGGACTTCAGGCATCGTCCTGTTGATTGTTGAGGTTCATACGCGCACATTCGTTCCCCTGCCTATACCTCTAAGACTATGTAACTAGTCTTAGTCTGTTCTTGGCTAGTTAGTTTATTATTGTCCGCATAGACTATATATACCAAGTTTGATACTCCTGTACACCTCAGTCGTTGTCCCGAGGTTATTAGCTCTCGTACAGTTATCCTAACTATCAAGATCTTGGGATATGATTTAGTTTGGTCAAGGCACCTGCCAGCTGTCAGACTTTTTCTCTTCAACTTGAGCTATAAACTACAATGAACAGGGGGGTATACTCTACTTTGTAGACTTTAACCTCATCTCCAATGGACTTTCAATGTTTTTGTATATTCTATTCTTAAGAGTATATCTTATTCTGAGAGTAAAGTATGCTCATCTTATCCTGAGTATGAGAGTATGTTCTACTTTTAGTCCATCAGGAGTCACATTGTCAGGATGATATATGACATCTATCTGCTGTTATGGGGATCAAATAGCCATCAAATAGCCTTGTAGCTTATTTGACTTAGAATGACTCAAGTGAGTTATGCTGAACAAACTTCAAATTGACAGTGGCATGGAAAGAGAGAAGAAATGACACTTGTTTCTAAACCATTAAAGAAGTATAAGGCTGACAGAGTTAATAAAGATTTCCAAGGCTTAATTACTTGATCAAATATAGCACCATTCCACTATAACCAAACAAACGTGGTACGGGTTGGGATATCAAGGTTTCTTGCAACAATTTCCATATTCCTACCACCTTCAGTTCTTCTCAACATGATGACTCCAGCATCCCCAGCAGCTCCAGCGGCAACCAGGAACTCTTCGGCCCCTTTTGACGAAGAACCAAATTTCATACCCCTTATCTGGTGAAGACCAGTATAGACCTGGTTCACAAGCTGTAATCTCTCGTATGCCGTGTCTTTATTGATTAGCTCGAATATTGCAATGGAGTCACCGCGAGGATCCTCAGTACCAGTATTCCTGTTGGAAGTGTAGATGAATGCCTTCGGGAATCTCTGAGTGGGCTTCGGAACAAGAATCTCAGCGGCAGCAAATTTAGCACCGGCAGGTGAATTGGCAGGAAATGTTGAAATATCAGAAATTATCCTTGAGGTTCCGTTAGGAGCTGCAGGCATCTCCTGAACAGTCAAGGTAGAGCTGAGCTCATGTAGAACGAATAACCTATCCTCTTCATGCTAGTGAGTGCCCATCTCAGAAGACAAAAACCCGCTGTACCATGTATTGCTATGTGTCGTGGTCCACTACCGGCTTCGGAAGGGATAGAGCCTTGGATGGTATATATATCAGACGTATTCCGTGCCAAGCGCCAGATAGTGTCTTGGCCCTGCCAACTTATGAGTTGAAGGACAAACATTTTAAGTGATTGCCACCCACCAAGTCTGGTATCAAAATCTCGTCATCATGCTCAACAACCATGTGGGGATGTGAAATAGGACCATTGGGTCTGGGGAATGTAATCAGAGGGCTGTTTCGGACGAATTCCAAACCGGAATTTGTGGTAGGAATAACTCGTCCATTCCCTGAACCATAATTCATGACAGCAACTGCACACGTTGAAAGTGCCGCTGCAAAGGCGGGGCTATCGCCACCTGTAGAAGAAGTGTCTTGAGCTTCGGACAGTGTCCCATCTGGTCCGATAATGAATGATTGCACAGCCCCATTGACTACTTCGTTGACGGCACTGAATGTTGCTCAGCTGAGGATCTTACAAGTCCCAAAACTTGAGGCGAATACACTTACTACAGAATGTCTGAGGTGCCGAGATGTTGGAAGATCCACGAGGGACTATCCCCAGTTGGAGAACGACCGGTAACCGACAATGACAGCGCATCAGAATCAAAGAGGTAAGTAGCAACGAAGACGTCGTAGCCGCCGGCAAGAATCTTGAAATAGACCATTGTACTGAATGGTTGGAGTATCCAGGCTTCGCTTATATATCTGTTGCGCATGATCCAAAATGCCACCGACATTAATCGTAGCCTGATTGTAGAACCGAGCTTTGGGAAACGAAGTGACTAGAATACATAGAAGGAACCGAGACTTCTTGGATGATCAGGATCTACTTTGTAATGCAGGCATATCTTTGTAGTCTGTAGACCAAAAGGTTGGGAATCATAAGAAATAGAGACAGCTGCGTCTCAGTCTCATGGTCATGTTCTGGATTTCCCATGTCTCCGGAATTCCTGCGTGGTTCCTCATGTCATCTACCGATGCTCGGAGACCACACTAAAGGTTACTGATATCCGATTTCTGTTCTACACCAGCCAATCGGGTAAACACCTCGCTGATTCTTTGGTAGATAGTCATCGGGGAAATGTTGATCGGCAGGAATTGCACTCTCCAATCCACATGTTGAGATGCTCGAACTGGCTGACAGAGGTTCTTCGGACCGAAGTCGTATATAGAAATGTAGATGTAGACATAGTCAAGAAATGTCAATTATCTGAGGACCTTGGCCTAATGTTGATCCTCTCCTCAACAGCACCATCGTTGAGTCCTAAAATATGACTTCGTTTGATTGTGGAACAGAGATAACACTCAACATTTGCCTGATGAAGAAAGATTGCCAGGGATAAAGTCGTGGATCCTTAGGAATTGTTCAGCACTGCCCTCAGAAATCGAAGTTCACGATCGTGGGAGATAGAGATTTTGAACCAAGGGAGAAGCATTCCCTCACAGAACGATGCACAAATGGAGCGTAAGACAACTAAGAATGCTTCTTACTTGAGAGGATCGGAATCTTGATGCAGCCGAAGCCTTCAGGAAGACCTTCCGACTGTAACATGGGAAACATTTGCTGATACCACATGTGTGTGCTAGGAAGCTTGACTCGACCTTGTTTGAGGCTGTCATCAATCAGCGGAATAGAAAATAAGGGTCGGTAGGACTCTATTGAACGTCCCCATCAAGTCATCATGTATGACATCGCGGGCATACCCTAGGATCAACCTAGGGGCATTTTTACCTGAAGGAATTTGCAGTGAGGTCCTTCCTCCAAAGTTTTAAGCTCAATTCTCGTCCTGCAAGAACAGTTTTCTTCCCGATGTCTTCATGTGACCTTCTCCCCCGTTACCACCACCACAGAAGAATACGAAAGAATCATACAAATCCGATGAATTCGTTGCACTGGAACATAATGGAGCCAAGGCCGAACCACCTGTCCACATCTTTTGCATGCCTTTTTTCACTAGCATTTGCATGTAAACGCACCATTTCGGGTATATATTTGAAAGTCGACAACTTCGAAGTGAATCGGCCAGACCAAAAAAGGTGTGGGTGAACACAAGGATCTATTGCCACCTGGTGATCATTGTCAAAGTCTTTCTGTTAGGAGGTTGATCAAGATTGATGGGCAAGGCTTGTGGATGGGCAGTGACTTTTGAGTTTCTCGTTCGATATCTGTGAAACATCACGTTAGGGACAGAGCAGGCGGTCAGAGATGGATGCCTCCGTTAGTGTTTGCTTGGCTCTCCAATCAGACAAGCGATTCGGACCGTCATGAAGGCTGACCGTGAAACGAAATTCAGGTAACAGATGTTCATTCTTCAGAAATTCTATTCGAGCCCTCGAGCAGATGGTCATAGCGCCCGTCATGGAATGCGTGCGTCAAGGTGCCAACGGATGCGTCCTTCGTAGCTTTACCGATGGTATACGAGTCGAGCTTTGTCTTGTTTCAAGTGCTACTTGAATTAAAAAGAATCCGACGGTTCCATTCCCCAAAAGCAGGTCATGGTCCTGCTCCCCTGAATAGCAGATGTCTTTCAGAATTGGAGATCGGGGATGGAACGGAGGAATACCATAAGTCAAATCCTTTTGGAGGATTTTTGTTTATACCGCCGTCGATATTCGCCAACGGCGTCGCTGCAACTTCTCTGTCAACAACTTCTCTGCCTCTCGCACTAACTCGAAGATTGGATGGGGTCCATCGTGGTTCATTTTCAGTAATCCATACGAGCGTTAGGGATGTTTCGCAAGCTGGTGGACAAAACAAAGCATAGGCACGTTAGTGGCTTTAATGGTGTGCGTCACTGTCTTCATTACAGTGCGGGAGAATTTAGGCATCCCTGCAATATCATCACGAAGGTCATGGAATGATGAGTGATAAAATGATCCCAACAGCAAACATATTAAGCATGTCATGAGGTTGGTTTTAGCTCGGTAGCACAAATGATGAGCGCTGCTCATTTGAGCGATCGGTGAATATAAAGTACGCAATCAGTCCAGGAACTGAACGATATCAGGTGTTTAGTCTGTATGAACATGATTATTAGGCAGACAATGCGATCAGCCGAATGGAAGGTAGGAAGCGGGATGGTACAAAGGAAAAGATTACCTTCCAAACACATGACTTCAAATCCGGAAAACTAGTTAATTTCCCGGACTAATTCAGGGATGACCAGCTTCCGATTTTAAGCCATCTTCGGCAACATGCAACAGTGAAGCCTGCATGTCAGAGAAGAATTTCCTATAGGCCTTCACGGGACTTTGTCATGAAAAATTGTGAGATTCTGGCTGTCGTAGCGTCAAGACCCGTCAAAACATATTCAGTACACTACATGGAGATCGATTAATCATCAATTGCTCTTTCAAGATACATTTTCCGATTCCGTCACTTCTATGCCTTGTACCTCCTACACTCATGCTCAGAGTTCAGTCAAAATCTTACTGCTCGTTGATGACCATAAAGGGATAACTACTGGATTGTCTGTCGCTCAGTGTCATATCTTAATGTTGATATTTATGATTGTTGAGCGCTTAAAAAGAAAGACACAGCCTGTTCCGCTCTGCACATCACTTTATACTAATACATTAATCATATCTCCGCCCCTCTACCCCTACCATGAGCATCCAAAGATTTTTTCCCCGTCTCCAGTCCACAACACGGAGCTATAGCATGAGTCGGTCATCTAGCCGGCCTGCAATAACAACGTGGCCAAGACCTACCTTGACATCGCGGAAGACGTGGCTACCCCATAGAGCTCAACGAGCATATAGTTCTGCAGGTGTTCGGTCTGGGGGCTTTTGGTCACCTTTTTTTACCGCGTTGCTTGTTTTTGGTGTCGCTGCAACTGGCTACGGACTGTAGGCCTATCGTATGAAAATTGGAAATGGATATGCAATGAAGCTTGATTTAGATACGAGGTATATGGCACCCTTACAATGTGGCCAGCAGAAGTTCGAGGTGACCTACGAGAGGCACTGAAAGCTAAATACAAAGCAGACCTGAGTACAAGTGCTGCTTTCCTCGAGCGGTATGCTTTCATCCACCACCTGCCATTCACGCTCTGAAATGCCGCCAGTGCCTGGAAAACTACCAAAACACTGTCCATTGAACAGTTTCAATCCCAGCCTCATCTCAAAACTTCAGGAATTGCCATCTGCCTAGGCGAAGTCCTCGAAGGAGACAATAAAAAATCTGAAGCTTATGATGTCTATGCCGACTCGCTTAGACAACTTCAAGATGCCGACATCCTGACCATGACGAACCCTGAAAAAATGCGTGCAGTTGCACTTGCCTATAAACTTGGTGAACTTGGCGAGTCGCTGGAGAAACCAAAAGAAGACACCGAAAAGTGGTTGACGTTCGCCGTTGAGACGGTTCTGAAACATGTCTTACAAGTCTCACCTTCAACGTCTCCCGCAGGCACGCCAAATGAGGAGGTTGACAACCTTGTCCTTGTTGCCGAGCTGGGATTGCCCGACTGGGTGTCAACTGTTGATATTGCCGCGCCACTTGAAGCTCTGGGAACATTCTATTCGAGAGCTGGAAAACTTGAGTGGGTGGATTCTGTCGATAGTGCCGGGTGAAACTGAGCATTGTGGTAGCTATGCCATGCCTTTAATGTTGCAAGCGGTCTCCATCCTCATCCCATCTGCGCCTCAGGAAAGCAGTCCGGAGGACAAGTGTCGAGGTCAATCTTAACTTATGCCCAAATTAAGCACCATATTTATATCTTCTACAGGTGCTCAAATCATGACAAGTATTTCTGAAATGATTATCCGAAATCAATTATCTCGCGAGTCCGTGCAGCAGGCGGAGCAATGGGCGATGAAAGGTTTGGAGGTTGTTATCGCGACCCGTAAGGCATCGAAGGTGCCTATAGCAATTTGCGAGATAGCCTATGCTGTGCAGCTGTTCAACATGGCTTCCCTGCGTGCCGTAAGCTCTTCTTGAGATATTCTCTGACTCTCTCTCATAATTTCGACAGATTGGTGGAGACATCAACAAAGGGAAGGACCTTTTTGCTCGTTGCGCAAATCATGCTAGGAGTATTGGTTATCAAGCCCTTGTCGAGTCGGCGAACCAAGCAATAGAGGAACTTAATTCGCGTACAAAATCCCCGGGAACCGCATAGATTGATAATAGATACACTCAGTGAATCCAGGACAAGAAAGGATGTATCGAAGTCGAAATCACGCATCTTTTGGGGAGCTACCTTAGTTCTAGCCTGCGGGTATTGGTGATTACCTCCCCTACTGTATTAGTCAGGCCAGCAATGCCATCTTATTTCATAGGCGTTCCGGGAGAGCTACAATACCATCGTATCATAGTAACATGAGTTGGTCTGACAACTTAGAATACACCGAGTTGAAAGAGGTATTTTGTCCGGTAGAAGGATAACACTACATTTTGCATATAATCTAAAATGGCTAATGCTAGTTACGGGCAGAGATAATAGAGTGCACTATAGAGTACATGTGCACAAATAACTTATATGAGTTTTACTTTATTACTTGATCATTTGTTGATATGGTATTTGGAACATAATAGTGGGTGTTTCACTGTTTTACTCCAACCCATAATTTTTAGAATGGGCAGATCCTAGGTCATTACTTACATGCTGTTGAAAAATTTCTGTTGTGAAGAGGAGTTCAACGCACAACAGAAACGGACCTGCTCCAAAAAAAATTATTTTGTCTTAGATACTGTAACAGTACAATGTGAACGACAACCCTTTGATCTTTGTGAAATATAATTTCATAAAAAATACTTACAGTGTTCGATGCCCACACACATGGATCCAAAATTCTTTTTGGAAAAGTCATCATCGAAGGAGCACCATAACTTTTTCATAAATCGTCCTCGCCCCCATAGCATCCCGCATTCAATGACTGAGAAGCATCAGGCATCCACTTCACTAAGAATAACGGATCAAACATAGCTAAGTCCCCATTGGTCGTGGAGATAAGCATGAGCTCCTTCCATCTCGACACTCCTATAAATTGTTGAGGGACGGCTGCGGAATGTTGGAGAGGCGTGACGCTCCAAGCTAATTTCCTTCTACGATCTTAATCGATCCCCTCCATTTTCCGCTTACCAAAAAACTCGTCCAAGACTATAATGCAGGATTACATACAAAAATAGACATTCTTTTCCGAGTATTATCCTAGAGAATTCGGAGGTGTCATCATAGTTAAATCCAACAAGGGCAAATTTACATTGGAATAGATGTAAATGTAGATGTAAATGCTGTTCTATGCTGGGGTATGTAATAGGATAATCCAGATTGGCCGTCACCATCCCATTCATAGGGGTGATCTCTCCTGAGCAGTGAGAAACCTCTTCTCTACCCCTTGGGATCAACATGCAGGGGAGACTATCACACTCAATTGACGCGTTAACTTAACTTAGTGCGACATTTGTTGAATAGTTCCTCAGAAGCAGCTGTCCACCCCTCGTGCCCACACAATCAGTCACAACTACCAAGTTGTTGATGGCAAGGGACCATTTTTTCAGCGCCCGTCCATTTGTTCGAACATTTTTTCGTTTACAAAAGGGACTTTTGGCTGCTCAACAGCAATAATTCAAAACGCCGGAAGTGATCACCGACCAATTGATCAATTGACACGGTCTGGAGATTTTCATTATACAAGGGCGCCGATAGTGTTGTCGCATTTCTAGAATACGATCGCATCGACCGCCACCGGTGATAACAGCACAAGACCGGTTTCTCCCTGTCCGTGCCGCCGCTAGCGCAACGTAACGATCTGATTCCTGACGATGCTTTGATCACCGTAGACGCTATTACTGCAGCGTGAGGGCTGACGGTAACGGCAACCTGCTTCTGATGGTACTTTGCATCGACCAGAAGAGTATTCGCATAGACCAGAAGATTATTCGCGTCGACCAGAAGAGTATTCGATATCTCAAGAAGGCCACGGCTTTCCTCGCCAATTACGTGAAGATACAAGAATCAAGAACTGCGATTGTCCTAAACAAATATGTTCCTTGTACGTCACCTGCTGCTCCTCAGTTGAGTGACAACTGTCACGAGATATGGAGGGAAATGATCTGCAATGCTGGAAGACGTACATGCCAGATAAGGTTGCAGACAAGCCAGCGCCGGCCATGCCAGGTATTTGGCTGTATTTGGTCATGCGCCGAACCCAATATCAAGAGTGCGACCATCTCCTCTTCCATTCTACATCTTTCTTCCTTCCCAGTTCATCATGTGTGGAATATTCGCATACTGCAGCTTCTTGAAGGAAAAGGTGTGTTTATCAGCGCATATATCCGTCGACTGGCCCGTAGAGCATTGGCTAAGAGCCACCATACTGTTGGAGCCACATACAATTACTCATTTCCTCCATCGGTAATCTGATGTAATATCTTCCACAGTCCCGTTCAGAGGTCCTCGAGATCCTATGCGCTGGTCTTGCGCGTCAGGAGTATCGTGGATATGACTCCGCAGGTCTTGCCATCGACGGCGATAAGCCTGGATCAGTTGAATATTTTAAAGAAGTCGGCAAGGTCGCCGGTCTACGCAAGAAGATCGCCGCGTCTAACCTTGATGTCGAGAAGACCAGCACTGCACAAGTCTCGATCGCGCACACGCGATGGGCTACTCATGGTCCTCCTTCCGAACGCAATTGCCATCCCGTCCGCTCTGACCCCAAGTCTGAGTTCCTCCTCGTTCACAACGGCATCGTTACCAACAGTGCTGCTTTGCGACAGGTGCTGCAGAAGCGTGGATATAAATTCGAGAGTGATACCGATACCGAGGCTGTTGCCATCCTTACAAAGTACATTTTCGACTCCCAGGGGGAATCCAAGCGTCTCACTTTTACCGAGTTAATTAAGGCCGTCCTTAAAGAGCTTGAGGGTTCTTTTGCATTTGTTTTCAAGTCCCCTCACTTTCCTAATGAGATTGTCACCGCACGTCGTGGTTCACCCCTCTTGATTGGTGTCAAGACCGATCAGAAATTAAAAGTCGATTTTGTCGATGTTGAATTTGCTGGTCAAGACTCCAACGACAGTCGACTGGAAACTCGTATGTTCCTCCCTAATGCTGGTTTGTGTTGACCTAAACTTTTGGATCTAGTTCAACCCGCAGCCCCCTCTGGTCCCCTTGCTGTTCCTTCACCAAACCCTAAAGTCCTTCGTACCCAATCTCGGGCCTTTATGTCTGAAAATGGCCTTCCTCAACCTATTGAATTCGTGGTTGCATCTGATGCCGCTGCCATTGTTGAACACACCAAACGTGTTCTCTATCTTGAGGATGACGATGTTGCTCACATTTCCCTCGACCGTGGTTTACAGATCCACCGTCTCCGTCGCAAGGAGGAAGGTGATCAGACTCCCAATCAGATCGCTACCACTCGCTCTATCGAGACCCTTGAGCTCGAGATTGCTGCTATCATGAAGGGCAAGTTTGATCACTTCATGCAGAAAGAGATTTACGAGCAACCAGAGTCGGTTGTGAACACAATGCGAGGCCGTGTCAATTTCGACGAGAACAGAATCACTCTTGGTGGTCTGCGTGCTTATCTCACTATCATGCGCCGTAGCAGACGCATCGTCTTCATTGCCTGTGGTACGAGTTACCACTCTTGTTTGGCTACACGTGCTATCTTCGAGGAGTTGACCGAAATTCCGGTTAGCATCGAATTGGCTAGCGACTTCTTGGACCGTAAGACGCCCATTTTCCGTGATGATTGTTGTGTCTTCCTTAGTCAGAGTGGAGAGACCGCTGATACCATCCTTGCCTTGCGTTACTGCTTGGATCGTGGCGCACTTTGCATTGGTGTCGTCAACACGGTTGGTTCTACTATCTCTCGTGAAACTCATTGTGGTGTCCATATCAACGCCGGTCCCGAAGTTGGTGTTGCTTCCACTAAGGTCTGTTCGTCTGGGATTCACCTATAATATATCCTGATCGTATATATTTAGGCATATACTTCCCAATATGTTGCTCTCATGATGATCGCCCTGCAACTCTCTGAGGATCGGATCTCCTTAACGGAACGCAGAAATCAGATCATCAGCGGTCTCCACGCCTTGCCTAAGCAGATTAAGAGTGTTCTCGAACTGGATGCCAAACTTCGGGAGCTCGCGGAGATCATCCACAATAACACGAGTTTGTTAATCATGGGTCGGGGATATCAGTGAGCTCTTCATCTTTTCCGAGCCAAGTATCGTTCCCAATTCTTTTCAGGCACGCGACGTGTTTGGAAGGTGCTCTTAAGATCAAGGAAATCAGTTACATGCACTCCGAAGGTATACTTGCTGGCGAACTCAAACATGGTCCTCTTGCTCTCGTTGATGAGAATATGCCTGTCATCATCATCATGACACAAGATTCCCTATACCCTAAGGTTCAGTCCGCATTCGCTCAAATCACTGCTCGGAAGGCTCGACCTGTCGTTCTTTGCAATGAGGGTGATCAGGACATCCCTACGAACTCTACTACTATACGTGTTCCTAAGACTGTGGATGCTCTTCAGGGACTTCTCAACATCATCCCTCTCCAACTCCTTAGCTACCATTTAGCTATCAAGAATGGTTGTGATGTCGACTTTCCCCGCAATTTGTACGATTTTTAACCTTCGTCCGCCGAGATTCAGCTGACTTGTTTATAGGGCCAAGTCCGTCACTGTTGAGTAAGATTATCAATATCCCACACTGTAGATAATAAATTCCCCGTGGACTTGCAAACCAATCAATGTACTTTGGATCATGTCGGACTGTTTTTTTTCTCATAGATTGGAAGTATTGGATGAACATTTCCCCCTCGTATATGATATTGAAGTATCAGACCTTTCGAAACTCACTGAGATATACGTATTGTATCATCGGTTTTGAGGCCGTAGTTGATCCACAAATTATGAGGTAAATGTGCAATAGGCAAGAGCAAGCAGACAAATGCTACTAGTCTGCGGTAGTCTACTGACCACGGAGGCTCACTATCTCTGATAAATATACAAATCGTGTCATACGAAAGAGATAAACACAGAACAAAAATATAGGGGAAATGGGCTGGGTGAGTGGCAGGGCATAGCCAAGTGAGCGACGGAGTTCCATACGTTTGTGTTCAAGGAGAGGGGACAGGATGGGAGAGTGTGTTCCCAGTGTCTTTCATTGGTTCAGGGAGCTATGGGGGTCTCTGGGTGGTGAAGTGGGGTCGCCTAAGTCAATAAAAAATTAAAAGGGTAGAATGAGCAACAGTCCTACAGTGGGAAAAGGTTGCTGTCAGATGTGCGTGCAAATGTTGATGCTACTATAGAGAAAAACGATCATGTTACCATCGTCGTATTCATGCTAGAATTAGGGTAGATAATTGTGGTGCATTCACCAATACTTTCCATAAAAGCGGAGTGGAGGTGGAAGGGGGGCCTTATCGAACGAGGAATGGAAGGGAAACAAGAGCACAATAGAGGATAAAGTTGTGACAGTTTGAACAGTGTCTGAATACCAATCACACCTGTATTACCTGAGAACCTCGCCTCTGTTTGATGTATAGTTGTATTATCACAAGTATATCACGACCACAGTTCCTCCGTCCCAAAAATTACTTTGAACTGGCCATACTCTACCTTCTGCCCACACATATAAGAGACCCTGTAGCAAAAAGGGGAAGGAAATCAAATGTTTCATGCAAACTGAAAAATCGACCAATAAAAAATGAAAATATGATATGAGTGAGACATGGGTTGAGAACGTACAATATACGAGGGATGTCACTCGGCTCAGCTGATGACGACCATAAACCAATCCTTTCCTGTACACGTTCAATATCTGCTCCGGGAAAATTAAGGCGGACGCAATTAAAGAACACACTACAAGTTCCTATGATTCGGCGCCCGACTGTCTTTGACGATTTCTTTTTCGAGACCACTCTTCCCATTCTTTTCGATACCTCTCTTCCCATCCCTCTTTGTCAAGACATGATCGCTCTAGCCATTCCATACGCCTCAAAAACCCTCCCTCTAGATCCCGTTCATTGTAGTAATTATGACCGCCGAGAGGAAAGAGGGGTATGGATGATTTGGAGAACGGGTTAACTGCAGGATACGAGGTATCTCGAAGGGAGAATGTATCCATCCCAGCGTTGTCGGAACCTGGTTCTACTTGGAATGTGGAAGGTGAAGATCCTGAGGGATGCAAAGAGGAAACATGGAATAAGGCACATTCCCTCTCATCTGAAGGCACACGGTAGACCTTCTCGTTAACCGTATATAATGGTTCTTGAGAAAAGTGTCGGTATCCGAACTTGATCAAGGGGAGAGAGACGACGCCTAAAGTGATTTCATAATTCAGAAGAATTGGAATCAAGTTCATGTCGTAACTATCATACCGTCGTTGTAAGCTTTGACACAATACTCTCGTATTGGAATACCGTATTCATCCTGATGCCGCTTCTTGAGTGCGACCCAATGGTCCACAAGGGCTTGGTTCCCTGATCGTGGTTCACCGAAGGTGACAATTTCCAAGCACTTTAGGCGTGAATGCTGCAGGAATGATTCAGCATCGTGATTGGTGGTCTCGACCAGAGAGGGACCAGTCGATCCAGGCAGAACAATTGAATATTGTGGCTGAGTACTTTGCGGAAAGTCTAGTGTAGAAGAGAGAAGGTCGAGGCATAGGAGATGTGCGATGACGCCTCCCATACTATGACCTGTGACGATGAGTTCTCTCAGTATACTACTACCATTCGTGCTCTTCAGACATTCCGCTTCTTTCTCTTCAAAAGGACTCAGTCGGAGGCCTTGGTCTATTCCTTCCATAAGCTCAGACTTCATGCCCTGATACAAATCCCAGAAGCCTGTATGGACTGTCGCAGCTCCATGGACACCAGGGTAAGGCCTGCGAATGGCTCGCAAATCTTGAATGGCTTGTTGCAGGGAAGATGTACCACATATCGACACGATGATCTGCTGACGCCTCTGAGAGCAACTACATCTGATCCGGGCTTTTGGATCGACATTCTCTTGACAAGACAAAGAAGGGCAGCCATGTTCATGTATCCATCGAAAGAAGATAGCGGCAGGTAGCCCAGCTACCTGACCCTTGATGCTCCTGAGCAATTGCACACCACTGCTCGTCAAAAAATATTTTTCACGAGGTAGTGAGCAGGTGTCGGAAGGTGAAGAAGGGAAGGGAAGGGCAGCTGTACGGTATGGCTCAGGCGACAGAGCATAGTAGTCTTCTAGTGGAAATCCTGGTTTGTTCAAAGAGATAAATTTCTGCAAAAGCAATCCCAGAGGTGGTGCTGCGTAGACCGATTCCGCAAACTGGCCTGGACAGCCGCCGTTAGCCCAGTGGATATTTTAGAATCTCCGAAAAATAAGATTTTTTGTTCGAGTCACTGACCAACTTCTCGAAGCCACTGACATAAATCCTCACAGACAAGGTCCTCCTCCGAGACTTTATACTTTGAATAAGTCGCTACGAGTTTTGATACCCAACGGAAATTCTCTAGTTTTTCGGAAGCATACAGCTGTTGATGAGTCTCTGTGAGCCCTGAACATTCCATTAATTGCTTTTTGAGGGCCTTAAAGACAGGGAAGACACCCATGTTAGAGCGTGGAGGATCTGGACGTTTTGCGACAACTGTCTGGGGTGGTGACCAAAATAAGTATGTTCCAATTTTTCGAGGCACGTGTAATTATAACCCAACATCGTGTAATGTTGGCTTTGGCGGGACTGACTTCCTTCTCATGCAAGATAAACGTAGACCCTACAAAAAAAATGTCTCTCCAGTCCAGGTTCCTCTCAAAACCGGAAATGGTCACGTAGCATTCACAAACCTTGCTCCTCAAACTCCGAGCGAACTCTACTGGGCTTCACGTGCGCAGAAGGCTGAAGCTTTGCTAGCTGCTCGAGAGAAAAATTATGAGGAAATCGAGGGGATACGACAAGAAGAGAGTTCAAAACGTCATGTTCGTCTAGTTTCTTTGTGCCCAACCGGATCAGATCTTACTGACAAACAGATAGAACTTCAAGCCTTGGAAGAGAAACTTAGAGAGAGAGAAAAGAACCTTGAGAAAATCTTGGTATGTTTGCTGTTGCCCATGTTGAAAACCTCTTGGGCCTCATGCATATCTCATCTTTCAAGTTGATCTTGGTGGGACTTCTTATACTCCTGGTTGCAGCTCTTGTCTATTTTCTTTCTGCGTCCAAAGTTACCACCCAGAGCAGCAATTTCAGACAAGCTGTATTTACACCTTTCGCTTCTTTTCTTTTTTGGCCACTTGGAATGCTGGGGCTATTGAACCACAAGAACACAAATCACCGATCCAGTAGTTCACTCAATCTCCATTTCCACCTCCCGTCGCATTTTACTATCCCTATCCTGTCACCGTGGACATCAGTGGTACAGCAATTTATCAGGATCCTCGTCTATATCCTAACGCTCAAAGTTGTCAGGTTGAACGTCAAACGTCACACGTGAACAACAAGGCCTCATCTTCGGCCTTCTATCTCATCTGTTTCTTGATTGCTCTTGCATCATCTCTGTGCATTTATTTCAAGATCTTCCATAATTCGTGCTCTACCTCCAAGATTGCTTCTGCGGAACGCATTATACCTACCGGCAATAATTGGCAGTTTTATGCACGATCCTTTATCGCTATGTACTCATCGAGCCTCCTGCAATGGGTGTGGAAGTTGGGATATTGGCTATTATATCTTTTTGGTATAGCACCTCGTTGACAAATGAAAGTTGGCTAGGCATACAAACCCTGCCGCCAGCTTTCCGGGGCCTAGAGGTGTTGGAATACTTGTACGGTCTTTTGACTCGATTCCAATACCATTGGAATGCAAGCATGAATATCTTCTTCTCAACACTTGGGCATCGTAAGTTGTTCATGAGATTTTTTGTGCATACTTTAACATTGAACATTGTTGGAATCTCTCACTGTTCACTATAAACCTCCCTCTTAAGAATGATACTTGAATTTTCATCACTATCAAGAATCTTGGGTATTTGTGAGGAGTAATCGTGTTGAAATCATTGTTTCTTAACGTTTCTGGTTTCAGCTCCTAGTTATCAGCACAGGAAAAAGCAGTGCAAGCATATTTCAGATATAGGCGCTGCAGTGGATTAGGATGCACATGTGGTTGAGTTATCAATATCCTGTTACCAAGTGAGCTCCGAAAATATTTTTCATACTTAAGAACAAGAGCTGACCGCAGGTCACCCCATAAGGCTAGCATACAAATCAAGGACCATTGGAACATCAAGAACACCGAGTCAAACGTCAAAAACAAATCAAACCGGGCGCAGAACCGAGGCATAGGAGTACCGACTGTATGCCTGCGAACTAGTCATACTACGCCCAGAG
>Ga0153955_100555_pt1 | contig 15768 bp, 17 predicted proteins | sample TSFL039MetaG_FD_104744 | JGI IMG/M metagenome (GOLD analysis project Ga0153955, IMG submission 104744) | Attine ant fungus gardens microbial communities from Florida, USA - TSFL039 MetaG | ecosystem: Host-associated > Fungi > Mycelium > Unclassified | place: USA: Florida, Wekiwa Springs...
GCTTTGTAATACTAATATAATACTCTAGTAGCACAGAGAAAAGAAGAAGAAGAACTCCCATCTTTGCCCTTTGTTGCTTTAGAGCTGAAACTCGACTTGAGTGATTAAGAGCTCTTTTTCTCTTTTTCTTTTTTTATAAAACTTCCCTCAAGGGATACCCACTCTAAAGGAGGACTTGGGCATTTGCTTGGACTAGGAGCTGAACCACTTGCTATGTGTTTTCAGAATAAGTTGCCAACTGTATGGTCAGTTGAGAGCAAGCTTGCATGAGGGCAACATGAGATCTAGGTAGGACTGCTGTATTGATGGTGAGTCAGCCTACTAGACTAGTACCTTGGACAGTAGTGCTACAGTGTGCGAGAAACACATACCTTTGAGATCTGACCAGTGAGAGTACTCTCGAGTGGAAACTAAAAACATTTCTTTCATTCTAGTGTCTAATAACAAGTGTCTACTATTTCGTGAGCCCCTCCCTTTTATATTTGATTACCTCCCCAGTACCTACTCGATTGCACACAATTGTGGAATAACTTGGAGATTTTGATTCTTTGACTTAGTAGTACCCACTTTTGTAAGAACAGTAAAGCACATTTATATTCTTATTTGAAACCCCATTTTCCCCCTTACACACCAAAGCTTAAATTACCTTTACTACCACTCCCATCACCGCCACTTTAATTATCTTTACTACTAACCACTCCTTCTTTACTAGTGTCTACTCCTCATTATCCTTCTCCACTCCAACTTCCCAGTCTAGCCTCCTACTCAATCCATCTGCCTTACCCATTTTACATCCTGAAATGTGTTTTAATACAAAGTCAAACCTGGACAGGTATAGAGTCCATTGCGCTTGCCTGTGATTTAACTTTTGGTTGCTTATGAAATACTCCAGGTTTTTATGGTCTGTCCATACTTTGAATTTACTCCTTGCTTCTTCTAGGAAGTGTCTCCACACCTCCAGACATCATATTACAGCCAGCATCTCTTTATCATATATCTCATAATTTCTTTCAGTTTCGTTTAACAATTTAGAGATATATGTGACTGGTCTCCATTTACTGTCTTTGTATTTAATGGACAGTACTTCTCCTGTTGCAAAGTTAGAGGCATCAGCCTCCACTCTGAATTCCTTGTCTAAATCCAGTGCAACTAGTAAGGGCCTACTCATAAAGACCTGTTTGAGCTATTCAAATACCATCTGTTACTCCATTCCCCAGTTCCACTTTTCCTTCTTTTTTGTCAGATTGTTCAAGGGTTGAGCTATTTTTGTGAAATCTTTCACAAATTGCCTATAGTAATTCACAAGCCCTAGGAACTTTCTAACATCCTGGACTATGTTTGGCACTGGCCAATTCAATACCCCTGCCACTTTATCTTCCTCCATCTCGATTTTCCCCTGACCCATTACTACTCCCAGAAAGTTTACTTTCTGTACCCTCCATGCACATTTCTCTGGTTTCGCATATAGGTCATTTTCCTCTATCCTCTTCAGTACTTCCTCCACAAGTTCATCATGTCCCTCTTCTGTTTTGGTTTCTATCAACACATCATTCATAAATGCTGCCACCTTTCCTTCATTAATCATATCTCTTAGGATTTCATTCATCATGCTTTGGAACATGGCTGGTGAATTATTCATCCCAAAAAACATCACCACTGGTTCATATGACCCCATATGTATAGTGAAGGCTGCCTTCCACTCGTCTTCCTTTTTTATCCTCACATTGTTATATCCCCATCGTAAGTTCATTTTGGTGAACACTCTCTTGTTACCCATACTATCTACTAGGTCTGTAATTAATGGTAGCAGGTAGTTGTTCTTTACTGTTTGCTTGTTAAGCCTATGATAGTCCATAACCATGCATTTTCCCCCATCTTTCTTTTCTACAAAGAATACTGGAGAGGTTTGAGGCAATTTAGAAGGTCTAATATATCCTTTCTTCAAGTGCTCATCAACAAACTTCTGTACCTCCTCTTTTTTGTTTCTAGAGAGAGGATACACTCTTGCTTTGCTTGCTTTGAAGTCGTCTTTGAGATCAATTGCATGATCCCACACCTTCCTAACTGGCATCCTTTTGGACTCCACCTTCCCAAATACTTTCAACCACTTATGGAACCTCTTAGGTACTATCTCTTCTACCTTTCTATGGTCTGCTTCCATTTTTTCTTCTCTTTCCCAATCCTCTTTCTCATCTATTGCCCATCTAACGATTTTCTTTTTATCCTCTCTTATCTCTTTCTTCCTCTCTATTCTTACTGCTTTTCCACACAGTGGTGGACATCTCGTCATTCTCACTTCTCCCTTTTCCCAGTCTATCTCTGGATTATGAGCCACCAACCATGGTATACCCAAAATTACATCTGTCTTTCCTAACTCACAAACATTCATCCATACTCTCTCTACATGTCCCTTGTAGAACATGTTTACTTCCACCTCATGGGTAATTGCACCTCCACTATTACCGGTGCCATCCACATTTCTTACTTGTAAAGGTCGATCTAACTTAATCAACCTATATCCTCCCTTCTGAGCTAAACTTTTGCTTATAAACATCTCCATTGCTCCACTATCCAACAGTGCTTTCACTGTCCTTTCCTCATGGGTATCTATCCTTTCAATACCCATGTTCATCCACACTTCTCTTAGAGGCTTGAATGTTTACCTCACTTCTCTCGCCTTCTCTTTCTACACTGCCTTTTGATTGATAGTTCCTGCCACTCTTTTCAGATCAGTGATTCCAGCTCTCCTCTTCTGGGCCCTAGGCACTGTCCGTTCTAACTTTCCATCCCAATTCCACCATGGCACTTTCTTTTCTGTTCTACAGGGTAGACAGAATACCTCCCCTTTCTTATTCTTTTCTACCTTTCCTCCTACTACCACATCTTTGTCTCTACACATATTGCACTTCACCCTTTCTGCTCTTCTACTTTTGGCCTCTTCCTCTCTCCAATTCCACACTTCTTTGCAATTTCCACACCACATGTTACACAAGTGCTCCTTACTCAAAAAGCCCTGTCCTCTATTCTCTTATGTCTTCGTTCCTTGATAGTCACATCCTCTACACTCTACAAAGATTACTACTTCTCTGGGTGTTGTCCACCCCTCCATACACATCACTGCTCCCCTTGGAGGTAACCCTCTTGCTCCACTGTGCTCCTTCACTTTCTCCCACACTTTTTGTGGTGGAGTCACTTCCTCTCTCTTTCTTTTTTCATCTTTGGATACTCCCACTTCTTGTGTCTCTTTTCCCCACATCCAAAAAATTTACCTCTTCTCTTACTATTTCTTGCCTCTTGACCTCCTTTACTCCACACTGCATCACTCAGCTCCTCAATACTTTGAACCTATTTTCTATCATGGTTTTCTTCTTCTGCTCCTCTCCACTTCTATATTTCTGGGTGAGATGCCCGAACCTCCCATACTTTCTACATATCCTTCTCTCTCTGCCTTCTAGTTCTGTCCTTAATTTGGCAAGGGCATGCCTTTCGTTGAGCATAGTGCTCATAAGTTGATTGTATTGGTCCAGAGACATTGTATTATGTTCTGGATAGGTTATTGTTGTGTAAAAAAAAGAATTGTATTTGTTAAGGGTGTGTCATCTTTTTCAAAGGGCTCACAGTACATCTGCTAGGGTGCACAAGTCTTCTCCCAGCCAGGTGCCTACTGCCTTACTAATTACAGCCCTAATGATACTGTGGCTATCACTCCAAGGAGGAGATCCCTACTCTAATCACCTTCTTAAGAATTCAGTGATATTCCTCTGCATAGACTAATCACAATGGACCAGTAGCATGAGGTATATAAAGTAAAGAATGTACAAGTATACTAGAGAGCATCACTCAATTATGGGATCAGGTCTCAGACATAATACCTGAGTTTGGTACTGTACTTCCACCATTAGTCTCTAACTGACTAATAAGTCCCCTTAAGCTTGGGGCCTAGCTATGTCATAGTGGTTGTCGATTGTGATGATCAATGTACCAAGGACAATGAGAGTGAGTTTGACAAGGATCAAGGCAATCAGTGTCTGGATGTGAAAATGAGTTCTAGTGTAATGATTGAAGTCTCAGTTGGGGTAACCTTAACCTTATTTGCACTCTAAGTCAGAGTTGACAGAGAGAACTTATTAGAGTCCTCGCTAGTTTTTGTACACTAATACACATTTGACTATTTGTCCTTATTTACTGATCCAAAGGTATTGCATAATTAAAGAAAAAAAAAAAGAAAAAGAAAATAAATATTGACTTAGAGGGAATTGGGCAATTCATGACACTATGAAATGAAATGTTAGCAGTGATAAGGTGTTTGGAAGCCTGGAGACACTTCCTAGAGGGTGCAAAGGAAAAGTTTGAGATTTGGTTAGACCATAAAAATCTAGAATACTTTATGAGTAACCAAAAGTTAAATAGACAACAAGCAAGATGTGCACTTTACTTATCTAGATTCAACTTCATTTTGAAACATGTGCCAGGAGGAAAAATGGGGAAGACAGATGGATTAAGTAGGAGACCAGATTGGGAGGTAGGAGTAGAGAAAGACAATGAGGAGTAGATGTTGGTAAAAAGGGAATGGCTAGAAGTTAGAGCAACAGAAGTATCAGAAGTAGTGATTGAAGGAGTGGATATCTTGAACAAAATAAGAAAAAGTAGGGTAAAAGATGATGAAGTCATCAAAGCAGTAGAAGAGATGAAGAAAATAGGAGTTAAAATGTTGAGAGACAAAGAATGAAGAGAACATGAAGGACTAATGCTCAAGGAAGGAAAGGTATACATGCCTAAGGATGGGTTGCTGAGAGCAGAGATAATCAGGCTACACTATGACACACCTATAGAAGGACATGGGAGACAGTGGAAGACAACAGAGTTAGTAACCAGAAATTTCTGGTGGCCAGGAGTGAATCGAGAAGTGAAGCAATATGTAGAGAGCTGTGATGTGTGCGAATGCAATAAGAACTGGACACAAGCACCTGTTAGCAAACTAATGCCAAATTTGATTCTAGAGAAGCTATAGAGTCATATATCAGCAGATTTAATCACCAAGCTGCCTTAAGCTCAGGAATATGATGCAATCTTAGTGGTTGTTGATAGGTTAACAAAAATAGCACATTTCATTCTAACTACAGAGAAGACAACAGCAGGAAGACTGGCACAATTATTTAGGGATAATGTCTGGAAGTTATATAGCTTGCCAGAAAGCATAATCTTAGATAGAGGGCCATAATTCACAGCAGAAGTAATGAGTGAGCTTAATTCTATGTTGGGGATTGATAGTGTAAGGAATGGTTACCCAAGTAACTCAGGTAGGTGGCTCCCAACTCTAAGTCAGAGAAGACAATGAGAACTCGTTAAAGCTCTCGCTAATTGGTTCAGCTACTTATACATGAATGTGTGTTTACAAGTATTTGCCTAACTACTTTTATCCCATGCATCCCTTTTGAGTCTCAATGTCCTGTGCACATTCAATATTACATAAGAAAAGAAAAAGAAAAAGAAATAAAATAATCCACTACTGTAAATCATTTAGCTTGTCTGCCATTTTATAACAGATAGCAAGTTGTTGACAGCATTCCACCTACAGATAGATGGCTAGACAGAAAGGATAAACCAAGAGTTAGAATAGTATCTCCACATGTTCATTGATCATCAACAAGAGCAATGGCCCAAGTGGTTAGAAATGGCAGAGTTTGCATACAATAATAAAACACATACAGAAACTAAAATGTCACCTTTTCAAGCAAACCAAGAACAAAATCCTAGGATGGGGTTCAAAATGAGAAAGAAGAGGAAGTACAAAGGAGCCAAGTGTTATGAAACAGCAGACGAGCTAGGGGATCCACAGTGACAGATTATTTTATTTCTTTTTCTTTTTCATTTATTATGTAATTATATAAAGTGCACGGGACATTATGACTCAAAAGGAGTCCACGAGATAATTCAAGTAGACAAATACAAGTAAACACAAATTTGTGTATAAATAACTAGGTCAATTAGCGAGGACTCTAACAAGTTCTCTTTGTTAACTCTGATAAAGAGTGTGCACCTAAGTTAACCCTAACTTGAGTTTACTACATCAAGAGATTCACAGAAAGGATGAGGAATGTATAGGAAGAAGCTAAGGCAACACTACAGAAAATACAGGAAGATATAAAGCAGTATGCAGATAGAGAGAGAGGAGAAGTGGAAGAATATAGAGTGGGTGATTTAGTGCTACTCAGTACTCAAGACTTAAAGTACCAGATGACTGGGAGATATACAGAGAAATTCACAGAATGCTTTGTAGGACCTTACAAAGTAAAGGCAATCATCTCTAGTAATGCAATAGAATTGGAATTGCCAAGTACAGTTACAATACATCTAGTAGTCAATATCAGTAGAGTATAAAGGTACAAGTTGCAGGTGGAGGGGCAAAGAAAAGAAACACCACAACCAGTGGTAATTGAAGGAGAAGAGGAATGGGAGGTAGAGAAAATTATGAATAAAAGGAAAATACAAGGAAGGGACAAGTATTTGGTATGATAAAAAGGATGTACAGCAAAAGAAGATACTTGGGAGAGCAAGGAGAACCTGAAGAATACAATGGAGTTGGTAGAAGAATTCAAAAACAAATATAACAGAGATGAAGAAGAAGTGAGATAACAAGAAACAAAAGAAGACAAGAAAACATTTAGTAGAGAATTACTAGGAAGATATATGGCAAAACTACTATACAGATAGGGAAATAAAAAGTACAATAGAGAGTACTAGAAGTGAATGGAGGAAAACTGGAGATAGTGTAAAAGAAATCTATTCTCAAGATATAATAGGAACCTGTTCCTGAAAAGAATAGAGGAAGAAAAGAACAAGTATAAGGGAGGAGTAGTAGAAGAGTAGAATGAAGAAGAGAACAAGGAAGATTGGCAAAGAGTCAAAGAAGATAGAAAGTACCTAGAAGGATTAGAAGATGAAGGAGGGGAAATGGGTGACCTAAGAGACTGCAATGACAAGCAAGTCGAGATGACCGTCTTATCACACTCAATGTTTATGAGAGAACAAAGAGAACTTGATGGAGTTCCTCTGTAAATTGCTCTATCTACTTATACACAAATATTATTTGTTTATATGTATGCTTAAGTAATTTCCCACAATCCTTCCAGAAGGTTCCATCATATAACCTCTATCTTATCTTATCTTATCTCTTATTCTATTTTTAGCATCCTTTATCTAATCCATTGGAGAAGAGTTCCTGTTCTTCCTATCTCTCTAGTCATACAATCTTTGGACTGGGCCAGTTTATAACAGAGACCTATATAACAAGCTGTGAAAAGTCCTTGGGACAAAGACCCTTAAGAAGGGGATGGTGTCATGAACCACTCAATTTCTTTAAGTCAATATTTATTTATTTTTTTCTTTTGAATTATGTAATATCATTGGATCAGTAAATAAGGACAAATAATTGTGCTTGTATAAGTAGTGTACACCAAATAACAGGAACTCTAACAAGTTCTCTTTGTCAACTCTGACTTAGAGTGGAGTTAAGCCTGAGGTTACTCAACCAAAGTCCAAACTCTTACATCAATGTTGACAACCAGGCTGCAATCAAATTCACAGAAAACTCACAGTTTCATGCTTGATCAAAGCATATTGACATCTGCCACTACTTCACCAAAGAGCATATCACTTCTAACAAAGTTTCAGTACAATACTGTACAACTGATGATAACATTGCTGATATTTTTACCAAGGCACTCCCAAAGACAAAGCATGAACACTTCACCAAACTTCTTGGCATGACTCAAGTCACCTAGATCCTTGTTGAGAGGAAGTGTTGTGATAATATTAGATTACAACTTTGGATCTATACTATCAGTCTCATAAATGTACTCATTCTGAATCTACTACATAGCCTATCAGTACTCTACAACCTCCAATGTACTCCTCATGGACTATAAAGGCTTGGATGAGCCATATCTCAATAATAATATAGCTTCACATCACAAAATGACTGAGGGAAGGGGAGGTATAGATAAGATACAGAGTATAGACAATATAATAGAGTCTCACTCTAGAATATCTCTGGGCTTACCTACCAGAGTTCCCCTTACAGAGAGGGGTTAGCTCTGAACTTGAGGTGTATCAGGTATTTCCCATAAAAGTCATATTCTCTTTTGTGTGAAACTGTTACATTTCCTCTACAATATGCAGAAAATGGGGGACATAGACAACTCAACAACCCATAGTGATGCCGTTATATGGTCCACTATGGTCAGCAATGTTACCTTCAAAAATGTTTGGAACATCTCCAGTTGAGCAATCGGTGCTAGTATTATCCTGACCATCACAGGCAAACCATAAGTTGTTTTCTGAGATATGAACCTCACCACCGGATCCAGCGTAGCCCAAGAAACGACCTAATAAAGGATATCACAAAAATGTTTTAAAGGGAGTGCATGACCCTCATACCTGGAACGATGGGAATGGGATCTTTTTTGTTCGTGATATGCGTGAAATCGAGATTAGAGTCAGCATAGTTAGCGAGATCTTGGTTGCCGACCTAAATATAATCGGTACTGAATCTAGGGATGTAAAATAAAGCAGACCCTTGGGCATCCGAAACCAATTACTCGGAATCTTACCCCACTTATGTGAAGTGGGAGGTATATGCCATCAATCATTGCAATTGAACAACCCAGGGAATGACCGACAATGGTCACCTTGCCCGCGCTATGCTGCGAGATAGCGGTCTGCACAGCCGAAAGAATCTGGAGTGCAGTCCTACATGATTTCATAAACTCCAGGTAGTCAGGACGAGACGCGCTCACTTTGCCTGTTCATCTGCAAAGCCACTATGGGCTTTTATGGATGAGGGAATTCCAGGGAAAAGAGAACTATCGAGTGATTCAAAGGGAATGTTCGCATCAGTGAGGTCAGCCAGACTGAAAATCTGATTCAGTAGTCTATTTTAGTCTAGATATCGCGAGAACTGACATTTCGGAGGTATCGGTTCCTTGATGCGCAACGATGACAGAGCTCTGCGACGGCGAATATCCAACGTACCCTGAGTAATATCTCAATAGAGGATCGAAGTGACCATTAGTAAAATTCACAAAATTGGACAGCCGATCCGTCTCCCCCTGAAGCGACTGGGATAAAATCAGGATTTGCTTGACAATTTTCTGGTTGAATTAAGTGAGAAAGACGTAGGTGCAGGTAACCATCAACGAGATCTTACCTCCACAGTTCCAGTCGGCCGTAACATTAGGATCGCAATACGCTGTGCTCGCAAAGTTAGTGAAAGGCGTAAATTGATTGATTTGAGCAGTATTCAATGCGGTAACTGCTTGACGCTTCATATGAACCAATGGACTAGCTTTGGCGGCGAGAAATGCCAGGAAGGAGGCAAAGAACACACGAGAAGTCAGCATGTGGCTCTCAGCAGAGGTTAGATGATTTGTGAGTAGGCTCTGAAGACTTTGCACATGTCGTTCTGTGTACTAATATATAATTGACCAAAGTGAGAAGGTCCCAGACAGGTAGCACCTGACATATCCACTCAAAGAAGTCTGTTCAAATCTTATTCTATGCTCATTATGGATATATTCAGACATCGATTTGTGCAGTCAGCTTCTATTCACATGCCACGCTGTCAAATGAAATGTCTTCCATCAGATATACAGGTCAAGTGAGCATAACCAAAGCACGAGAAACTCAAGAATACGGTCGGTACAAAGGTGTCCCTCATTCATTCTTATATAACAATCGATGTCTAGCTAAAGATGGTAAGAGGAAACTATGTTGCAGAATTTCTGAGAACTGACAATAGTGGAAAAGAGTTCAGGAGATTAGAAACAGACACAAGTCGGTCGAGAAATGATGAAGTGGTTGACACGGGTATGACATGAATCGGTTGCCAACAATGGGTGACTTCCCGTAGGCAGTCTAGGGAGATCTGTGTACATAGATTTCCCTAGAATGCTCCATGCCGAGATGCCGAGCACAAATTTCAAATTTGGGGGTCTGTGATCTGGCAGTCTAAAGGCCTTGTCAGACTTCCCTAGATAGTTTCCAGTCTTTTATGGATAGTCAGATGAAATTTACATTTTTCTGGATCATCAATTTATTACACAGTGCTTGTTTGCAGTCTGTGGTAGAGAGAGAGATCTACTTAAATAGATGTCTACCTATCAATACTAAAAGAAGAAATGGAAAGTTTTGTAGGATATAGGGTTCTAGTTGTGTATGACTATGTTATGTTATTAATAAAACAGAAGGCTCTGGGGTTTTGTTTTAAGAAGTACATAATTTCACTGAGGACATTGTTTTATAAAGAGACCAGCAACCATAGTGCAGTAGTATACATCATTATACCACTCACCTAGGCTACATGTGAATTTGCAACAGGATCAAAGAACCTATAACCTGCCAACTGCAGAAGAGATTGCAGTTATTATTCCAGAGGAAGGAATACATTATGCAATGGATAATAGAGATGTAGTTTTGCAAGCAAGAGGAGGACAACTTCAAAGAATCAGCCAGAATAGTCCTTCATATGCTACTCTTCATTATGTTCTTTTGTTTTCCAAGGGTAAAAATGGCTGACATCCAAGAATTCCAATCTGTGGTACCCAACTAAGAGAACAAGAAGAGAATGGAAGATAGAGATAGAGAGGAACAGACTCACTAGATGGTTTCTGATAGATGCTACTGTGCCTATCATCTTCATATCAGAGATGGTCCTCAGCCACCTCTCTTTTATGGTAGAAAGTTGTTCCAGCAATTAACTATGAGCAGAGGAGATTAAACTGGACTAGGACATATCAACATACTCTTAGATCTAAGCTCTACCAGGAACTACAGGATGCTGCTGTACATAATAAACATGATGGAGAAAATGTTAGACCTTTGGGTATTATGATTTGCTCTGATGCTTATTCTTTTCTTTATTAAATTAATTAATCAACAACAATACAAATCATGAACATGATGTGGGAACATCATGATTATAAAATGGACAAGCATGGGAAAGATCAAGTGATGATCTGAGCTTGATCACATACCTATTAGGCAACTGCCATATATGGAAGAACATGTGGGCAGAAGCTGTCTGACGTGGGGAATTACTCAGGACTTGATAGATGGTAGTTAATAGATACCGTGATCTCTCTTAGAATAGACTAGCCACAGCCATATGTAATATTATAAATAGCTGGTCAATTCATAAAGGGAACTCTGTTGAGTTCTCCTCATCTTTAACTTCATACCCTCTGAGGGGGATCTGGGATTGTCCCACGGGTCCCGACATTGGGACATAAACTCATTCTTCCCTCTTTTTATATAGGAAGTCCTAGATTTATAACTTAGTTGTTTTAAGATGCTATGGCTATCTGCAGGCACTTTCATAAACCAGATCTCTTTCTCACTATGACTGCCAATTCAAAGTGGCCAGAAATCATTTATAGTCTTTTTCCTGGACAAACAGCTACTGATTGTCCTGATATTGTATCATATGTTTTTGAGCAAAAGTATCACAAACTTCATTTGGCCATATCTCCACGAATACTTGCATGATTCCCACAGTCTAAGATGTTTCTGAAAGCCCTCAGGAAGACCTTTCAAATAATGCCCAAAATGTATCAAAGAAATCAGTATTCATCAGGATATCAGTTAATCAGTGCAGGACACTAATCGGCAGATATTTTGGGAACTACCAAATGCAGACATTTGCTTCCACATGCACATGGAAGCTCTCTTGAATATGCTTCTGAAGACCATAAATAGACCTTAAGGCAATAAGATCCTGTGAAGATACAAAGACCTCAAGATTTGGCATGATACTGATCTATTATTCTTAATGTTATGAACCACTATTTTCTCCTAAGTAATATTTATTTTCTTTTATTTTCTTTTAATTAGGTAATACATGTGAATCAGTAAACAAGGACAAATAGTTAAATGTGTATAAGTAGTGTACAACCAACTAGCGAGGACTCTAACAAGTTCTCTTTGTCAACTCTGACTTAGAGTGGAGTTAAGCCTGAGGTCACTCACCAAAAGACTAAACTCTTACACATAGATACACATCAATCCTTGAACACAAATAAGGACTGCTTCTTTTATGGTTAGATTATTACTATTTCAGATACAAAAAGACTGCCATATATAGAACAATAGGCAGTAGACATATGATGCTCTGTCCAGGTGCACAGACCATCTTATCCATGTATATAAGACTCTTCAGTCTGAGGATTAGACCTCAGACTTAACATCTTTTGTTGTTTATTCTACCTTGCCTTCAAACTCTTGAGAATCAATCACTCTTCAATCACAAACTAAGTAAGTGACCTTTTATAATAGACCTACTGTTTATTTCCCCACCTCCACCTTTCTTCTCTCCTCGTTAAATCATTCAAAGGTTTAGCAATTCTTGCAAAATCCTTTACAAATTATCTATAATAATTTGTAAGACCCAAGAACTTTCTAACATCTCTGACCATTTTGGGCACTAGTTAGTTCAATACTCCCATCACTTTGTCCTTTTTCATTTTGATTTTCCCTTGACCCATTACTACTCCCAAGAAGTTTATCTTCTATACCTTCCAGACGCATTTCTTTGGTTTCATGTATAGGTCATTCTCCTCCAATCTTCTCAACACTTCTTCCATAATATTATTGTGTCCTTCTTCTGTCTCTGTTCCTATTAAAACATCATCTACAAATGCTGCCACCTTTCCTTCATTAATCATGTTTCTCAGAATTTTATTTATCATGCCTTGGAATGTGGCAGGCAAATTTGTCATTCCAAAACATCACTACTGGTTTGTATGACCCTATGTGAGTAGTGAAAGCTGCCTTCTACTCATCTCTTTCTTTTATCCTCACATTGTTATAACCCTACTGGAAATCCATTTTAGTAAATACTCTTTTATTGCCCATAGAGTCTACTAAGTCTGTAATCAATGGCAGAGAGTAATTGTTTTTGACCATCTGCTTATTAAGCCTCCTGTAGTCTATAACTATGTGTTTCCCTCTATTTTTCTTGTCCACAAAGAACACCAGTGATGTCTAAGGTGATTTAAAAGGTCTAATGTATCCCTTCTTTAAGTGTTTGTTGACAAACTTCTGTACTTGCTTCTTTTCATTTCTTGAAAGGGGATATACTCTTGTTTTACTTGCTCTGAAGCTATTTTGGAGATCAATTGCATGATCCCACACCTTTCTAACTGGTATTCTCTCCAACTCCACTTTTCCAAACACCTTCAGCCACTCATGGAACCTCTTGGGTACCATTTCTTCTACTTTCCTATGATCTGCTTCCATTTCTTTCTCTCTTTCCCAGTCTTTCTTTTCATCTACTACCTACCTCACAATCTTCTTTTCATCCTCCCTTATCTCTTTCTTCCCTTTTATCTTTACTGCCTTACCATATAGTAGTGGACATCTCGTCATTCTAACTTCCCCTTTTTCCCAATCTATCTCTGGATTATAGGCTGCTAACTAGGGCATGCCCAAAATCACATCTGTCTTTCCCAATTCACAGACATCCATCCTAACTCTCTCTACATTTCCTCTGTAGAACATGTTCACTTCTACCTTGTAAGTAATTGCACTGTAGTGAACATTAGTCAAGATAACTTCACACTCTAAGTTGGAGTTGACAAAGAAAATTTGTTAGAGTCCTCGCTAATTGGCCTAGCTATTTATACACAAATACATGTTTACTAGTATTTATCTACTCAAATTATCTCATGGACTTCTTTTAAGTCACAGTGTCTGACACACTTCAAACTATTACATAATAAAAGAAAAAGAAAAAGAAATAAAATATTCCACTGCTATGGATTCTCCAGTTCGCCTGTTGTTTCATTATACCACCCCCCTCTCAAGCTTCTTTTGTGATGTGAAGCTACGTTGCTATTGAGATATGGCTCATCCAAGCCTTTATAGTCCATGAGGAGTACATTGGAGGTTGTAGAGTACTGATAGGCTATGTAGTAGATTCAGAATGAGTACATGTTATAAAACTGACAGTGTAGATCCAAAGTTGTAATCTAATATTATCACAACAGCTTCTTCATTCTTGAGGATCCTTTTTACAACTCATTGTCCCAATTGCCAATATTTCCCATCTCATCTTCCTCTTTTTCTTGTTGTTTCATTTGTAAGAATAGATTATGGCTCACTTTTGTGAATAGATTCCTCTTCCATCACCACCAATTTTCTTTTAACTTTTTCTAGTACTTCTGCTCATATTTCCTTTCTCCTCACCCATACAGTAACTTCACTGTATATTTCCCTGGCAGTTCTCTATGAAACACCTTCCTATCTTCCTCTGTTTCTTGCCATTCTTCTTCTGCCCTTCTGTATTTTCTTTTGAACTCTTCTACTAGATCACTTGCATTTTTGAGGTTTTCCTTGCCTTCCCAAGTATTTTCTTCTGCCATACATCTCTTCCATCATACTAGGTACTTCTCTCTTCCTCATACCCATTTCTTATTCATTATCTTTTCCACTTCCCATTCTTCTTCTCCCTCAATTACCACAGGTTGTGGTTTTTCCTTCCTTTGTCCTTCTACCTGGCCTATATACCTTCTCACTCTACTCACGTTGACTACTAGATGTATCTTTACTGTGCTAGGTAGTTCTAATTCTATTGCATTTGTTGAGACTATTGACTTGACTTTATAAGGTCCAACAAACCTCTCTGTAAGCTTTTCTGTTCTCCTCCCCACCATCTGATATTTGAGATCTTTGGTGCTGAGTAGTACTAGATCTCCTACTCAATACTCTTCCACTTCTCCTCTATGTGTAGTGTACCAAGGTTTGAGTTAACTTAGGCATACACTCTATGTCAGAGTTGACAAAGAGAACTCATTAGAGTCCTTGCTAATTGGCCTAGCTACTTATACACAAATTTGTGTTTACTCATATTTGTCTACTCAAATTATCTCATGGACTCCTTTTGAGTCATAATGTCCCATGCACTTTATATTATTACATAATAAATGAAAAAGAAAAAGAGATAAAATAATCTGCCACTACAGATCCCCTAGCTCACCTGCCATTTCATAACAATATGCCTATCTGCATACTTCTTCATATCTCCTCATGCTTTTCCTAATGCTGCCTTTGTCTCTTCTTGTATATCCTGCATTCTTTCTACAAACTTGCTCATCTCCTCAAACCTCCCCTTTTTCCTAAGTTCGAATCCCATGCAAGGATCTCATCCTGTCACAAACTTCATTCAGCCAATAACTCCACGAATACTTGCATGATTCCCACGGTCTAAGATATGTCGGAAAGCCCTTAAAAGAACCTTTTGAACAATGCCCAAAACATGTCAAAGCAATCAGTACTCACTAAGATATCAGTTAATCAGTACTGGACACTGATTAGTAGATATCTCAGGAACTGCTGAACATGGACGTTTGCTTCCATGTGCACATGGAAGCTCTCCTCAATACACTTCTAACAACCATAAATAGACCTTAGGGCAATAAGATCCTGTGGAGATACAAGAACCTTAAGGTTTGGCATAACACTGATCTATTATCCATAGATACACATCAATCCTTGAATACAAACAAGGACAGCCCCTTATATGGTTAAGTTATCACTATTTCAGACACAAAAGGACTGCCATATGTAGAATAATAGGCAGTAGAACATATAATGCTCTGTCCAGGTGCACAGACCATCATTTTCTGTATATAAGGCTTCATAGTCTGAGGATTAGACCTCAGACTTAACAACATCTTCTGTTGCTTATTCTACTCTGCTACCAAGCTCTTGAGA
>Ga0153955_100557_pt1 | contig 15746 bp, 18 predicted proteins | sample TSFL039MetaG_FD_104744 | JGI IMG/M metagenome (GOLD analysis project Ga0153955, IMG submission 104744) | Attine ant fungus gardens microbial communities from Florida, USA - TSFL039 MetaG | ecosystem: Host-associated > Fungi > Mycelium > Unclassified | place: USA: Florida, Wekiwa Springs...
ACCTGGACAGAGCATCACATGTTCTACTGCCTATTGTTCTACATATGGCAGTCCTTTTGTGTCCAGAATAGCAATAACTTAACCATAAAAGGGGTTGTTCTTGTTTGTGTTCAAGGATTGATGTGCATCTATGGGTAATAGATTATTGACAGTCGACAGAGAAGAAAGAGTTTGATTATGCTCAATCTTCCTTAATGTTGTCTGTGCAGGGAATGCTCCTGGGATGTGCTAGTCTATTGTTGCAATGGGGCCTAGACTAGGTGAAATTCTTCTATATGAACTGTCATTCAATTCTGAATGAAAGGTATGCTGAGCAGATTGAGAATTCATGAGGAACTTCTCTTGGTTCTTTGAATTCTACAAAGATAAGGTTATTCTGATAGCATCTTTTCAGAGATGTGTCATGATGTAATGACAAGCTAGTTGTGGTGACTAACTTATCACACTCAACATTAGAGAGAAATGAAGAGAACTCAATGGAGTTCTTCTGTGGAATGCTCTACCTACTTATACACAATTTCTATTTGTCTATGTGTACACTTAAGTAACTTCCCATGATCCTTTTAGAATGTTCTATCATATAACTTGTTATGTGACCTGGTTATGTGATCCCTATTTTATCTTATCTTATCTCATTCTATTTTTAGCACACATTGTCTAATCTATCCAAGAATAAGTCCCATTCTTCTCATCCCTCTAGTCATACAATTTTAGGTTTAGATGGATTTATGACATATGAATTGCCTTTTCTCTCTAAGTTAATATTTATATTAATATTTATTTTATTTTCATTTAATTATGTAATATTATTGGATCAGTAAACAAGGACAAATAATTGGACTTGTATAAGTAATGTACACCAAATAATAGGAACTCTAACGAGTTTTCTTTATTAACTCTGACTTAGAGTACGATGTAATGACAAGGCTGGTCAAGACGACTTCCTTATTACACTCAACATTTATGAGAGAACAAAGAGAACTTGATAGAGTTCCTCTGTGAATTACTCTACCTACTTATACACAAATGTTATTTGTTTATATGTATACTTGAGTAATTTCCCACAATCCTTCCAGAAGATTCCATTATATGACCCTTATCTTATCTGATCTTATCTCCTGTTCTATTTTTAGCATCTCTTGTCTAATCTATCACAGAAGAGTTTCTGTCCTTCCCATCTTTTTAGTCATATAACTTTAGAACTGGGCTGGTTTATGATATTACCTCCCCTTTTAAGGTTCTTTCTCCAAAAGAACTTTGTTCCTTTTCATCTTTTCCAATTTCTCTCCAACTTCTTCAAGTATTCTTGATCAAACTTTCCATTATCTCACCCATATAGTAATTTTGCCATAAATCTTCCTAGCATTTCCTTTTGTTCTTTTTTCATTTTTCTTCCTTTTCTTCTGTATTCCCTTTTGTATTCTTCTACTGCCTCCCTTGCATTCTTCAGGTTTGTTTCTCTTTCCCCATGAGTCTTCTTTGGCTGTATATCCCTTTCATTTCACCAGATATTCCCATTTGCCATATCTCTTTCTCTTGTTTATTATCTTCTCTACGTCGTATTCCTCTTCTTCTTCTATTATTACCAGAAGGGCCAGTTGCTTCTTCTGCCCTGGAACTTGCTCCTTGTACCTTCTAATCCTACTTACATTTACTATTAGGTGGATTTTGACTGTCCCAGGTAACTCTAGTTCCACTGTATTGGTTGATATAACCCTTTTCACTTTGTAGGGTCCCACAAATCTTTCTGTTAGCTTCTCTGTTTGTTTTCCTTTTATTTGCCACTTCAAGTCTTTGGTGCTTAGTAATACTAAGTCCCCGTCTTGATATTCCTCTGCTTCTCCCTTCTTCCTATCTGCTTGCCTTTTCATCTCTTCCTGTGTCTTTTTCAACACTGCTTGAGCTTCCTCCTGTATCTTCTTCATCCTTTCTATGAACTTCCTTGCTCCTTCTGATCTTCCTTTCTTCCTCATTTTGAATCCCATCCTGGGGTCTCTACTGTTGTTTGCTCTAAAGGGCGATATCATTGTCAAGGTATTCACCTTGTTATTGTAGGCAAACTCCGCTATTCCTAGCCATTCCAGCCATTGCTCTTGTTGATGGTCAATGAACATTCTTAGGTACTGTTCTAGTTCTTAGTTGACTTATTCTGTCTATCCATTGGTTTGTGGGTGGAAGGCTGTTGATAACTTTGTTTTAATTCCCAACATCTAGTTTAGTTCTTTCATTAGGTTTGTCACAAACTGTACTCTCCTATCCAAGATGATGCTTTCAAGCAATCCATGTAATTTCCATACATGATCCCTAAACAACCTTGCGAGTCCTTCTGCCAATGTCTTCTCCATTGTTGGTATGAAGTGTGCCATCTTCATTAATTGGTTACATACTACCAATATTGTGTCATATCCTTGAGCCAGCAGTAACTTGGTAATGAAGTCTGCTGTTATGTGTGTCCAAGGTTTTTCAGGGGCTTCATTTGACATTAGTTTTCCTATGGGTACTGTTGTTTGATTTTTGTTTTGTTGGCAGAAGTCACATCCCTCCACATATCTCTTCACTTCCTTTGTTACTCCTGGCCATCAGGAATTCCATGTGACCAATTCCACCATCTTTCATTGTCCCCCATGTCCTCCCACTAGTGTGTTATGATGTAACCAGATTATCTCTGCTCTCAGCTCTTCGTCTTTTAGCACATATAATTTTTCCTTCTTTAGTATGAGCCCATTCTTCTCTCTCCATTCCTTATCTCTCAGCACCTTTACTCCTGCTCATTTCATTTCATCTACTGCTTTGGCCACCTCATTGTCTTTTGCCTTTGACTCCCTTACTTTCTTCAGTAAATCTACTCCTTCAATCAACACCTCTTCTACTTCTGCCTTCTTTAACCATTCTGCCTTCACCAGTGTTCTATCCTCATTGTCCTTTTCCACTTCCTTTCTCCAATCCAGCCTCCTACTAAGTCCATCTGCTTTTCCCATCTTACTTCCTAGAATGTATTTTAATGCAAAGTCGAACCTTGATAGGAATAGTGCCCATCTTGCTTGTCATCTATTCAACTTTTGGTTTGTCATGAAATATTCCAAGTTCTTGTGATCTGTCCAGATCTCAAACTTGGTCCTTGCTCCTTCTAGGAAATGTCTCCATGCCTCTAAACACCTGATTACTGCCAACATTTTCTTATTGTGAATCTTGTAGTTTCTTTCTGTGTCATTCAATGATTTGGAAATAAAAGCCACTTGTCTCCATCTTACTATAATGATAGAGTAGTTGAGACAACTGCCTTATCACACTCAATGTTATAAGAGAATGAAGAGAACTCAATAGAGTCTCTTGGTGGATTATGCTACCTACTTATACACAATTTCTATTTGTCTATGTGTATGCTTAAGTAACTATCAATACTTCCAGAAGGTTCTATCATGTGACTTGTCATGTGACTCCATCTTATCTTATCTTATCTTTGGTTCTATTTTTAGAATCCCTCATCTAGTCCATCTGAGAATAACTTCTGCTCTTCCCATCCCTCTAGCCGTACTATTTCTGGTGTGGGCAAGTGATTTATGATACTTCTATCCTCTCCTTTTACTGACAACACCTACCTGTTGCGTAATTTGATGCATCCACCTCAACTCTCATTTTTTTATCCAGATCCAGTGCTGCTAATACTGGTTCCATTGTGAAAATTTCTTTTAGTCTTGCAAATGCTTTTTCTTATTCCTTCCCCTAATGCTACTTTTTGTCCTTTTGGACCAACTAGTGTAATGGCTTGGCAATCTTTGCAAAGTCTTTGACAAATCATTGGTAGTAGTTTGCCAAGCCCAGGAACTTTTGTATGTCCTTAACGCACTGAGGTGTTGGCCAGTTTGTGACTTCCTCCACCTTCTCCTTCTTCATCTTAAACCCTTTTGGGCCTATTATTACCCCCAGGAATCCTATTTCCCTAACTTTCTATGTGGATTTCTCCAGCTTTACATAGAGGTCGTTCTTCTCTAGTCACTTTAACACCTCTTCCACTATGTCATTGTGCCCTTCCTCCATTTCTGTTGCTACTAGTATGTCATTGATGAAGGTTACCATGTTCCCTTTGTTAATCATGTCTTTAAAGAGGTCATTCATTATGGCTTGGAAAGTAGCTGATGAGTTTGTAAGTATAAAGTACATTACTGTTGGCTTGAACAATCCTAGGTACATCATGAATACTGCCTTCTATTCGTTCCCTTTCTTGATTTGGATGTTGTTGTAGCCCCATTGCAAGTAGTTCTGATATTAGGGGCAGGGGGTAGCTGTTTTTGATCGTCCCCTTGTTCACATAGTGGTAGTCTTGTACTATTCTCCTCTTTCCGTCCTTCTTTGGTATAAACAGTACTGGTGAGGTTTGTAGGGATTTTGAGGGCCTGATATAGCCTTTCTCCAGTTGGCTTTCTATGAATGCTTGTACTTCTTCCTTTTCAGTTCTGGACAAGAGGTAGATTTGTCCTTTCCTTGGTATGAAGTCCTCCTTAAGATTGATAGTGTGATCCCAAGGCTTCCTGGTTGGCATTTGCTTAGATTCTACTTTCCCAAACACCTTCAGCCACTTGTGGAATCATCTGGGCACAATTTCCTCCACTTTTCTATGGTCCTTTGCAATCTCCTCCTCTCTTTCTCTTTCTTTCGTTGTTTACCTCAGGTTGTTTTCATCCTCCACTGTGGTCTGCCTCTTCTTTGTTACTTTCTTTTCTGATGCCCGTCTGCATATGGGGTGGACATCTGGTCATTATCACTTCCTCTGTTTCCCAATTTATCTCTAGGTTGTGTGCTACAAGCCATGGCATTCCCAGGATCACTTTCATTTTTTCCAACTCACATACATCCATTCTAACTCGTTCCATATGTCCTTGGTAGTACATGTTGACTTCTATCTCATGGATCACTGATCCCCCTTTGTTGTTACTTCTATCTACATTGTAGCAATCCTCAATTGAGATAACCTTAGATTATGCTCTAAGTCAGAGTTGACAAAGAGAACTCATTAGATGTAATGATTGAAGTCTCAGTTGGGTAACCTTAACCTCACTTGCACTCTAAGTCAGAGTTTGACAAAGAGAACTCGTTAGAGTCCTTGCTAATTGGTCTAGCTACTTATACACAGATCAGTATTTACTAGTATTTGTCTACTCAAATTATCCCGTGGACTCCTTTTGAGTCATAGTGTCCCACACACTTCAAACTATTACATAATAAGAGAAAATGAAAAAGAAATAAAATAATCCACCACCATGGATCGTCTAGCTCGCCTGCCATTTTATAACATTAGAGTCCTTGCTAATTGTCCAACATTCAGCCAGACTTCTCTCAATGGTATTAGTGGCTGTCTCACTTCTCTCTTAGTGTAGTGGTCACAGTCCATTCTATTTTGTCCATATAATACACTGTATTTATTATGGGAGGCTAGTTGAGGGCTTACTGGTCTTCTTGATCTTTTGATACCTCCTGTGTCCCTCCTCTTACTTCTTTTGGATTTCTGCAGTGTCAGGCTATATGCCCAAACATCTTGTAGTTATAGTACCTCCGATCTTCTCTCCACCTTCTTTCCCTATCTACATCCATTGCATTGGGGTCCTGACCCCCTGGTCTCCCTCTCTCTCTCCTCCTCAAATCTTCACCAAATCCTTCCCTTGGTGCTCTATGGAAAGCCTTCTGATGTCCATTGTTCCAAAAGGGCCTAACCTCCTGAACGGCTGCACTTCTGGTGGTCTTGTTATGATTTGCTCTGGCACTTATCTTTTTCTTTATTAATTAATTAATTAACAACAATATGACTTAATAAACATGACACGGGAATGTCATGATCATAAAAGGGACAAGCATGGGAAGATTGAGTGATGACCTGAGGTCGATCAGGCAGCCGCTATGTATGGGAAAACATGTGGGCAGAAGCTGTCTGATGTGGGGAATTACTTAGGACTTGACAGATAGTAGTTAATAGATACTGTGATCTCTCTTAGAATAGACTAGCTATAGCCACATGTAGTATTATAAATAGCTGGTCAATTTATAGAGGGAACTCTGTCAAGTTCTCCTCATCTTTAACCTTATACCCTCTGAGGAGGATCCAGGATTGTCCTACAGGTCCTAATAGGTCTAGCTACCCATGTCACTCCCTTACTCTCCAACACCTTCTTTTCCACTCTACTCTGCCTCAGGTTTCTATCCAACCTCACTGACCTCTCCTACTATTCCTCAATTATTGTTAGAGGCAATTCTGTCTCTGCTAGCCTTCTCCAAATATTTCCATTCAATCCTCTTTTGAATTCTTTTATGAGGGGTCTACCCTTATAGCTATTCCCCCTCAATACCTTTTTGAATATTTGGACGTACTCATCGCACATCCATCCCCTCTGCTCTAATAATCTCAGTCTATCCACCTTCCTTGGCTCTTTGTCAAACTCCCCAAACTCCTCTCTCATTTTGGTGAAGAGCTCCTCTACTGTCTCTACCATTAATATCCCCTGCCTCCTTTCTTCCAATATGTTTTCCTTCCCACACTTCTGCCACTCCTCCCTGCACATATGTCTACACCTATGATATCTTTTCTTCCTCACTACTCCCTTTCATCCTTATGCTGATATATAGGTGGCAGGCATTGATGAAGTCTACTACCTTCTCCCTTTCTCCATCAAACAATAGGAGCTTTGCTGCCTCCCTCTGAGTTTGTTCTCTTAACAGTAGTTGCTCAATTGCCATGGTGTGTTGAACAAGGTATTAAAGGATTTGGTCTATTGTCAGACCTCTTTCTTGTTGTGGTTGTGGTTATTGTTATTATTGTTGTTGTTAAGGTTGCTGGCCCCAGGATGATGATTGGTGGGACATGAAGTTATTGTCCTAGGTGGTGTCTTCTTTGTCAGTTATTTCCTCATATGAGGATCAGTCGTTTTCTTCTTCCAAACTAATTTTTATACCTACTGGGAAGTGTGTTTTCTCCCAGCTAGGCACCTACTTTCCTATTGACTACTGCCTTAGTACTAGGGCTATACTATTACTGCAAAGATGTGAACCCCTAAACTAGACAGCTTTTTAAGGGATGACTGTCACTCCTCTGCGTATAGGAACTACAATGAGCTCCCAGCACAAGGTTACTAATTTGAAAGAAAACAAGTACATAAAAAAGCCCACTCAGTTGTTAGGTCTGGTCTCAAGATGGGGCCTAAGTTTGGTCCCAACTTATCCACCTCCAGGGTCTAAACTTCCTGGTCAGTCCCCTTAAGCCTAGGGTCCAGCTATGTCATAATAGTTGTTGGTCATGATGACCAGCGTTGTAATGAAACGACAGGCAAGCTAGGACATCCGTGGTGGCAGATTATTTTATTTCTTTTTCATTTTCTTTCATTATGTAATAATTTGAAGTGCGTGGGACATTATGGCTCAAAAGGAGTCCGCAGGATAATTCGAGTAGGTAAATACTAGTAAATACCAATTCGCGTATAAGTAGCTAAACCAATTAGCGAGGACTCTAACGAGTTCTCTTTGTCAACTCTGATAAAGAGTGTGCGCTTAAGTTAACCCTAGCTTGAGTCCACTACAAGCATACTGAGGGCAATGATAGAGTAAAGAAGAACGGGTGCATAGGGTTCATGAAGAATGGTATGGAGTATGGGTATTGAGTTCTAATGTAATAACAAGGTGGGTTGAGATGACTTTCTTATCACACTCAATGTTTATGAAAGAATAAAGAGAACTCAATGGAGCTCTTCTATGAATTGCTCTACCTACTTATACACAAATGTTATTTGTCTATGTATATGCTTAAGTAATTTCCTGCAATCCTTTCAGAAGGTTCTATTATGTGACCCTTATCTTATCTGATCTTATCTTCTATTTTATTTTTAGCATCCCTTGTCTAATCCATCAGAAAAGAGTTTCCATTTTTCCCATCCTTCTAGTCATATAATTTTAGGAGAAGATAGAGTTCCAGAGTAAAGGGTGTGAAATAACGGGGGTAGAAGCAGATAACATGCATACAGTGAAGGGAACTGGTGGTGCATGAGGCAGTGGAGGATAGTATGAACAAAGTGGGTGCATATGAGTAGATTAAGTCACTTGTGCTTGCAAAACTGGTGATTGAGTTGGAGTTGGCTATGAAGTGGATTCTTTGGAAGATACCTGAACTTTGGATCTGCAGTTAGTGCTTGGTGCTATGGTAATGATTTGCAGGTTGTAGGGGCTGGGAACCATCTAGAAACTCAAGTCAATGCTTGCAAAGTAGCGTGTTTGATCTAATTATGTGCAGTACTTCTAGGCACCTCACATCTCACAGTCAGAGGGCAAGTGAGAAGAGATAGTGTGTCCACACCATTGGCTTCAAAATTGTATACAGCATTTACGAGGTGCACATAAGTGTGACCATGTAACAAGATGTCCATATACACACATAAAAAATTTGGTTAGAGATACTACATAGAAGAATGTTTGGTAAGCCAGACAAGCAAGAATTTGATGACTTGGATCTGTTAGTAGCATTGGAATATCAGCAAGTACAGAACACAGTGGGTCTAAACCTGCAAGGTACATTGATGAACAGATAACAAGTGTAAATAAGAGATAACTATGCAATAGCTGGCAATTAAACTGGCAATGGAAAACTACTCAGTAAATGGTGAACAAAGTGTGAAGAATAAGCAAACAGATATTAATGAATGGCTTCTCATGGGAGAATTCAGGAGCATAGTGTAAATCTTGAGTTTGAGTCTGAGATAAATGTGATTTCTGTAACAATCCCCAGATGTAAGATCACTACATTTTTCATGTGTATTGCTATAAGAAGCTCATTTATCTACTACAACAAGTATCACTTTTAAATCCTCATGATCTATAGTAACAGCTCTGAGGACGGAGCATTTATTACCACCAGAAGATTGCCAGCAAATTATATCATGATGATTGTCTACAAAGGATGCCACCATGACATAATACAGAGTTTTGACCTGCTTGACCATAAAAGGCTAGATAGAGGAAGTCCAGGCAAGGTCATGACATCCAACCCTTATTGATTGATCATTCTAGATACTTTGTTTTCCAGGAACAGAACAAAGTCATTCTTTGATAAGTACCTTGATGTGATATGACTGCCCATGAGGTGTTTGAAACCAAGCACGGGAATAGACATAAATGTACATTGCAATCATTATGTGATATATGCAAAACTTACGAATGTATACTGACCATCACACTTGATTATGTCCCAAATTTGACTATTCTTGTTTTCAATAGACCAATGTATGAAGTACTCTCAATTCAAGCTCAGTGCCATTGTGGAAAATTTCTTATCCATATGTAGAATAGTCTCAGTTCCTGAATAATTTCTCCTAGATCATTATGTCTAGATCAATGATTGGCCCCTCAATCATTGATTGTTGCCTGATCATTTTTGACCCTTAGTCAATTTTTATTTTATCTCAATGCTTAGCTCCTTCATCAGTATTTGAATTTCCTAGTTATATGTCTGTTTTTAATTATACTCATTCATGGCCCTCAAGTGTGTGCCTCAGCAATTCCAATTTTTGTGAGTGAACTCCAGGTTCACCTTTGTTGGCTGCCCTTTTGGAGAAACTAACAAGATACTTGAGTGAACAGGGGACCAAAACATGTTGGTTCATTTCAATGTTAACAGCTTGATCATTGTTATCTTTAGGCTTTTTTCTTTGCCTTTTGGTTTTTACTCAGTCTCTTTAATGAATCTCTAGTATGTTGTATGAAAGCTGTAAGCATGAAGTTGAGAAAAACAAAAGGATAAATGCACATGCCTTCTTTTTATGCTTGTCTCCTTCACCTCTTTCTCATCATCCTCAGCAGCATCACCAGAGTTCCATTGGTATTCTGCTTTCTGCTTGACTTTCCATCTCAACATCACCATCCTTCTCATCTTCACCTTTGATTTATCACCCTCTGTTTCATCAGGATGAGACTTGACTCCAATTTCCCTGTCAGAGTGTTTAAGAAGTACATTTCCATTGGCATTTTCATTCATCTGCTGAGTGTTATGATTCGCTCTGATGCTTATCTTTTTCTTTATTAAATCTAATTAATTAACAACTATACAATAACACGAACATAATGACTACAACGTGGGAATGTCACAATCATAAAAGGGACAAGCATGGGAAAGATCAAGTGATGATCTGAGCTTGATCACATACCTATCAGGCAGCTGCCATGTGTGGAAGAACATGTGAGTAGAAGCTGTCTGACATGGGGAATTATTCAGGACTTGACAGATGGTAGCTAATAGATACCGTGATCTCTCTTAGAATAGCCTTAGCATAGCCACTTGTAATTATATAAATAGCTAGACAATTCATAGAAGGAACTCTGTTGAGTTCTCCTTGTCTTTAACCTCATACCCTCTGAGGGGGATCTGGGATTGTCCTGCAGGTCCTGACACTGAGAGAGCTTGTTCATATCCCCTTTTTTCCTTCCTAGTGAGGACACCTAATAATGTGTTTTGAGAGGACCTGTGGGTAAAATTTGGGTACAGATTGTCCAGCTATAGCCTCACAATTTGAAGGAGCAGGGTCAGAATAAGAGGTTTTATTTAAACCTGGAAGATGGATGTGTAATGTGGAGATATACCTATATCAGCAACAATTGTCTGGGTTGTTCAGGTTTGGAAGAGACAACATCAAATCATGTATTTGGATCAAAACCTAGACATTGATAACATAACCCTCTATTCAATGTCAAGTTGAGTGATTTGCACATCCTACCATATTTAATACTATCTCATGAATCTTAAGTGAGACACTTCTGAATTCTGCCCATGGCTTCTTAGTTTCATTGTATGTCCAGTCTTCTCCCTTGGTTTTTCCACCTCAACACCAGCTTGATTCTCAGAACCAGACTACACTATCAAAGGCACTATTCCTGGGTTGCCAGCAACTGTGGCTAGAAGCTAGTCAAATGCAACACTGAGGTAGTTGAATAATGTGTGATAGTCTTCTTCCTTGGACTCGACGAGTAAGCTGGAGGCATAGAGTTCTAGCTGCATTATATAAAAATATTTATAATAAACATTGTCAAGGTTAGAAAGAAATGCTTTATGAAGATCTCTCTCCCAAGGATCTGCTTTCTTGGAGAAGTGCTTGTGCTCTCTGATAGGAAAATGGGTGTTTGTGAAGATCTGCAGTTGAATTTTCTCTGCCTCTTGCCAATGTACTAGTCCATACACAATCCATAATGCAACCCACATCAGAGATTCCTGATTGTGATTGGAAGTGTATCTGAGGGCATTCCCAGAAATTATAGTAAACCATTTCTAAATCTTGCAAATTCATCATTGCCAAGAGTCAGATGTTTGCAGAAGAGATGATTTTCTTGCCAGAATGTATTTTGAAAGGCATAAAATATGGTGTGCCCTTATCAACCATCAAAAAAATTGTCAAAACGTACTGTTTTGGAATCCTGCCACTTACAATAGCACAACATTTCCAGGCAGTGGGGTAGAAGATAAAGGTAAGAAATATGCATCTATTCAAAATATGCTTCCTGCAATCTTCCTGTTATGAACCGCTAAATTCCCCTAAGGCAATATTTATTTTTCTTTTATTTTTATTTTCTTTTAATTAGGTAATATAGTCGGATCAGTAAACAAGGACAAACAATTAAATGTGTATAAGTAGTGTACGCAATCCAGCGAGGACTCTAACGAGTTCTCTTTGTCAAACTCTAACTTAGAGTGCGAGTGAGGTTAAGGTTACTCAACCAAAGCTTCAGTCGTTACACTAGAACTCGTTAACACATCCAGACACCGATCACCTCAATCCTTGTCTAACTCACTCTCATAATCTCTCTCAGTGTGAGATTGACTCAGATCTCTCCCAACTTCCTCATAGCTGGGCCATAGGCTTAAGTGGACTGACTGGGAAGTTTAGACCCCAGAGGTGGACAGTTAGGACCAAACTCAGGTACTAGCCCAGACCAGACCTTACAATTGAGTGGGCTTTGTAGAATAATTGTGTCCTTTTTGTCATAACAACTTCGTGCTACTGGTCTATTGTGATCAGTCTACGCAGAAGAATAGTGGTCACTCCTTAAGAGGCTACTTAGAGTAGAGATCTTCTCCGTAAAGTGATAGTCTACCCTAGTATTAGGGCAGTAGTCAGTATGGCAGTAGGCACCTGGCTGGGTGAAGATAGTGCGCCCCAGCAGATGTAAAAAGTGAGACAGGTAAAGAATACGACAAATCCCTCAAACAACATATAAAATTCTTTTACAACAACTCGCCCTTCTAAGTATATCACACAATGTCCTTGGAAGTGTACAACCAACTCATGAGCGACATGCTCAACCAAAGGCGTGCCCTTGCCAAGTTAAGGGCAGAATTAGAGGAAAGAGAAGGCAGAATCTGCAGGAAGTGTGGGAGGTTCAGGCACCTCACCCGGAAGTGTAGGAATAGGGAAGAATTGAAGAAGAAAACTGTAGGGGGCAATAAGTTTGAAATGTTGGCAAGTCGTGTAATGCAGTGTGGAGTAAGAGAAGTGAGGAGACAGGAAATAGTCAGGGAGAAGGTGAAATGCTTTGGATGTGGAGAGAAGGAACACAAGAAGTGGGAGTGTCCGAACGTGAGAAAGAGAAAACAAGAGGAAGTGGTACCCCCATGCGAAGTGTGGAAAAAGGTGAAAGAACATAGTGGAGCGAGGGGGCTGCCCCCAAGGGGAGTGGTGATGTGTATGGAGGGGTGGACGACACCCAGAGAGGTCATGACGTTGGTGGAGTATAGAGGATGTAATTATAAGGGGACAAAGACAGAAGAAAACAGGGGACAGAGTTTTCTGGGGAAAGTGCAGCTAAGTAACATGTGGTGTGGAGGTTGCAAAGAGGTGTGGAATTGGAGAAATGGAGAAGCGGAAGAGAGAAGAGCAGAGAAAGTAAAGTGTAGCACCTGTGGAGGCAAAGACGCAGTAATAGGGGAAGAAGTAGAAAGGAACGAGAAAGGGGAAATTTTCTGTCCACCCTGTAGGACAGGAAAGAAAGTGCCATGGTGGAATTGGGGTGAAAGTTTGGAACGGACAGTGTCTAGGGCCCAGAAGGGGAGGGCTGGAATTACTGATCCAAGGAGAGTGGCAGAAACTGTCAATCAGAAGGCAGTGCAAAAGGTGGAAGCGAGAGAAGTGAGGCGAACGTTTAAACCTCTAAGGGAGGTGTGGATGAATGTGGGGATTGAAAAGGTGGACACCCATGAGGGAAAAACAGTGAAAGCATTACTGGATAGTGGAGCAACGGGGTTGTTCATGAACAAGAGCTGAACACAAAAGGGAGGATACTGGTTGATTAAATTAAATTGACCTTTACAAGTAAGGAACGTAGATGGCACCGGTAACAGTGGAGGTGCGATAACACATGAGGTAGAAGTGAACATGTTCTACAAAGGACATGTAGAGAGAGTTTGAATGGATGTCTGTGAACTAGGGAAGACAGATGTAATTTTGGGCATGCCGTGGTTGGCAGCACATAATCCAGAGATAGATTGGGAGAAAGGAGAAGTAAGAATGACGAGATGCCCACCATTGTGTGGAAAAGTAGTGAGGATAAAGGGGAAGAAAGAGACAAGAGAAGACGAGAAGAAAATTGTGAGATGGGCTATAGATGAAAAGGAAAATTGGGGAAGAGAGGAGGAAATAGAGGCAGATCATAGGAAAGTGGAGGAAATGGTACCCAAGAGGTTCCATAAGTGGTTGAAAGTGTTCAGGAAGGTGGAGTCAGAAAGAATGCCGGTTAGAAAGGCATGGGATCATGCGATAGATCTCAACGACGATTTCAAAGCAAGCAAAGCGAGAGTGTATCCTCTCTCCAGGAACAAAAAGGAAGAGGTACAGAAATTTGTCAATGAGCATTTGAAAAAGGGATACATCAGACCTTCTAAATTGCCCCAGACGTTGCTGGTGTTCTTTGTGGGCAGGAAAGCGCATGGTTATGGATTATCGTAGGCTTAATAAGCAAACAGTGAAGAACAACTATCCACTACCGTTAATTACAGATCTAGTAGATAGTATGGGGAATAAGAGAGTGTTCACCAAAATGGACCTATGATAGGGATATAATAATGTGCGGATAAAAGAGGGGGATGAGTGGAAAGCGGCTTTTACTACTCATGTAGGGTCGTATGAGCCAGTGGTAATGTTTTTCGGAATGACAAATTCACCTGCCACGTTCCAAGGCATGATGAATGAAATTTTGAGAGACATGGTCAATGAAGGGAAGGTGGTGGTATTTGTGGATGATGTGTTGATAGAAACAGAGACGGAAGAAGGACATGATGAACTGGTGGAAGAAGTGCTGAAGAGGTTAGAAGAGAATGACCTGTATGTAAAACTAGAGAAATGTGCTTGGAAGGTACAGAAAGTGAATTTCCTGGGAGTAGTAATGGGTGAAGGGAAAATTGAGATGGAAGAAGACAAAGTGGCAGGGGTATTAAGCTGGCCTATACCTAAGATGGTCAGAGATGTTAGGAAGTTCTTGGGTGTAGTTAATTATTACAGGCGCTTTATAAAGGACTTTGCCAAGATAGCCTGACCCTTGAACAATCTAACAAGGAAGGAAGAAAAATGGAGGTGGGGAGATGAGCAGCAAAAGGCTTTTGAACAGTTGAAAATGGTTTTCACAAGTCGACCTCTGTTAGTGGCACCCGACCTAGATAAGGAGTTTAGAGTGGAAGCTGATGCTTCTAACTTTGCCACAGGAGTAGTGTTATCCATTAAATGTGAAGATAACAAGTGGAGACCAGTTGCCTACATTTCTAAATCATTAAATGAGACCAAGCGAAACTACAAGATACATGACAAAGAAATGTTGGCAATAATATGCTGTTTAGAGGCGTGGAGACACTTCCTGGAAGGAACAAGAAGTAAATTCAAAGTATGGACAGATCACAAGAATCTGGAGTATTTTATGAGCAACCAAAATTTAAATCAGCAACAAGCACGATGGGCTCTATACTTGTCCAGATTTGACTTCGTATTGAAACATATTTCAGGAAGCAAGATGGGTAAAGCGGATGGGCTGAGTAGGAGGCCAGACTGGGAAATTGGAATGGAAAAAGATAACGAGGAGCAGATGTTGGTAAAAAAGAAATGGTTAGAAGTGAAAAGGATTAGAATAACAGAAGTGGTTATAGAAGGAGTAGATTTGCTAGACAAAGTACGGAAATGTGAAGCGAGAAATGATGAAGTAGTGAAAGCAGTAGAAGAGATGAAGTGAGCAGGGGTAAAGATGTTAAGAGATGAAGAGTGGCGTCAGGAAGACAGGTTAATATTGAAAGAAGGGAAGGTGTATGTTCCCAAAGACAAGAAGTTAAGAGCAGAAGTGATCAGGCTACATCATGATACACCTGTAGGAGGACATGGAGGACAGTGGAAGATTACAGAATTGGTGACAAGGAATTTCTGGTGGCCAGGGGTCACTAGAGAGGTGAAGTGGTATGTGGAGGGGTGCGATGCCTGTCAGCAAAATAAGAATTGAACACAACCACCAGTGGGAAAGCTAATGCCAAATTCGATTCCAGAGAAAGCTTGGTTGCACATTAGTGCAGACTTCATCACAAAGTTACCTTTAGCACAGGGATATGATACCATTTTAGTAGTAGTAGATAGATTCACAAAAATGGGACATTTTATACCTACTACAGAAAAGACTAGTGCAGAAGGATTAGCACGCTTATTTAGAGATAACATTTGGAAACTACATGGGCTACCAGATAGTATAATCTCTGATAG
>Ga0153955_100560_pt1 | contig 15654 bp, 14 predicted proteins | sample TSFL039MetaG_FD_104744 | JGI IMG/M metagenome (GOLD analysis project Ga0153955, IMG submission 104744) | Attine ant fungus gardens microbial communities from Florida, USA - TSFL039 MetaG | ecosystem: Host-associated > Fungi > Mycelium > Unclassified | place: USA: Florida, Wekiwa Springs...
CTATGGGTAATAGATCAGTGTCATGCCAAACCTTGAGGTCCTTGTATCTCCACAGGATCTTATCGCCCTAAGGTCTATTTATAGTCGTCAGAAGCGTATTGAAGAGAGCTTCCATGTGCACATAGAAGCAAACATCCGCGTTTGGTGGTTCCTGAGATATCTGCCAATCATTGTCTGGCACTAATTAACTGATATCTCAGTGAGTACTGATTGCTTTGACACGTTTTGGCATCGTTTGAAAGGTCTTCTTAAGGGCTTTCCGACGCATCTTAAACCGTGGGAATCGTGCAAGTATTCGTGGAGTTATGGCCAAATGAAGTTTGTGACAGATGGACTATGGAAGAAAAAGAGAAGAAGAAGGAAATCGAGGAGGATCATAGAAAGGTAGAGGAACTAGTGCCCAGATGCTTCCACAAGTGGAAAAGGGTGTTTGGAAAAGTCAAGTCCAAACGGATGCCAATCCGAAAACCTTGGGACCACGCCATCGACCTTAGAAAAGACTTCGTGCCAAGAAAGGAATGAATCTATCCTCTATCTAGGACAGAAAAGGAAGAGGTACAGGTGTTTGTGGAAAGCCAACTAAAGAAGGGCTATATTAGACCTTCTAAATCCCCACAAACATTGCCAGTGCTATTCGTACCTAAGAAGGATAGAAAGAGGAGAATGGTACAAGACTACCGATATGTGAACAAAGGGACAATCAAGAACAGTTACCCTTTACCCCTGATATCGGAACTAATAGATAACATGGGGACTAAGAAGGTGTTCACGAAAATGGACCTACGATGGGGTTATAACAACGTTCGAATTAAGGAAGGGGATGAATGGAAGGCGGCGTTCACAACGCACCTAGGATTATTTGAGCCCACAGTAATGTACTTCAGACTCACAAATTCACCAGCCACCTTCCAGGCTATGATGAACGACCTTTTCAGGGACATGATCAACAAAGGGGACATAGCAACCTTCATCGATGATGTACTAGTGACAACTGAGACAGAAGAAGGACATGATGAAATAGTAGAGGAAGTGTTGAGACGACTGGAAGAGAATGACCTCTATGTCAAGCCAGAGAAGTGCGTGTGGAAGGTTAGAGAGATAGGATTCTTAGGAGTAATAATGGGACCAGAGGGGTTCCGAATGGAAACAGAAAAGATGGAAGGAGTCATGAACTGGCCAACCCCACAGTGTGTCAAAGACATACAAAAATTCCTGGGATTAGCAAACTACTATCGGCGATTTGTTAAAAACTTCGCCAAAATAGCCAAACCACTACACCAGTTGGTCAGAAAGGATGAGAAATGGAAGTGGGAAGGGGAGCAGGAAGAAGTGTTTGCCAAACTCAAAAGGATTTTCACAACCAAACTAGTACTGGCAGCCCCAGACCTGGATAAGGAAATGAGAGTCAAGGCAGATGCATCAGACTATGCAACCAGAGGAGTATTGTCGGTGAAAGGAGAGGACAGAAAATGGAGACCGGTGGCCTTCATCTCCAAATCGCTGAATGATACAGAAAGGAACTATGAAATTCACGATAAGGAGATGTTAGCAGTAATCAGATGTCTGGAAGCATGGAGACACTTCCTGGGAGGAGCAAGGACCAAGTTCAAAATTTGGATGGACCACAAAAACTTGGAATACTTCATGACGAACCAGAAGTTGAACAGGCGGCAAGCAAGATAGGCGTTATTCCTATCGAGATTCGACTTCATATTAAAACACATCCTAGGAAGTAGGATGGGGAAGGCAGATGGGCTTAGTAGAAGACCAGACTGAAGGAAGGGAATAGAAAGGGACAACGAGGATAGAATACTGGTAAAAGCAGAATGGCTAAGGAGAACAAGAATCAAAGAAGTATTGATTGAAGGGGTAGACCTGTTAAAAAAAGTAAGGGAATCGAAGGCAAAAGATGACAAGGTCATCAAGGCAGTAGAGGAAATGAAACGAGCAAAGGTAAAAATGCTAAGAGATGAGGAATGGAGAGAGGAAGATGGACTTATGCTGAAGGAAGGAAAAGTGTATGTGCTAAAAGATGAAGAGTTGAGAACCAAAATAATCCGGTTACATCATGATACATCGGTGGAAGGACATGGGGGACAGTGGAAGACAGTGGAACTGGTCACAAGAAACTTCTAGTAGCTAGGAGTAACAAAAGAGGTAAAAAGATACATGGAAGGATGCGATTCTTGTCAATGAAACAAGAACCGAGTAGCAGCACCGACAGGAAAGCTAATGCCAAACGAGGCCCCTGAAAATCTGTGGATGCATATAATGGCAGACTTCATAACTAAATTACCGTTAGCCCAAGGATATGATGCAATACTAGTAGTGTGTGACCGGTTAACAAAAATGGCATACTTCATACCAACGACGGACAAGACGTCAGCAAAGGAACTCGCAAGATTGTTTAGAGACCATGTATGGAAATTACATGGGCTACCGGAAAGCATCATCTCAGATAGAGGAGCGCAGTTTGCGGCAAGTTTAATGAAGGAGTTAAATTAGATATTGGGAATCGAAACGAAGTTGTCAACAGCCTTCCACCCATAGACAAATGGACAGACAGAATGGACCAATCAGGAACTAGAACAGTACCTGAGAATGTTCATTGATAATCAGCAAGAACAATGGCTGGAATAGTTAGGGACAGCAGAGTTCGCTTACAACAATAAAGTAAACACCTCGACAAAAGTATCACCCTTCAAAGCAAATAGTAGGAGAGATCCAAGAATGGGCTTTGAGATGAGGAGGCAGGGAAAGTCGGAGGGAGCAAAAGAGTTCACAGAAAGAATGAAAGGAATACAGGGGAAAGCACAAGCAGCGCTGAAAAAAGTACAAGAAGAGATGAAGAAGCAGGCAGACAGAAAGAGGGGAGAAGCAGAGGAATACCGAGTAGGAGACCTGGTGCTGTTAAGCATGAAAGATTTAAAGTAGCAAATGGAAGGAAGACGAATGGAGAAACTGACAAAAAGATTCGTAAGGCCCTACAAAGTGAAAAGTGTCATATCAACCAATGCGGTGGAACTGGAATTACCAAGGATAGTCAAAATCCACCCAGTAGTGAACGTAAGTAGAATCAGGAGGTATAGGGAACAAGTTCAAGGACAAAAGAAGCAACCAGCCCCCCCAGTAATCATAGAAGGAGAAGAAGAATATGAAGTAGAAAAGGTAATAAATAAAAGAAAAAAATGGGGCAGATGGGAATACTTGGTGAGATGAAAGGGATATACAGCCGAAGAAGACTCATGGAAAAGGAAAGAAAACCTAAAAAATGCAAAAAAGGCAGTAGAGGATTACAAAAGGAAATATGGGAGAGAGGGAAAAAGGATGGAAGAAGAACACAAAGGAATGCCGGGAAGATTCACGGCAAAAATGCTATATGAATGGGACGATGGAAAATTTGATCGGAAATACTTGAAGAGGTTGAAAAGGAATTGGAGAAAATGGAAAGGAGCTAAGTTCTTCTAGAGGAAGAACCTTAAAAAGGGAGGTAATGTCATAAATCGCCTGCCCAAACCAAAAATAGTATGACTAGATGGGTGGGAAGAACAAGAGTTATTCTTGGATGGACTAGATGAGGGTTTCTAAAAATAACAAGAGATAAGATAAGATAAGCAGGATCACATGACGGGTCACATGATGGAACCTTCTGGAAAGATCAGTAGTTACTAAGTATACACATAGACAAATAAGAATTGTGTATAAGTAGGTAGCACAATCCACCAAGAGACTCCATCAAGTTCTCTTTATTCTTTCATAACATTGAGTGTGATAAGTCAGTCGTCTCAACTAAAGCTTGTCATTATACAAGAGCAGTTGGACCAATGTCCAAAGAACCTTTCGAGCACCCAAGAACCCTTAGAACAGGCTCAAGGTTGGCCGACAAGATAAAGAAAGTTGGTAGGAAATAGACAGAAAGTACAGAGAGCAGTTGTTACATGATCGGATGCAGACTCGACTCATTCTACCTGCCTTTTTGAGTAATCTGGAGGATTTCTTTCTTATCTTGTTTGTTGCATTCTAGGCTTTGTAATACTAATATAATACTCTAGTAGCACGGAGAGGCGCAAGGAGAAAAACCCCCATCTTTGCCCTTTGTTGTTTTAGAGCTGAAACTCGACTTCAGTGATTAAGAGCTCTTTTTCTCTCTTTTTTTTTATAAAAACCTTATAAAACTTCCCTCAAGGGATACCCACTCTAAAGAAGGACTTGGGCATTCACTTGGACTAGGAGCTGAACCGCTCGCTACATGTTTTTGGAGTAAGTTGCCAACTGTACAGTCAGTTGAGAGCAAGCTTACACAAGGGCAACGTGAGATCTAGATAGGACTTCTGTATCAACAGCAAGCCAGCCTATTAGACTAATACCTTGGACGATAGTGCTACAGTGTGAGAGGAATGCACACCTTTGAGATCCAACCGGTGAGAGTGCTCTTGAGCGGAAACTAAAAACATTTCTTTCATTCTAGTATCTAAATAACAAGCTTTTACTATCTCGTGAGCCCTTCCCTTTTTACATTTGATTACCTCTCCAGTGCCTACTCGATTGCACACAATTGTGAAACGACTTGGAGATTTTGACTCTCTAACTCAGTAGTACCCACTTTTGTAAGGACAGTAAAGCACTTTGATATTTCTATCTACATACCCATTACAAACACAAATTCCCCTTTTACTTTAAAATCCCCATCAACAACCCCATTCTAGTAGTTGTAGATAGATTCACAAAAATGGGACACTTTATACCTACTACAGAAAGAACTAGTGCAGAAGGGTTGACACATCTATTTAGAGATAATGTTTGGAAACTACATAGACTACCAGATAGCATAATCTCGGATAGAGGACCACAGTTCACAGTAGGCATCATAAAGGAGTTAAATCACATATTGGGGATCGAGACAAAACTATTGACAGCATTCCACCTACAAACAGATGGTTAAACAGAAAGGATGAAGAATGTGCAGGAGGAAGCAAAGGCAGCGCTACAGAAAGTGCAAAAAGAGATGAAGCAGTATGCTAATAAAGAAAGAGGGGAAGTGGAGGAGTATAGAGTAGGTGACTTAGTACTACTCAGTACTAAAGATCTAAAATACCAAAGAGCTAGAAGACATACAGAGAAGTTTACTGAATGCTTTGTAGGGCCTTATAAAGTAAAGGTGATCATTTCAAGCAATGTAATAGAGTTGGAATTGCCAAGAATAGTCAACATACATCCAGTGGTCAATGTTAGCGGGGTACGAAGATATAAGTCACAAATGAAAGAACAGAGGAAAGAAACACTACAACCAGTGGTAATTGAGGGAGAAGAAGAATGGGAGGTGAAGAAGATTATAAATAAGAGAAAAGTATGGGGAAGGAATAAATATTTAGTACAATGGAAAGGCTGTACAGCAGAGAAAGATATATGAGAGAGTAGAGAGAATTTGAAAAATGCGATGGAATTGGTAGAAGAATTTGAAAAGGAATATCACAGGGAAGAAGAAGAAGAAGTGAGACGGCAAGAGGCAGAAGGAGATAGGAAAACATTTAGCAGAGAATTGCTAGGAAGATATATGGCAAAATTACTCTACAGATGGGGCAACAAGAAATACAACAAAGAGTATTGGAAACAAATGGAGGAAAATTGGAGACGGTGAAAGAAAAATCCATTCTTTAGATATAATAAGAATCCATTCTTAAAAAAGATGGAAGAAAAGAAAGAGGAATACAAGGGAGAAAAGATAAAAAAATGGAACAAAAAAGAAAACGAGAAAGATCGACAAAGGATTGAGGAAGATAAAAAATATTTGGAAGAATTAGAGGATGAAGATTTTGATATGGGCAACCTAAGGGACCCATATGATGAACTATAAAAGAAGTCCTCAGAACAAGGACCCTTGAGAGGGGGGTGGTGTTATGAACTGCCAAATTCCCCTAAGTTATTATTTATTTTTCTTTTCTTTTCTTTTTTATTTAATTAGGTAATTATGTCAGATCAGTAAACATGTACAAATAATTGGACTTGTATAAGTATCGAATACAATCTAACAAGGACTCTAACGAATTCTCTTTGTCTACTCTAATATAAAAGTGTGATCTAGGTTAGGGTTACACCACTCAAGCTTCAGATTGTTACAATACTAAAATCCCCACCTGTTCACAATGAGACAGCATCTAATGTCTCAATGTAACCTAACACCTCTATACTGCTTATCTTATCTTCAGCCATCCTATATAAAGCTGACATCTTAGCAGATCCTAACCTTTGGGACAGTCACTTTAGTCTGATTTTCCTCTTCAGCATGAACAAATTTTTACAAAGCGATGTTACGCCACTATAAAAGAGCAAAAGAGGATTGTTAGTTTAATTATGTCAAGAACAAAAAAATATTGAGGCAGCTCTCAATCGTGTATTAAAGAGTTAGTAGGGAAGAAAAAGGAAAAAGAGTATTAAAAAAATAATTAAACAAAGACAGCTTAGCTGTAATTCTAAAAATAGTGTAAAGATTGTAAAATTGATCTAGATCTGCCTGACAACCAATCCCTCTAAGATGTCCACCTTTATATACTATAACAAGCTCCCTAATAGATGTAGTCAGTAAACCACTCCTTATTATGATTTGCTCTAATACTTATTTTTTTCTTTATTATTTTAATTAATTAACGATGGTATAACTTAACAAATATGATGCAGAAACATCATGATCATAAAAGGGACAAGCATGGAAAAATTGAGTGATGATCTGAGCTTGGTTATATGCCTATCAGACAGCTGCCATGTATGAGAGAACATGTGGGCAGAAGCTATCTGACGTGGGAAATTACTCAGGACTTGACAGATAGTAGCTAATAGATACTATGATCTCTTTTAGAATAGCCTTAGCATAATTACTTGTAATTATATAAATAGCTAGGCAATTTATAGAGGAAACTCTGTTGAGTTCTCCTTGTCTTTTACCTCATACCCTCTAAGGGGGATCTGGGATTGTTCCATGGGTCCTGACACTTCTGGGCCTTACTACACTCAATCTATCTCTTATCTGTACTCCCACACCAAACCTTATGAGTGTGATACAGACTGAGTGAAGGGCTAGCCAGGCTTTCCAAGCCTGTTACTTATAATGATTGAGGATCTGATTGGGTAACCCTAACCTCACTCACACTCTAAGTCAGAGTTTAATAAAGAGAACTCGTTAGAGTCCTCACTAGATTTCATATACTACTTATATACATTTGACTATTTGTCCTTATTTACTGATCCAACTATATTACATAATTAAATGAAATAAAATGAAAATGAAAATAAATATTAACTTAGAGAAAAATAGCGGTTCATGACATGAAGTAGAACCACATAGATAGATTTAGGAGGGTGATACATAATTAGGCAGCAGCACTGTCATTGCCCATATGGGAATACTTTGGAGAAAAGCAGTAAGGGAGACTAGGGAAGATTGCATTTTCCTTCTTTTAGTCTAATTGAGTCTTCTTTGTTTGTAAAGTTTAATATATTACTCAGAATAGAGGATGATAGGAGAAAAAAGAGCCTTCTTAGCTCTTGCCTTTATCTCAGAAGCTCTAGAGATTGTTGTATGCAATGTTCTATGAGTGTAAGAGTTGATCTTGGTAAGAGACTAGTTAGGACAACTTGTACTATAAGTTCCTACTCATTCTAGAGCCTAATAGTAAAGATAACTCAGATGATCTTCAGCAGAGTAGCAGGCTTGGAAAGCCTAGCTAGCCCTTCACTCAGCCTGTATCACACCCATAAGGTTTGGTGTGGGGATACAGATGAGGAATAGATTGAAAGTGGTAAGGCCCAAAAGTGGTTTATTGACTACATCTGTTAGAGAGCTCGTTACAGTGTGTAAAGGTGGACACCTTAGAGGGATTGGTTGCTAGGCAAATCTAGATCAATCTTACAATCTTTATACTATTTTTAGAATTACAGTTAAGCTGTCTTCATTTAATCATTTCTTTAATACTTTTTTTTCTTTCTCTTTCTCACCAACTCTTTAGCATACGATTGAGGGCTGCCTCAATATTCTTTTGTTTTTGACATAGTTAAACTAACAATCCTCTTTTGCCCCCTTACAGTGGTGGATTATTTTATTTCTTTTTCTTTTTCTTTTCTTATGTAATATTGAATGTGCATAGGACATTAAGACTCAAAAGGGATGTGTGGAATAAAATTAGTTAGGCAAATACTTGTAAATACACATTTGTGTATAAGTAGCTGAACCAATTAGCGAGAGCTTTAACAAGTTCTTTTTGTCTACTCTGACTTAGAGTTGGGAGCTGCCTACCTAAGTTACTTGGATAACCATTCCTTATATACTGCATTGCTTATGCAGTGAAGCTGATATTGAAATATGGGAGTACATATTCATGCAATGCAAGCAATACAACTCTTCATTCTGTCCAAGAAATATATGTATCTTCAGCTTTGTAGAATTCATTGTTGGAAACCCAATATTGTTCTATTTTGACAATGGATGATGAAAGGCTTAGGTATCTGCAGAGGTACCATCATGTCACCTAAATGTTTTTGTAATTTCTTCTTTAGCTTTCCTTTTCTCTCTTTTAGTTTATTTAAGTAGATACAGTGTGTCTACCATAGCCTGCCTACATATTCCATGTAATAAATCAATGATTTAAAAAAATGAATTTTCCAATAAAAGTCTATTTTTAAATCAAACAGTCATCAGGCTGTTATTCTTAACCAATACATTTTTCAAGAATATCACAAAACATTAGAGCAGCATAGGTTATGGGCTATGATATTCATTTTGTAATATAATAAAAAGAAATACTCTAGAGTTTGAAGAGTGGAAAAAAGAACAAGTATGCTACTTAAGAAATAGAAGAAATTAGAGGTGTCCAGTCCAAAGGAGTGCTATTAACCTTTATAACAACAAAAAGAGATATGTAGAATCAAATGATTTTGTAGTACTGAAGAGGAAAAATAAAGCTATTGTGATCTGTTAATAGGACTACATCATTTATTTCCAATTAAAAGTCACTTAGTAATTACTGACTCAGCAGGATGTAATCTACATGACTCATAGCATCTTGTAGATATACAAAAGAGAGACATTCTAGAATGCTGACCCAAGTACTTATTTAAGGATATGAATTCACAATTTCCTCTATTGATCCACAAAATCTTGCTCTACTATTTCTACTTCTTTTTTTTTTGTTCAACAATTTATTACGCAGTGTACGTATACTATTTCTACTTCCTTCTTCCTTACTACCAATAACAAACCCCCCTGATATCCAAAAGGTCTATTTTATATCTCTAATCCTACCCAGGATGTCATACGCTTTGCTATCTAGACAGAATTTTTTAGATACATTGATACTACTCCAGTGTTCCTCAAGTATCTAATGGACAGACTCGTGCTGGAGTACAGATTAGGATATGGTATTGACCTAGGAATACCACTAGAGTTATGTTTTAGCACTACATATGTAATTAGCTCGTTGAAATCGCGGAAACATGATTAAGAGAAAACCCTTGATCGTTGGTAGGATAACCAGACCTACACAGTTTTAACTTTATGACTTCTGTGTAGATTTCGGATCGCTTCTCGTTACTCCACGGATCTTTCATTGCTCTGTTCATGGTCTTCAGAGGTAGAAATCAATGTTAGAATAATTATTCATCAAGATTCCTAAGCTCAGTTTCACCGGGGAAAACGTCCGTTGAGTTGAAACACAAAAAGTTATGTCGAACATCCATCGTGAGGTAAGATGATAATCATTGGCTGACTTATCAGATTGATAACTAAGCAATATCCAAGGATACCTTGTGATTTGAGAGACGACGTGTTCAACCAGGAGTGAAAATCAAGAGAACCACGGCTTATCAGTACGCAATGAACGGATGCACGTAATTATGCAGAGGTATAATGACGTCTATGGGGAGACATCTGGCACACAGCAGAGACCGCGGTGCCAGAGAGGCCAGCTGAATGGAGAATCCTCGACAGAGTCTGAGGACGCAGCGGACGAGTGGGAGATGCAACGCCTTTTCGAGGCATATGTCGGATAATTCAGGTCACGGGACTTGAGCACGTGTGCAGAAGGGAAGGTTGTTATATTGTTTTATTTCAGCAGCCATGGCCTTAAGTCTCAGCCAGTTGCTTGCACACGACGCTCCTCTGCTCTCGCCACCACTGTCTCCTATGCCAAACTTCCCTCTCGAAACAGAATATTCCTCTCCTCTCCAGGACTTTCCTCCCTCGCCCCTCCATCCCTCCCGCGCCCTCAAGGCCCGCATCTCCCTCCACGATACACAACCTGATGCCTGCGCCTCCACCCAACAGCTTTTCCAACTTGCGTCCCCTTCACCACCTGCCAAGAAGATCCATAAGCGCTCCGCAAGCCCTGCACCTGCACCAACCAAGAAGGTCCGTGCACAAGTCTCTTCTAAGGACTTCGTGCATCCAGACGTCACTGGTCTTAACAAGCGTGAAGCTCGTTTGGTCAAGAACCGTGCAGCTGCTTTTCTCTCCAGACAGCGCAAACGCGAAGAGTTTGAAAATATGGAGCAGTAGGTGTCTGTCTACTCTGTCCATGTTTGACGAACCTCATCTACACTTGTAGCCGCGTTTCTGAGCTCGAAACTGAGAATGCACGCCTTATTGCTCTCTCCCAGAGCTCCCAGGTGTCTAGTAACCCTAGCGCCCTCGCCTCCGAGGTTGAGCAGCTCAGGGCCGAACTCGCTGCTGTCCGTGACCGAGAGCGCGAGCTTAGTGCCCAGTTGGCAAGCCGCTCAGAACCCACAGTCAAGCTCGAGGCTTCTGACTCGAATGCTCTTCTATCTTCTCCTGCCCGTTCCCCAAACCTGCCCTTTCCGAACAAGACCGGCGCCAGCCTTGGTTTGATGGTATGTGCTAAATTTAGTTATCCTTCCTCGGTCCCTCAGAGACAACAAAGCAGGTCCTCCTGTGTGCCCTTCCTAGCCTCCTTTCAATGCCTATGCACAGCATTCCGAATACCAGTTTTACGATTCCAACACCCCTTTCACCACCTTCTTTTGATTTCAACTCCTACCTTCCCACAGACTATGATTGGCCCCGATCCACTCCCTCCTCCATCATGGATCTCGACCCTCATTACAATCTTTCTGACACTGCGTCTCTGACCCATCGGCTTGAACTTTCTTCTGATCTTGATCCAGATCACGCCTGCGCTTTCGGTAATCTGGACGTTTCCTTTGATGCATCTCCGGAAAATGGTAAAATTCGTGTCAAGATACACAATCCTTCTTCCTCCACCTCTTCTAGAGCAACCTCTCCCGGCACCACATCTTCCTGGGACTCAGATCCTCCCATCAAATACGATGGCATCTATGCTGCCCCATCCCCTTCCATGTCTTCTGCCTCTTCCTCATCCATAGCTACCTCTGCTTTATCCCCCATAAGTTCCTCAGACCCTTTTTTCGGCGTCGGTGGCTCTGTGAATGATCTTGATTTCGATCTTGGACCCTTTGGTCACAGCAGCCACTTGGGCAGCTTGTCACCCACTAGTGATAGTTTGATTTGTTCATCCCTACCGTCGGCTGTCGTCACGAGATCCACTATTCGCTCTTGTGAACAATTCACCAGTGCCATGGCTACCGCTGGCTTTGGCAGTTATGAGCATGCGAACCCCGATCTTCAGGCACAGGGACAGAAGAGGAGAGTGAGAATTACGCTGAAGAGTATGCCTCGGGCTGGCGGTGCCGAGGGTGGAGAGTGGGAAGTTCAGATTTGTTAGGGGCTCCGCTTTCCTCGCTTTCAATATCGTTATTCTCTTACTTGGGCCGTTTTTTATCCCCAACTTCTTTTTCGACGTGTATTACTTAAGTGTCCGCCCCCTTTTCCTATTTTTGTCCCTCTGTGATTTCTGGTTTTCGTGTCCTTGTCTCGTCAAAAATAGTGGTGACATCACTTGTATTCCCCTTATGCACACATGCCTTCATTTCCACAACACGTTGTCTACTTAACTAGTATGCCTTCACTTCGTTATTATGGTCGTCTCCTCTCTTTTCTTGTCTCTCTTCTACTGCATCGCATACCATATATACATGACATTACATTTATAACATAGATACATCCCTATACCATATACCCTATTCGCTATTCCTTTTTCTCATTGTTTTTCTTGAGTGCCCGTAGTCTTATGTTTATGATCGGACATTGCTTTTCTTAGAGTTCTTTGAATATGAGAAAGTGAATCTTATACCTTGTTGGTTAGATTGCAATACTATGTGAGAGAGAGAGAGAGGCAAAGATGATGCATGAATATGAGGGTCCTCGCTTGTAGGGTACTCTTCTCACTTTCTCGCCTAGAGTACATAAACCCCTAGTATTATTCACTTCATCAGCCGCCTACGTGACTTGCGACGACTGAGAGTAAACTCTGTTAGCTACAAATCGATTAACCTTACACCTTTGCGCAGGTGCCATTCCTTGATCAATTCCAAGACCCCGAAAGACAGAAAGCAGGTCTGACGATATTGTTGTGCATTTCCTCAATAAAAACATGACAAATATATATTTGTCAATCATTCTAAGCGATTGATACGCTATAGGTAGAGCTAAGATACGGATTGAACATGTTATCATGATATAAACTAGCAACCATCTCTTACCTGGAGAGAGTTGCAGTGCCTGAAGTGGCCTCACTGCCACCCTGGACAGTCGTCAAGTACTGAGAAGCACTCAATGTCTGGCTCGATGTCAAATACTATGAACAAGTTCAGATGATTGCAAATAAATGACAGATTCCAGGTACCTTGAGGAAAAGATTCAAATCACCACTGAAACTCTGAGTAGTGCCACTCGTCAGTAAGAAAGAGAAGACATTGTTAGCCCCATTACTTCCAGAGTAGAGATTCCTAGGATTACCAAGGTTCAGTATCAATAAATGAAGGAGCGAGTGCACTTACCAGGTGTGCCCCGCAATGCTGATGTTGCTTGCAACAGGTTTGGGTGTGCCATCTGAATTATATTGGAAAGAAATTGGTCCAGCATTGAAATTTGCAAGCCAGATCATGATTTCATTCTGGTTGCTTCCTCCAGCACTCGATGAAGTAAAGAGGTCATATGCTACATTGGCGACAATTGAACCGGAGGTTGTCTGTGACCAAGACCATACAGCCTAGGTTAGGTTGTCAGGTTTGATTCTATGAATGGACCAAGTTAAACAAATACATTGATACTCTGAATAGCCGAAAGTTGTCTGTTCAGATTTGCATTGAGGTTGATATTCGTGTAGCTCTTCACGCCGCTGCCGCCCTGCCAGGTCCAACTGTTTTTCCAAGCGAGGTTTGTACCGCTCAGAGAGACCACATTGGCACAGCTTTGACCACTCGATGCATTGTCCTTGCCCCATTGGTCAAGGTACATGGTATACTGACCGGCAGTGACAGTATCCCATTGGCCTACGGAACGTGATCAGATTAGATAGTTCATTAATAAGGTCAGGGACGTACCACAGTGTTGAGAAGTGTCAACTGACTGGCGTTTTGTGACGTCTTCTACAGGAGCAGAAAAAACAAATGGTACTAGGAGAAGGACAGCAGTCAATTTCTTGGAGAACATGGCTTCAATGTTCAATTCTGTAAGGATATTCTGTCGCAGTACATCGTCGTTTATAAAATACAGAGAATCGCCGAGATTTCATCCTTGATTTTTCCTGGCTCAATATTAACTGAACGTTGACTGTTGAAATCTTAATTATCCGACAGGTGAATTACCCCAGGGAGTCAGAATCACAGGGCCGTTGCTGATCGTTTTTGCTCATCCAACGGGCCGCTACTAGAACAAGGTCATCTGTATTCTTGCGTTCATCACATGCGTTTTAGTCATACGATACTTGAGTGCTTCTAGGTGATCTTCCGCGTGAACTAAAATAAAATGAGCATCTTGTCTTGACGGATAGACTCACCAACTTATATACTGATAGCCAAAGATCGACTCTTGATAGCCATTTGTCAAGAGATCATGCTGTGTTTGGTCGGGGCAGGTGACAGGTAGTACGTATTCAAGAGCAAAATACACTGACATTGTCTCCCAACTACTGTTCCGTATATATTCCTGCCTCGAAACCATACCAATGAGACTTGACCTTCTCCTTGGCATGACTTTGAATGTGTCGCAGCCATCAATGAGCCTTTGGGATTTCAGAGAGACATTTTTCGACACAAAACTTTACAAAAAAGTATTCTTCAACAAAATTGTGCTGCATTTCTCTTGAAGGCGATGAGAACTTTATATTGTTGTACTTGATAGAATAAACTGAGCCTGAGATCAATATCAAGAAAGTAAAGTAGTGAGCAGGCTAATCTCACGTTGTTGAGCTCACACTTTAGATGTCAAGTCGCCGCTTGGTCAAGTCACCTGATGACATCTCACCTGTCAAGCCTTTTGTGTACGCACAACAGTCTGCGATAGTCTACTGACCACGGAGGCTCACTGCCTCTGATAAATATACATACGAAAACACAGAACGAAAAATAAGTAAAATGGGCTAGGTGAGTATAATAGGATATAGCCAAGTGAGCAATTTCTCTAGCCAAATTGGCAGCGACTAGTGGGTGCACTAGCAGCTTGCGCAGCTACATCCGCACTGGCAAGTCAAAAAGGGAATATATTCATGCCTCTTTTCTTCTTTAGAGTACGGAAAATCACGATGGCCATGAGACGGACCATCCATTTTGGAATACTCTCAGGTAAATAGTTCACGGTGAATCGTGGATTCAAAAGTCACTCAGCATTTCTCGGTTTCGATGTCTGCCAGTTCATAATCTGTAGATCGAGTTTAGACATTGAAGAGTATATATCACTCATTATCTCAATACTCGCGTGGGTCGATGGCATAGTTGGTTATTGCATCTGTCTAACCCGAGTTAATTCCCGGATACACAGAAGGGCCTCAGTTTGAACCTGGGTCGACACACGTGGCGGATAAAAAATGTCAAGTCGCTTGAATTGGGACGTCAAATCACTTGATGATGTGGTGTCATCTCACTCCGCCACTATTCTTTTTTGATCAATAATCTGTAACGTAGTGTACGCACATAGTCTGCGGTAGTCTACTGGCCATGAAGGCTCACTGCGTTGGATAAATATAAAAATCATGTCATACGAAAGAGACAGACACAGAACGAAAAAGAAGTAAGACTGGGTGGAGTAGCAGGGCATAGCCAGGTGAGCATGGATTGGAGTTTCATATGTCAGGATTTGTGTTCAAGGAGAAGGGAAAGTGCGTTCCCGGCGTCTTTGACTGGTTCGGGGAGCTATGGGGGCTCTCTGGGTGCTGTGAAGGCAAATGCCATAAGGCTTATCCTTGCGTTTTCCAGGCTGACTCGGTCCATCTTTTGTTCCAGCACCCTGAGCTGCGTCCCGCAAAGCTTAAGCTTTAGCTTCAAGCATTTGCGCATATTTGTCATCAGTCCCAGAAAGTTGCCTCTGTCCCTACACAACGCCCCATCTTCAGAAAAGCACAACTAGAACACAGATTATGCTACACAGTATTCTATGAAAATCACTCAGCGACATATCTAGAAAACGATAGCAATTCATGGACTATCCACGTATTTATAATAGTTATAGGTTGTCATAATCCAATTACAGATCTCCTGCAGAGGAGCCTTGCCATCGATAGCCTTGACAGCTCA
>Ga0153955_100562_pt1 | contig 15564 bp, 15 predicted proteins | sample TSFL039MetaG_FD_104744 | JGI IMG/M metagenome (GOLD analysis project Ga0153955, IMG submission 104744) | Attine ant fungus gardens microbial communities from Florida, USA - TSFL039 MetaG | ecosystem: Host-associated > Fungi > Mycelium > Unclassified | place: USA: Florida, Wekiwa Springs...
GCCTGGCGGCTGTAGCGCGGTGGTCCCACCTGACCCCATGCCGAACTCAGAAGTGAAACGCCGTAGCGCCGATGGTAGTGTGGGGTCTCCCCATGCGAGAGTAGGGAACTGCCAGGCATCAATCAGGTGAAGAAGCCCCGTACGGAAGTACGGGGCTTTTTTACGTCCGCCGTCCGGGGAGGGCGTGGCCTGCCGGACCTCTGCGGGCTTCACAGATCTCTGTTGCTGCCTGCCGGTCTCCTCCCTGGTCCTGCCCTGACCGTTTACCTTGCCTCTGCATGTATGCGGAACCGTCATACCATTCATCTTCCGACGCCGCCCTCGTACAACCCCATACGACGTCTCAGCCGATACCTGTCAGAGATAACGCGCCCTGTATCTCGTTCCCTTAACTGGCCTTTTCCAGCCATGTCATGATAAACGCAGCAATCTCTCCGGGCTGGTTCATATCCACGGTAGGCACATCCGGCTTACGCGAAAGGTCGTCAGTGACAACCGCCACGACATGCTCATCCAGCAGATCGACCAACTCCCCTTTAACACCCGATCGCCAAAGCACGATTTTGGGCACGGGCTCATCTTTGAAGCCTTCCACTAGCACCAAATCCAGTTGCGTACTATCCATTCGTGAGGCTAACGCCCTTAGACTAACGGGCTGCTCTGGCGTTTCACACATCATCGCCCAGCGCCGATCGCTGGCGACAATAACCTGATCGGCACCGGCTTTTCGCAGCCGATAGCTGTCCTTACCTGGCGTATCAACATCCATCTGATGATGCGTATGTTTGATCAGTCCTGCTCGTATTCCCTGCGCTTTCAACAGCGGTATAACCTGCTCAAGCAGCGTGGTTTTACCGGTTCCGCTCCAGGCGACAATCGCTAATAACGGGACGGGCATGATGATTTCTCCCGATTAACCAGATCGTCAGGCGTATTAATATTGCGGAAAGCTGATTCCGCATCACTGAACAGTACGGGATGTCCACCCTGTTCACGCATAAATTGCATAAGCCTGCGTTCACCACGTAACAAGCCCGCTTCAAGATCGCCGATCAGCGCCCGATTCATCAGCGCCAGAGTCGGATGATCACGTTCGGATGACTGCACCCAGACAACAGGTGCGCTGTTACGCTGCTGCCAAAGACGCGCAACAAAATCGCCGGGAATATCAGGTGTATCGCACGCGCAAAACGCAACCCACTCAGTAGGACTGTTTCGCAAACCGCTCAGCATACCTGCCAGTGGTCCGGGATAGTCCTGCATGGTGTCAGCCACGACCTGACAACCACTTATCTGATAACGATCAATGTTACGGTTGGCGCTTATTAACACAATGTCTACCTGCGGCTTTAACCGCTGAAGAACATGCTGATAAAGTGGTTTACCTTGCAGCATTATTAACCCTTTATCCTGTCCTCCCATACGGCGACCTTGTCCACCTGCAAGGATTACCCCGGTAATTGCTGTCATTTTCGTCTCCTGACTCAAATCTGGACGATACTCACATTGCGGCAGCGGACCACCTGCATAAAGGAATCATCATGAAAACGCATCGGCTGAGTGAACTGCTCGAACTCCTGCAACCTGCCTGGGAAAAAGAACCTGATCTTAACCTGCTGGCATTTTTACAAAAACTGGCCCAGGCGTCCGGTTTCGTTGGCCCATTAAGTGAATTAAGCGATGACATATTGATTTATCATCTAAAAATGCGTGATTCTGCCAGCCATGATCAGATTCCCGGACTGAAAAAAGACTATGAAGTTGATTTTAAAACGGCGCTGCTGCGTGCACGTGGAGTCATTAAAAATGATGAGTAGTGTTATCCTTAGCCGTTCACAGTAAAGATAAGCACAGGGATAACCATGAGTGATGCCGCCTTTAATTTTCAAACGCTCAATCCAGATGTCCTGCTTGATGCGCTTTGGGAAACAGGTATTCGGGTAGACTCCGGTCTTACTGCCCTGAACAGCTACGAAAACCGCGTTTATCAGTTTAGCGATGATAACAGGCAGCGCTATGTGGCCAAGTTTTACCGACCACAGCGTTGGTCTGCTGAGCAGATTACTGAGGAGCATCAGTTCTCTCACGATTTACTCGGCGATGAAGTGCCCATTGCTGCGCCCCTGGTTCTTAAGGGTAATACGTTGCAACAGCATGCGGGTTTTTACTTTGCGGTTTTCCCCAGCCTCGGGGGCCGACAATATGAAACCGATAACGACGATCAGATGGAATGGGTTGGGCGCTTCCTGGGCCGCATGCATCAAACTGGCCGAAAAAATCTGTTCCGGCATCGCCCCTCAATGGGACTTGATGAATATCTGGATCAGCCCCGGGATGTGCTGGCAAACGCTGAACTTGTGCCCGCGTCGCTGCGCAGTGCATTGTCAGAGGCCGTCGATAAGCTGGGTATGACACTCCGTCAATGCTGGCACGACAACTGGCAGCCGTTACGATTACATGGTGATTGCCACCCAGGCAATATCCTGTGGCGGGATGGCCCCCTGTTTGTCGATCTCGACGATGCCCGCAATGGCCCGGCCGTTCAGGATCTGTGGATGTTGATCAGCGGCGATAAGCAGGAGCAGCGGATCCAGTGGGATATTCTGCTGGAAGCCTATAGTGAATTCAGTGATTTCGATATTAACGAATTGTCACTGATTGAACCTTTACGTGCGATGCGCATGATTTATTATCTGGCCTGGGTTGTTCGCCGCTGGCAGGACCCCGCCTTTCCGCGCGCGTTTCCCTGGATGACCGATGAGGATTTTTGGCGCAGGCAAATTTTGCAGTTTATCGAGCAGGAAAAGGTGTTGCGGGAACCCCCGTTGCAGCTGACCCCGCAATTTTAATGACAAGTCAGGAGAGTTTTCCCCAATGAAGAAAATATTTTTTGCACTGATGGGTTTGGTGCTGGCCTTCAGCGCATCTGCTGCACAATTCTCTGAAGGTAAACAATATGTCAGCCTGCCTAAGCCGGTTGCCGGTGAACCGCAGGTCATGGAGTTTTTCTCATTTTTCTGTCCTCACTGCTACCAGTTTGAAGAAATCTATCATGTCAGTGATGCGGTGAAAAAGAACCTGCCAGCGGATACCAAAATGGTTAAATACCATGTTGATTTCCTGGGCGGCGAGCTGGGGCCGGTTGTCACGCACGCATGGGCTGTGGCCATGGCGCTGGGGGTTGAAGATAAAGTCACGGCACCTATTTTCGACGGTATTCAGAAAACCCAGACCATTACCGATCCCGCCAGTCTGAAAGACGTTTTCATCAAAGCCGCAGGCATTACCTCTGAGCAATATGATTCGGCCTGGAACAGCTTTGCAGTAAAAGCGCTGGTTGCCCAGCAGCAAAAAGCGGCCGCTGATGTGGATCTGCGCGGTGTTCCCGCTATCTTTATTAACGGCAAATACATGGTTAATAATGGTGGACTGGATACGAGCTCAATGGAAAACTTCGTGGCGGATTATGCCAACGTTGTTAAATTCCTGGTCGAAAAGAAATAAGCGTTTTTTGCTATCATCTTCCGCAAAACGCCAGCATTCGCTGGCGTTTTCTTTTGCCATCACTCACCTTATCTCTGCTGGGCTGGAGAAGCACAGTTTTTCTATCCACACAAGCAGACATGCCGTCAAAAATCACGATCACATCACGGTTTTGTTTTAAGTTACTAATTTTAAAGAAGTATCATTGCTGGCCGGGATCGCTATGATATAAATAAATGATTGATATGATTTTTACGCACAAAGTTATCCACAGGAAGATCGTTACGATCTAAAAGGCTACAGCACCAAAAAGACAACTTCCCGTTTGTCTTGATTAACCCTTTTCGCCAAGGTGTGGCATCCTTATAGACCAATCCATGGCAACGAAGAATACACAGACATATGGCGCAAATAGCAGAAAACCCCCTGATTTTGGTTGATGGCTCATCCTATCTTTATCGCGCGTACCACGCTTTCCCGCCGCTGACGAACAGTGCAGGAGAGCCTACCGGTGCTATGTATGGCGTGCTGAACATGCTTAAAAGCCTGTTGGTTCAATACAGCCCTACACATGTTGCTGTGGTGTTTGATGCTAAAGGCAAAACCTTCAGGGATGAGCTGTTTGAACATTACAAATCTCATCGCCCGCCCATGCCCGACGATCTGCGGTCACAGATTGAGCCGTTACACGAAATGGTGCGTGCGATGGGATTGCCTCTGCTGGCCGTCAGCGGTGTCGAAGCGGATGATGTGATTGGTACGCTGGCGTTAGAAGCGGAAAAAAAGGGTTACTCTGTCCTTATCAGTACGGGCGACAAAGATATGGCGCAGCTGGTGACGCCAGCGATAACGTTAATCAATACGATGACTAACACCATTCTTGGGCCGGAAGAAGTTGAGCAAAAGTATGGTGTGCCACCCGCCTTGATCATCGATTTTCTGGCGATGATGGGCGACAGCTCAGATAACATTCCAGGCGTACCAGGCGTGGGTGAAAAAACGGCTCAGGCCCTGCTACAGGGACTGGGAGGGATGCAGTCGATCTACGATAATCTCGATAAAGTTGCCGATCTTTCATTCCGTGGTGCCAAAACTATGGCCACAAAGCTGGAACAAAACCGCGAGGTGGCGTTTCTCTCCTATCAACTTGCGACCATTAAAACGGATGTGGCGCTGGATCAGCCTTGTGAGGCGCTTACCGTCGGTGAACCGGATATTCAGGCCTTGCAGGCGCTGTTTAGCCGTTACGAGTTCAGGCGCTGGTTGACCGACCTGCAAGAGGGAAAATGGCTACAGGGTAAGAAAAGCAACCGACAGGCCCAACAGGTTCTTGTCGATGAGCCTGTAAAGGCGGAAGCCTCAAGCGTCTTGTCTGCCGAGGGTTATGTCACCATCCTGGATCAGCAAACGCTGGACAACTGGGTTGAGAAACTGAAAAAAAGCGACGTTTTCGCGTTTGACCTTGAAACCGATGCGCTGGACACGTTAACAGCCAACATTGTGGGTCTCAGTTTCGCCATCGCGCCAGGCGAAGCGGCTTATCTTCCTGTCGCGCATGATTATCTTGATGCGCCCGAACAGCTTGATCGCGATGCGGTGCTCGCACAGCTCAAACCGCTGCTGGAAGATCCTGATGTGAGCAAAGTGGGGCAAAACCTCAAGTACGATCGCGGTGTCCTTAAGAACTACGATATTGAGTTAGCAGGCATTAAATATGACACCATGCTTGAGTCGTACATCCTGAACAGTGTGGTGGGCAAGCATGATATGGACAGCCTGTCGGCACGCTGGTTGAATCATAAAACGGTCACCTTCGAAGAGATCGCCGGTAAGGGTAAAAATCAGCTTACGTTTAATCAGATTGCCCTTGAGCAGGCTGCGCATTATGCGGCAGAAGATGCTGACGTCACGTTGCAGTTGCACCTGAAGATGTGGCCTGAGCTTGAGAAAGAAGCCGGCCCGAAAAAGGTGTTCGAACAGATCGAGATGCCGTTGCTCAGGGTCATTTCGCGCATTGAGCGTAATGGTGTGTTGATCGATCAGGCCATCTTAGCGCAGCACTCAAAAGAGCTGACAGCGCGCCTGGCTGAACTGGAACGTGAAGCGCATGAACTGGCGGGCGAGCCGTTTAATCTCTCTTCCACGAAGCAGCTGCAGGTCATCCTGTTTGAAAAGCAGGGCATCAAGCCCACCAAGAAAACGCCGGGTGGTGCGCCGTCGACCAGCGAAGAAGTGCTGGCAGAGCTGGCGCTGGACTATCCATTACCGAAAGTCATTCTGGAGCACCGTGGGCTGTCAAAACTCAAGTCCACGTACACCGATAAGCTGCCGTTGATGATCAATCCTGTAACCGGCCGCGTGCATACGTCTTACCATCAGGCCGTCACCGCGACCGGACGTTTATCATCTACCGATCCTAATCTGCAAAACATCCCGGTGCGGAATGACGAAGGACGGCGCATTCGCCAGGCCTTCGTAGCAGGCAAAGGCAACCGCATCGTCGCGGCGGACTACTCGCAGATTGAACTGCGTATCATGGCCCATCTGTCGCAGGATAAAGGCCTGCTGGACGCGTTCTCGCAGGGAGAAGATATCCACCGGGCTACCGCAGCGGAAGTGTTTGGCGTACCGCTCAGTAAGGTGACGGGTGAACAACGTCGCAGCGCGAAGGCCATCAATTTTGGTCTCATCTACGGTATGAGTGCATTTGGCTTATCCCGCCAGCTGAATATCGGTGCAGGTGAGGCGAAGAAATATATGGATCTGTACTTCGAGCGCTATCCAGGCGTCCTGCGCTACATGGAAAATACCCGTCAGCTCGCCGCGAGTAACGGTTATGTCGAAACGCTGGACGGGCGTCGCCTGTGGTTGCCTGACATCAAGTCCAGCAATGCGATACGACGTAAAGCGGCAGAACGCGCCGCAATCAATGCCCCCATGCAAGGAACGGCGGCCGATATCATTAAACGCGCGATGATCGCGGTTGATAACTGGTTACAGGAACAGCGAAGCGACGCAGTGAAGATGATTATGCAGGTGCACGATGAACTGGTGTTCGAAATCAAAGAGGAGGCCGTTGAAGCGGCCAGTAAGCAGATTCGTACGCTAATGGAAGGCAGTATGGCGCTGGATGTGCCCTTACTGGTTGAAGTTGGGGTAGGGGATAACTGGGAGCAGGCACACTAGGTAAGCAACCGGCGCTGACGTGATGCGTTAGCGCCCGGTGAGAAACGTTGCCCGTTCAACCATTCAGGTTTTCTCAGCATCATGAAGGAATGACTGACTCTGCCTCCACCATTTTTTTGATAATTTAACTACATGTCATCTTCATTTTTGTGACGAGCATAGTAAAAAAAGTGGCGGAAAATGAATGGGAGTAACAAAAAAACCTTTGTTGCTCACAAAAAATCAGGTAAAGTTCGAGGCGTAGGGTACAGAGGTAAGATGTTCTATCTTTCAGACCTTTTACTTCACGTAATCGGATTTGGCTGAATTTAGCCGCCCCAGTCATTCTGTGACTGGGGCGTTTTTTATTGGGCTTTTTGCCCGGCCTTACGCGTCACTGTCCTGATCGTCCACTGCGGGTTCCAGTTCACTAAACCAGCTATTCAGCTTGTGGCGCACTTTATCAACGCCAATCTTTTTCAGCGATGAGAACACCTCCACCTGCACATCTCCCATGAAAGCCAGCGAGGCTTCCTTCACCATATTAAGCTGGGCCTTACGTGCGCCAGATGCGAGCTTGTCGGCTTTCGTCAGCAGCAGCAAAACAGGAATACCGCTGTCAACGGCCCACTGAATCATTTGCTGATCCAAATCTTTAAGAGGGTGACGAATATCCATCAGTACCACCAGGCCTTTTAATGCCTGGCGTTTTTGCAGATATTCTCCCAGTGCCCGCTGCCACTTGAGTTTCATCTCTTCCGGCACTTCGGCATAGCCATAACCGGGTAGATCGACGAGGCGCTTACCTTCGGCCACCTCAAACAGGTTAATCAACTGCGTACGACCGGGCGTTTTACTGGTACGCGCCAGGCTTTTTTGGTTGGTTAACGTGTTTAAAGCGCTGGATTTCCCCGCATTAGAACGGCCAGCGAACGCCACTTCAATGCCGGTATCAGAAGGTAAATGGCGGATATCAGGCGCGCTAAGGATGAAGCGGGTGACATGGTAATTCAGTTCAGACAAGGTAGTACTCCAGAAACGCATTAGGGCAATGGCGCTGATTATACGCATTATGGCGGGAAAGTGCTCAATACCCTTGTTCAGGGCTGCCTGTAAGACATTTGCCATAAATCTTGCAGGTTATGTCGCTTTTTAATTAAAAAATTAAAAAAATAAATGATTAAAATTCAGTGCATTATACTAAAGTACAGGTTTTTCGCTCAAACACCATACAAGTATTACTTGAGCCTTTTACCAATTGGTCTACATTATTCAGCAGTGCAGGACAGCATTCATCAGGATGATGCGCTCAGGAACGTTGGGATAACGAAGAGCGACAGGAAAGGAAATGGTCAGGGATTGCGGACCAGAAAAGGAAAAGGATGAGCTCCGGAGTTGAGCAGGCGCAGGATTAACCGGGATGTTGTGAGCCGAAACGGATTTGAAACATGATTCCTTCTGCCGAAGGTATGAAATAAGGCGACAGCTTGAGCTGTCGCCTTTTTTCTTTGTCTGGTTTCTGCTAGATTTCGCCGCAATTCTATACTGAATAAAAAACACCGGAACCCAAGATTATGAAGCAACCTGCAAGCGCGGCGAAGGGCAAGCCTGTCGCCAAAGCAAAACGTAAATCGCGTGAAGAGATCAATAACGAAGCGCGCGATCGTAAACGCGATAAAAAGCATCGTGGCCATGCGTCAGGCAGCCGTGCTAACCCGCAAGCGCAGAGCAGCAACGGTAAGCAAGCGGCCCCGGCAAAAGATCCGCGTATCGGCAGTAAAAAGCCGGTGTCGTTAATCGTTGACGACAACGCTGCACCCGCAAAAACCAAAAAAGTGACGGCAAAACCGGCGAAGCAGAAAGTGGTGCTGACACCGGAAGAAGAGCTGGCGCAGTTAGAGAACAGCGAGCGTCTTGATGCGCTACTGGACCGCCTTGAGAAAGGCGAAACGCTGTCATCTGAGGATCAGGGCTGGCTTGATGTCACGCTGGATCGCATTGATGAACTGATGGAACAGCTCGGCATCGCGATGGACGAGGAAGACGATCCGGAGGCGGAAGAAGATATGTACCGCCTGCTTAAAGGGCATTAAGCCGTCTTTGATCGGCATGCGTAAATGCGCATGCCTGGATTAACAGGTAAACGACAATGTTTTGGCCTGGATCAATTTTCGTGCTTTTGATGACATGTTATCTCCTGTGGTTATTGTTTAAACTACAACGACTGTCGCGTCTGAAGCAGCGTTTACGGCGGGTTTCCTCCCGCACTCCTCTCTTTCCTTCTGCATCGCGGCCTTTCCCACAGCGAGGTAAACGGAAGGAGTCAGCATGTCAGCGACACAAATCGACTGGGACCAGGCATTAATTGAAAAATACAATGCGGCGGGTCCGCGCTATACCTCTTATCCCACCGCGCTAGCGTTCAGCGAGACCTTTACAGACGCTGATTTTCACCGTGCCACTGAACGTTATCCGCAACGCGCGCTGTCGCTCTATGTTCATATCCCGTTCTGTCATCGCCTGTGCTATTTCTGTGGCTGCAATAAGGTTGTCACGCGTCACTTACATAAAGCCGACCGCTATCTGAACGCGCTGGAACGGGAGATTGTCGCCCGCGCGCCACTGTTTCGTGATCGTCGCGTCACTCAACTGCACTGGGGCGGCGGCACGCCAACATTTTTGAATAAGCAGCAGGTTAGCCGGCTGGTGGCGCTGCTGAAACAGCATTTCACCTTCGAGGATGACGCGGAGATGTCGATCGAGGTCGATCCGCGTGAAATTGAACTGGAGATGATCGATCATCTCCGGACGTGCGGTTTTAATCGCCTGAGCATGGGCGTACAGGACTTTAACAAGGCGGTGCAGGAACGAGTTAATCGGGTGCAGGATGAGGACGTGATTTTTGCCCTGATGGCACGGGCACGTGAGCAGGGTTTTCGTTCAACCAGCATCGACCTGATTTACGGTCTGCCGCTGCAAACGCCGGAAAGCTTTGCTTTTACACTGCAGCGGGTTATCGCGCTGGATCCCGATCGGCTGAGCGTTTTTAACTATGCGCATCTTCCGTCACTCTTTGCCGCACAGCGAAAAATTAAAGAAAATGAACTGCCCTCGGCGCAACAGAAGCTGGCCATCCTGCAGCAGAGCATTACAACGCTGACCCGGCATGGCTACCAGTTCATCGGTATGGACCACTTTGCTAAACCGCAGGACGAGCTGGCGGTGGCTCAGCGCGAGGGGAACCTGCACCGCAATTTTCAGGGTTATACCACCCAGGGCGACTGCGATTTACTCGGTCTGGGCGTCTCCGCCATTAGCATGATCGGCGATCGCTACGCGCAAAACCAGAAAAGCCTGAATGACTGGTACAGCCAGGTTGAAAAACAGGGCCATGCCTTATGGCGGGGATTCACGCTCAGTCAGGACGATTGCCTGCGCCGCGATGTGATCAAAACGCTTATCTGCAACTTTGCGCTCGATTTCAGCGCGACAGAAACGCAGTGGAATATCACCTTCGACAGCTATTTTGCCGAAGAGCTGGCGCGGTTAAAACCGCTGATTGCGGATGGGCTGGTGGTGCAAAACGCGACAGGCCTGAAGGTGACAGGAACAGGACGACTGCTGATTCGCCATATTTGTATGTGTTTTGATGCTTATCTGCGACAAAAGACGCAACCACAGCTTTATTCGCGTGTGATTTAACCGCCGGAACAGCACTGGCTGTTCCGGCGGAATGGCTTATTCCATGCCCAGCTCTTTCAGCTTACGCGTCAGCGTATTCCTTCCCCAACCCAGCAAACGCGCGGCTTCCTGTTTGTGACCCTGCGTGTGGCGCAGTGCAGTCGTCAGAAGCGTGCGTTCCATTTCCGGCTGTGCTTCTGACAGCAGGTTTTGATGACCGGAACGCAAGGCACGATCGGCCCATTGTGCCAGCAGGGTTGCCCAGCTGTCGGGAAGCGACTGCGTGGGGCTTTCCGGCGTACTGGATTCGAATAACTCCGGTGGTAAATCCTGAATCAGCACTTCCTGACCGGCGGCCATCACCGTTAACCAACGGCAGGTATTCTCCAGCTGACGCACGTTACCCGACCAGTGCAAACGGGTCAGCGCGGTCTCGGTCTCCGCATGCAGGATCTTGGCTTCCACACCAAGCTCGCGTGCGGCCACCTGCAGGAAATAACGGGCCAGACGGGGAATATCTTCACGACGCTCACGCAGCGGCGGCAAATGCACGCGGATGACATTCAGGCGGTGAAACAAGTCTTCACGGAACTTGCCTTCCTGTACCCGCAGTTCAAGGTTCTGGTGCGTAGCGGCAATGATGCGCACGTCCACTTTGACCGGTGCATAGCCACCGACGCGGTAAAACTGCCCGTCTGCCAGTACGCGCAGCAGGCGCGTCTGAACATCCAGCGGCATATCACCAATTTCATCTAAAAACAGCGTCCCGCCGTCGGCCTGTTCAAAACGTCCCTGACGAATCTGATTCGCACCGGTAAAGGCCCCTTTTTCATGGCCAAACAGTTCCGACTCAATTAAATCCTTAGGGATCGCCGCCATGTTGAGGGCAATAAACGGCGCTTTACTGCGAGGACTGTGGCGGTGCAGTGCGTGCGCTACCAACTCTTTACCTGTACCCGATTCCCCGTTGATCAGCACGCTAATCGACGAACGGGAGAGACGGCCAATAATACGGAACACGTCCTGCATGGCGGGCGCTTCACCGATAATATCGGTGGTGGGGCCGCTTACCGGTTGATTACGTGGCTGCTGTTGCTCCTGATAGTGACTGATGGCACGTTCAACCAGCGCGACCGCTTCGTCGATATCGAACGGTTTGGGCAGGTAATCGAACGCGCCTTGCTGATAGGCGCTTACCGCGGCATCCAGGTCGGAATGCGCTGTCATGATGATAACCGGAAGCATGGGATGGCGCTGTTTGATTTGTTTTAGCAGAGCCAGCCCGTCCATACCCGGCATACGGATATCAGACAATAAAACGTCCGGGGTTTTTGTTGCGAGTGCATTGAGCACGTCGTTCGCGCTGTCAAAAGTGGCACAGCTTAAACCGGCTCCAGTGAGCGCGCGTTCAAGCACCCAGCGGATGGAGCTATCGTCATCGACGATCCAGACTATCCCTCGTTGCATAGAAACCTCACTGGCGAATAGGCAGGTAAACCGAAAACTCGGTATGACCCGGCCAACTGTTGAACTCAATTTTTCCCGAATGCTGATCAATCAGGCTACGGGCAATAGAAAGGCCTAAGCCGGTACCGCCTTCCCGTCCGCTTACCATTGGATAGAACAGCGTATCCTGTAGCTGGGCTGGAATACCGGGGCCGTCATCTTCGATATCAATGCGGGCAACCAGACGATAACGTGTGCCATGCAGTGTTAACTGGAAGGCTGTACGGGTTCGAATCACGATTGTGCCGCCGTCTTCGCCTAACGCCTGCAGCGCATTGCGCACGACGTTCAGCAAAACCTGCTCAATCTGATCGGGATCGTGCGGTAATTCCGGCAGGCTGGGATCGTAATCGCGAACCAGCGATACGTTTTCTGGCAGCTCCATCGAAACCAGGTTAACGACACGTTCCGCTACCTGATGAATACTCTGGGTAATATGCATACCGGGCTGTTGCGGCCCCAGTAAGCGATCAACCAGATTTCGCAGGCGGTCTGCCTGTTCAATAATGACTTTGGTATATTCATTCAGGGCAGGGTCCGGCAGGGCGCGTGACAAAAGCTGCGCCGCGCCGCGCAATCCACCTAGCGGGTTTTTAATCTCATGGGCCAGCCCGCGGACCAGATCGCGTGCGGCCACCTGCTGAGCATGCTGCAGCTGTTCCTGACTCAGGCGACGCTGATTATCCATCGGTGCCATTTCCAGCAGAATCAACCCATCAGGCAGGCGCTGTGCCGTGAGCGACATAATGTGCGCCCGGCCATCCACGACCAGAGTAACTTCGCTGTCAGTAAAGCCCTGGCCCGCCTCAAGACTCTCGCGCATGACCTCGACATTCAGCGAAAAGTAGCCGGTTAATTCAGGTAACGGCGTGCCGAACAATTTACGTGAGCTTTGCGCCAGTAATTGCTGTGCCGCCGGGTTGGCATAATGGATCGCCAAATCGGTATCCACCAACAAAATACTGTTGATTAAGGTATTGAGAATCTGCCCGGCGTCGGGCAGGGAGGCAGTTGCCATACAGCGTTCCTCTGCACTAATTTAGTGCATTGTAGTCTTTAAGCCGGAATTAAAGCGAATGAACGATGAATTCGCGGAGAAAAAAGCCCATCCGAAGATGGGCTAAAGTTTCCACGGCAACAAAAAAACGTTTCAGGTTAAGCGTGCCGCAATTGCAATCTTTCAATGCGGCACCCATTTTGCTGACTCTGAAATTAGACGCTGTAGTACAGTTCGAACTCAACCGGGTGTGGCGTCATGCGCACACGGTCGTTCTCTGATTTACGCAGCTCGATGTAAGCATCGATCGCGTCGTCAGTGAAGACGCCGCCACGGGTCAGGAACTCGCGGTCTTCGTTCAGTGCATTCAGCGCTTCTTCCAGTGAACCTGCAACTTTTGGAATCTCAGCTTCTTCTTCCGGTGGCAGGTCATACAGGTTTTTATCCATCGCATCACCAGGATGGATTTTGTTGATGATGCCATCCAGGCCAGCCATCAGCAGTGCAGTAAACGCCAGGTACGGGTTAGCCGCTGGGTCCGGGAAGCGCGCTTCAATACGACGTGCTTTCGGGCTGGCAACAACCGGGATACGGATTGATGCAGAACGGTTACGGGCAGAGTAAGCCAGCATAACCGGTGCTTCATAACCCGGAACCAGACGCTTGTAAGAGTTGGTGGTTGGGTTGGCCAGGGCGTTGATTGCTTTTGCGTGCTTGATGATACCGCCGATGTAGAACAGCGCGGTTTCAGACAGGCCGCCGTATTTGTCACCAGAGAACAGGTTTTGTCCGCCTTTAGACAGAGACATGTGGCAGTGCATACCTGAACCGTTGTCACCAAACATTGGCTTCGGCATAAAGGTTGCCGTTTTGCCGTAAGCGTGCGCCACGTTGTGCACAACATATTTGTAGATCTGAATTTCGTCAGCTTTTTTGGTCATGGTATTGAAGCGGGTTGCCACTTCGTTCTGGCCCGCTGTCGCAACTTCGTGGTGATGAGCTTCAACAACCAGACCCATTTGCTCCATTGTCAGACACATAGCAGAACGGATGTCCTGTGATGAATCGACCGGTGGAACCGGGAAGTAGCCGCCTTTCAGACCTGGACGGTGACCTTTGTTACCGCCTTCGTATTCTTTGCCGGTGTTCCAGGCCGCTTCGATATCATCGATAGCGACGTGTGAACCAGAGGTTGACGAACCGAAACGGATATCGTCGAACAGGAAGAATTCTGGCTCGGGTCCAAACAGAACGGTATCAGCGATGCCTGAAGAACGCAGATAGTCTTCAGCGCGCTTTGCGATAGAGCGTGGATCGCGGTCATAGCCTTGCATGGTGCCAGGCTCAAGGATGTCACAGCGAATGATCAGTGTTGAATCTTCAAAGAACGGATCCATAACTGCCGTGGTTGCATCCGGCATCAGTACCATGTCTGATTCGTTAATGCCTTTCCAGCCGCCGATGGAAGAGCCATCGAACATTTTGCCTTCTTCGAAGAAGTCAGCGTTAACCTGGTGAGCCGGAATAGTAACGTGCTGTTCTTTACCTTTGGTATCGGTAAAACGCAGGTCAACAAACTTAACTTCGTGCTCGTTCATCATCGAGAGAACGTGTTCAGCGGACATACTCAACTCTCCTGGAAATGGTCATTGTCTACATGGTGAGAACCGGGTGAGGAAATGTGCGACATGTGTCAGCCATACCTCAGTCTGATCCCGACCAGCTCTGCAACCGTTGTCTTACGTCGTTTTCATCTGGATAATACAAAGCGAATTCTGTGCCAACTTTATTTCTTTGCACAAAATCGCGCTGTCATGCACCTTTTTGTCATAAAAGACGTGCACCATGATAGATGCACTGCACTTTTTATGTGCATTGGCGTTGAAAATGAGCACCATTGTGGTGCAAAACATCATTGCAGTGCAATTTTTGCACGGCTATTAGTGCGATTTTGCGACAATGCAATAAACTTTCAGTGAAAAGTGTGATCGTGTTCAGTCTCCCGCTTAATCCGTGTACAATACCGCGTTATTTCTAATGCCTGAGGCAAAAAAGCTGTGATCGAAAATTTGCGTAACATCGCCATCATCGCGCACGTTGACCATGGAAAGACCACCCTGGTTGATAAACTGCTGCAACAGTCTGGTACTTTTGATGCCCGTACTGAAGCCACCGAGCGCGTGATGGACTCCAATGATTTGGAGAAAGAGCGTGGGATTACCATCCTCGCAAAAAATACCGCCATTAAATGGAACGACTACCGTATCAACATCGTTGATACCCCAGGACACGCCGACTTCGGTGGTGAAGTTGAACGCGTAATGTCTATGGTGGATTCGGTACTGTTGGTTGTAGATGCGATGGATGGCCCTATGCCGCAAACCCGCTTCGTTACCAAAAAAGCGTTCGCGCATGGTTTGAAGCCGATTGTGGTTATCAACAAAGTTGACCGCCCAGGCGCACGTCCTGACTGGGTTGTTGATCAGGTGTTTGACCTGTTCGTTAACCTGGATGCAACGGACGAGCAGCTCGATTTCCCTATCATTTTCGCCTCTGCGCTGAATGGTATTGCCGGTCTGGATCACACCGACATGGCTGACGACATGACCCCGCTGTATCAGGCCATCGTCGACCACGTTTCTCCACCGCAGGTTGAAGTTGAAGCCCCACTGCAGATGCAGATCTCGCAGCTGGACTACAACAACTACCTCGGCGTAATCGGTATCGGCCGC
>Ga0153955_100563_pt1 | contig 15512 bp, 17 predicted proteins | sample TSFL039MetaG_FD_104744 | JGI IMG/M metagenome (GOLD analysis project Ga0153955, IMG submission 104744) | Attine ant fungus gardens microbial communities from Florida, USA - TSFL039 MetaG | ecosystem: Host-associated > Fungi > Mycelium > Unclassified | place: USA: Florida, Wekiwa Springs...
GAGTATAAGGGAGGAATGATAGAAGAGTGGAATGAAGAAGAGAATGAGGAAGATCGCAAGAGGCTTGAAGAAGATAGGAAATACTTAGAGGAGCTGGGGAATGAAGATCAGGATATGGGCAACATAAAGGACCCATACGATGAACTATAAAAGAAGTCCTCGGGACGAGGACCCTTGAGAGGGGGGTGGTGTCATGAACCGCCAAATTCCCCTAAGTCAATATTCATATTTCTTTTCTTTTTCTTTTCTTTTAATTATGTAATAACATTGAATTAGTAAATAAGGACAAATAATCGGACATGTATAAGTAGCGTACACAACTCAGCGAGGACTCTAACGAGTTCTCTTTGTCAACTCTGACTTAGAGTGGAGTTAAGCCTGAGGTCGCTTACCAAGGACCAAACTCTTACAATACCGACAACAGACAAAACATTGGCAGAAAGACTTGCAAGGCTGTTTAAGGACCATGTATGGAAATTGCATGGGCTACCTGAAAGCATCATCTCAGATAGAGGAGCACAGTTTGCGGCAAACTTGATGAAGGAGTTAAACCAGATGCTAGGAATTGAAACGAGGTTGTCAACGGCTTTCCATCCACAAACAAATGGACAAACGGAGCGAACCAACCAGGAACTAGAACAGTACCTGAGAATGTTCATTGATCATCAGCAGGAACAATGGCCAGAATGGTTGGGGACAGCGGAGTTTGCTTACAACAACAAAGTAAACACCTCAACAAAAATATCACCCTTCAGAGCAAACAGTGGGAGAAATCCAAGGATGGGCTTTGAGATGAGAAAGCAGGGGAAATCAGAGGGAGCAAAAGAATTCGCAGAAAGAATGAAAAGGATACAGGAAGAGACACAGGCAGCACTAAAGAAAGCACAAGAAGAGATAAAGAAGCAAGCAGACAGGAAAAGGGGAGAAGCGGAAGAATATCGAGTAGGAGACTTAGTGCTGCTAAGTACAAAGGACTTGAAATGGCAGATGGAAGGAAGAAGGATGGAAGAAAAGTTGACAGAAAGATTCGTGGGACCCTACAAAGTAAAAAGGGTCATATTAACCAACACGGTGTAATTAGAGCTACTAAGAACGGTTAAAATCCACTCCATTATAAACATAAGCAGAATCAGGAGATACAAGGAGCAAGTTCCAGGACAAAAGAAGTAACTGGCTCTTTTGGAGGAAGAACCTTAAAAAGGGGGGTAATGTCATAAATTGCCTGCCTGAACCAAAAATAGTATGGTTAGAGGGATGGGAAGAACGAGAACTATTCTTGGATGGACTAGATAAAGGATTCTAAATATAGAAAAGAGAGATAAGATAAGATAAGATGAGATCACATGACCAGGTCACATGATAGGGTCACATAATGGAATCTTCTGGAAGGTTCGGTAGTTACTTAAGCATACACATAGACAAATAGAAAATGTGTATAAGTAGGTAGCACAATCCACCAAGAGACTCCATCGAGTTCTCTTTGTTCTCTCATAACGTTGAGTGTGATAAGGCGGTCGTCCTGACTACTCTATCATTACAGTAAGTGACCTTAGACTTAACTCCACTCTAAGTCAGAGTTGACAAAGAAAACTTATTAGAGTTCCTGTTATTTGTTGTATACTACTTATACAAGTCTGATTATTTGTCCTTGTTTACTGATCCAATGATATTACATAATTAAAAGAAAAATAAATATTGACTTAGAGAAATTGAGTGGTTTATGATAATATGTAACTAAATCTCTTAGTTGTCTACTACTTGGGTAATATCTGAGCCACTTCACATTTTATAGGTGAATAGGTGTGTTCATCTCCATTGTCCATAATATTGTTAAGAGAGATAGTGACTGTAACAATAAGGAAATTTCATTTGATGTCACAAAGGCTATGATATAGAATGTAGTACAAGAACCTGAACTCAACCACCTTCAAGGAAATTCATGTATATTCAACAATATTACAATAGTAGCTAATTCTAACACAGAATGAATGGTCAATGAATGGTCTTCTTCTATGTCTAGCAGCATTGTGGCAGGGCATGACTATGTGACAGGTCTAGACAGTGAGATGATACTGAACTGTCAGGTGACTTGACATCCCAATTCAAGCGGCGACTTGACTTCTAAATATCTGCCATGTTATGGTTGTATCTAAAATCCAATGGAGCTTTGTGGGATAGTATAAGCTGATATTGATTACTAAGAAGCAGGGATGTCACGTTGTTGTGTGCGACTGGTTGTTTAGGCAGAGTGTCAACATGGGAGAGAAGGCGGCGCTCCACCTCTCTACTGTTTCTCTCTCCTGCCTTGAGCAGGCTCAATTCCTTTCAGCACGCCTTCCCTCATGTTTCTGGAGTTATGATAATTGTCAACGAAGACCATGAAAAGCAAGATTCGTATAGTGGTCTCTCCATCCGCCCTCCCGACCGTGTTGCTCGGCGCCGGCGCTCGTTGTCAACTCTCCCCGATTATGAAGCATCCGAGGCGCAGTACAGTCGTAGGCTCATCAACAAGAACACGAAAGTCTGGCATCAAACTAAGTTATGGAGAGCGATTCTGTTTTCACTTCTGACCTATGCACTGTTAACGATTATAATCGGTGTGCCGATCATTGTGAAAGTGAGTACTCACTCAGGAGCGTCGACTATGTTGAAATATTTCTATCTCGTCATCCTCAGAAAATGAAGAAAACTAGCGATTCTGACCCGTGGAATGTATCCAACTTGTTAGTAAATCAAGTCGATCTTTTCTTGGCCACAGGAGCGGTTCGTCATCCAGACAATCAGTCGTGTAACATGTGGACCAGCACGACCTCCGTGTATTCAATAAGATCTTTCAACGCAACGTGTGTGAACCACAAGACCATCATTTCTATCCTGATCGTTGTCTTTGTAGACTTGAAATACAGATGCCAGCGACGGGGAATGTGTCCGTACGCTCCAATGCTACCCTCATCTCCAGGAACGTTATGGGCACTTTCACAGCTGAATATGACCCCAACATCTCAGACAACAATGTTTATATGACTGTACACCTGCAAACCACCTCTCCGGCACTTCGGAATTCGACTCTGATCTGTTATGATAATGCTGGTGAAGATCGTGGTCTGGAAATTTTTGTATGTATTCCATCGACTTTCCAAATTTATCAACTGATACATTCTAGATACCCAATCATATCTCGAGCATGGACTCGATCTCCGTGGATATCCATGTGGCTTTCCCAATGCTCAAAAATAAGGACTCGATATCGAATTTCAATGTTTACTTGCCAGCGTTCAACCACTTATTCAAGGATTTGTCGCATCTCGAGTTCCAAAGAGTCTACATCGAGGGTGCTGCTCAGCCAATCAACATAACAGTATGATTTGTGTGAACCTAATTATCAATCAGCTTACTGGTGCACAGAACATCCGGGCATCATGCATTTTGGTCAAGAATAGATTGGGAAATATCAGTGGCACATACAACGCTTCAGAATCACTGATAATCGATACAGTCAGAGGGTACATGGTTCTACGTATTCTACGAAAAAGCACTCATCACATCTCGATAGTGCTATCAACGCTTCAATCACGCTTCTTAAATCAACGAGTCGTATGTCTCCGACCCACCTCTCGTTGGATACTGGTGATCGGTGTGCTTGTAGTCTCACCTCCCTAAAGGAAGTGGATTCTGACATGATCCTGACAGTGACATCAATGCTCAGATAACACTTGTCTCGTCGGATAGATCTTCAAGCACACCTCAATTTGCTGGGAAAGTAATAAACTTCAATGCGGAAGTCAATCTTCGGGTCAGCAATGATCCATCGACACCTCCCCTTCCCATATATTTCACGGTCCAGAATAATATGGCGAATACCACAGTTGTCATGGACCAGAAGTTTGAAGGTACTTTTTTGGCCCAGACGAAGTTAAACAACGTATCGGTAGAAAAGAGTAACGAGAATCGCAAGTACGATGATCTTTATGGTTCAGGTCGACAACGGACGTTATCTTTCGATCAGCCAACTTCTGATTCCAGCGCATCTGGTTGGGTGGGTTGGGGTCAAAAACCAGCTTTACCGATAGGGCAGAGTCGTGTGGAAATTTCCTCCTCCTTAGGTCCGGTGAAACTTGTGTTCGGACCGACATAAGCGGATCACCATGGGAGCGTAGTATCTCTATCTTTGGTATTCCACTGTATTTTTACCATTTGTAAGTTAGGTTTATTTAATACTGACGGATTTTGGGTTGAATCGTTCCATACCGTTTATGACTTGTGAGTGAAAGTTTTTTTCTACAAGTTGACTAGGAGCGGTCGCGGTTTGTTTCATCCTCAAAACTAGCCTCTCATGTCGGAATTAAACTAACGCGGGCGTCGTGGGATCTGATTACCAAGGCTTGGAAGGCTTTGGAAGGTATTCCCGACGATTGCGTGATTGTGAACCATTCTTTGGTGACTTCGGTTAAATTCATCATGGCATAAATATTTCAGATTGGTTTTGACGGTTCTCTACACATACACTTTAAACACTCTGGTACACTCTGACAATGGTAAATGCTCCTCATGGTGGTGTCCTCAAGGTGCCTTACAATAATTATCTAATCAAGACATGCCTCCTGACAGGATCTATTAGGACCTTACTGCTCGTGATGCCTCTATTGCCCATGAACTAAGGGATGAATCGCTTTCTCTCCCAGAAATCGTTTTGAGCGAAGTAAGAACTAGAGAGTGCTTAATTTATCATATTCGGATATTCTAACGCTTTTTTTGGTTTAGCGGCAATTATGCGACCTTGAGCTCATTATTAATGGAGGGTTCAGCCCTCTGGAGGGCTTCATGAACGAGGCCGACTTCAACAAGTGAGTTCGTCTATACAAAGGTATTGAAAAATTCAATGAACATTTTTGGACAGTGTTGTTGAAAACCTCCGCCTTGCAGACGGCACCCTCTTTTCCATGCCTATAACCCTTGATGTCTCAAGAGAAGATATTGAGAGATTATCCATTGCCCCAGGTGTTCGTCTCGCCCTGCGTGATCCGCGAGACGACGAAGCGCTTGCTATTATCACTGGTTTGTGATGGCCTTGCTGAGGTGTTATCTAGCATTGACATTGCGATAGTTGATGATCTTTATCGACCTGATCAGGTCAATGAAGCTATTCAAGTGTTTGGGGCAGACGACCCAGCGCATCCCTCTGTGATCTACCTTCGCAAACATGTTAAAGAATACTATGTGGGTGGCAAGGTCCAAGTGATCCAGCCTCCTGTGCATGTTGACTATGTTGCACTTCGATGTATGTCCGAACTCTTTGTTATTTTCAACCTTGTTTTACGCCTCACCAGATACCCCTGCTGAACTCCGTACTCATTTCCAAAAACTCGCATGGCGCCGTGTCGTCGCCTTCCAGACGAGAAACCCTATGCATCGTGCCCATCGAGAACTGACCGTTCGGGCAGCACGCAAACACCGAGCTGTGAGTATCACCCTATCCACAAGTGCCTACATTTCTGAAAGCTCTCTAGAATGTTCTCATTCAGCCTGTCGTTGGTCTTACAAAGCCTGGTGATGTTGACCATTATACCCGCGTTCGTGTATACGAGGCTATCATGCAAAAATACCCTAATGGCATGGGACATCTCGCACTCCTACCTCTCGCTATGCGTATGGCCGGCCCCCGTGAAGCCGTATGGCATGCCATCATTCGAAAAAACTTTGGAGCGACTCATTTTATCGTCGGCCGTGATCATGCCGGACCTGGAAAGAATTCTGATGGGAAGGATTTCTATGGTCCTTATGACGCTCAGGATTTGGTCAGCAGATATCAGGACGAACTTCAGATTGAGATGGTTCCTTTCCAACAAATGACTTATCTACCTTCTACGGACGAATACCAGCCGATTGACGAAGTCCCTAAAGGTGTTCAAACTCTTGATATCTCCGGTACCGAGCTTCGAAGACGTCTACGTACTGGTGCTCCTATCCCAGACTGGTTCAGTTATGAGTGGGTGTTATACTAATGCACCTGCTTTTTTATTCTAATATCGTTTTCCAGAGCTGTTGTTAAAGTTCTCCGCGAAAGCTATCCCCCGAGGAATAAGCAGGGTTTTGTCCTTCTCCTCACTGGTCTACATAACTCTGGAAAAGACAAGATTGCCAAAGCGCTTCAAGTCTCTCTCTATGAGCAGGGCGGCCGAAGTGTGAGTCTACTTCTCGGTGAGACAGTCCGTCAGGAACTATCAGCAGGTGAACCATCATTCCATCTCTCGAGAATGCAGGAACTCATTTTTTCAAAAAAGAGCTCAGTTATACACGAGAAGACCGCTTCAAGAACTTGCAACGCATTGCTTTCGTCACGGCTGAGCTGACAAGAGCTGGTGCCGCTGTCATTGCTGCTCCCATCGCTCCCCACGAAGCCGGTCGTGAAGCCGCCCGTGAGACCATCCTTCAAACCGGTGGCTCTGGTGCCAACTTCTTCTTGATCCATGTTGCTACACCACTAGAGCATTGTGAGAAGACGGATAGGAAAGGCCTATTTGCTAAGGCACGGAAAGGAGAAATTAGTGGATTTAGTGGCGTTAACGATATTTACGAGACACCCACGAATCCCCAAATTACTGTCGATACCACGAAGCAGACTGTGCCCGAGATTGTACATAGTATTCTCTGCTTGTTGGAGGCCCAGTCACTACTTTAGATTTGCTTTAGGATAGAATGGTTACGATATCTTTACTTAGTCATAGAATAACTATGTGAGGTGTCCAAATATTCCACAACAGTGTGGTCATTGACTGGTCTGCGATCGTTCTCGTTGCATCCGAAGATGTCTACTCGTGTCTGTGTTTTACCCATAGGTCATTGGTGCTACTCGTGATCTGTATCCATTCCTGACAATTTTGTAGAAGCAGTCCAAACGTTGTCTACACATGACCACCAAGCTCCTTTCATCCAGCTCCCACACCCAAGAACAGGTTTATGACCTTGTTGAATATCATTGTCTTTTGACCTGATTTCCTGGAAGGATATCCGACCCTTTTCTTGCCTATAGAAGCTAAAGATGATGCAGAGGGAGTATCAAGCCAGATCCTAGAAATTCAGAAGGTGAACCCCGTGGATTCAAGGTCTTGGTTCATAGAAGATGAAGTTATCTCTGGTGGATAGTTCATCTTCTGGTGACTAAGGAGGTCTCTGATATCAATGGTCTACTTACAGACGGAAGACTGGTGCTCATGACTCCTGTGGATCCTGTCTTCCTACTCTTGCCTATCTTGATTCGTACTCAATCAGTAAGTCTTGTTAGCGAAAGTGGTTCCGAATTGCCTCTCGAATTTCATGTCACAGCCCAATGGTTTATCTGGTCAATTCAGACCTGCAGATGATATTCTAGAAGAAGCAGTGATCGTGATACAGGAACAATGTCAAACAAGGCAAGAGGGACATGTGCTAAGTGAAGATGTCTTGCTCTTTACACAGTTGAAATGCACAAGGAATGCTCTCAAAAATGTCTGTGATGTGAAAGGTCAGTAACGCAGGTGGTGAGTAGCAAGAATATAGTGGCTTACAATTCTCTGCCTGCCAACACAGAAATCACTGAAGACATTACAGTATATCGATACTCACAGGAACGAGCACTGAGGTACTTGCGCTCCAAGGTCCTACGTCTTTCTGAGCCCAAATTGCTGGAAATCTCAAGAAGCATTACTCGGGATTTGGCAAAGGATGGTTTAATGGAAGATGGAAATGAAGAATTACTTAAAGGTAAGTATCTTCTATTGTTTGAAGGAATATCTCACACTGCTCAGCTGGACAGCTGAAGGCGGCATGCGACCTTGTCGGTCATTACCTTTCCCCTGACACTCGTGCTCTTCTTTACGCATCGTTCGAGTCAGTGAAAGTGAATTGTCATGCCTGGGTGAATGCTTACGACTCCTGAACAGCTTTATGCAACTCGATACCTTTTTGAAAGCTGCTGCTGTGGAGACGGGAGCTTTGACTACTCTTCCAGAGACTAGCAAGTCCAAACCGGCCAAGATAGTAACTGGAGAAAAGAAGCGAAAAGCATCTAAGGCTTCTCAGGGCGTAGAGTCGCTGAAAAAGGTGAATGTCAATGGAATGGCAAAGCTGTCGAGCTTTTTCAAGAAGGCAGAAAAAGCATCATAGCTGTCTGACCTATTTTTGTATGCATATATTCTCCCGTCTCGCTTATCTATCCGTACGTCAGTTGCCTGTATTAATATCTCGCTCTCTCCCTCTTACCTTTTTCTCGCCTCAGCTCCTCATTTTTCCTACCGCTTCCAATGAAAGACCATAAAACATATGTCGACAAAGGTGTACAGACTGGTTCTCGTGTCGACAACAGTCCTCTTATTCTTCCGTGCTCTGATGCACCGTGCATACAAAGAACCTTAGACGATTCTCAATCATCATATTTCTGTTCTTCGCGTTTTTCTGATTGTTCTGGCGCATATATCGACTCTGATGCATCTCTTTCCGACCGTTCGCGTCATATTCCCCAGCATCACACCATAAACAGTCAACGTGCAATGATATATAGCCATTTGGGTTGTGGCAGGCCCTACCATCTTGCTTCTACCAACGATAGAATTATGTCCCTCCCGGAGACCTCACCGCCTTTTAGAATCGCACAACCACCTGGACGCCTCGTGTCTATGCCAGAAACTTTAGAGACGTTACGCTATTCCCATGATCACTCGCAGCCGCTTCTGGATTCAGAGCCTTCCGATACTTCTCTCGCTTCCAATGGTATCACTCAAACAAATATCTTTCAAGGCGACCATGCCTTTCTTGGCGGAGTTCCTCGAACGCCCTCACCGCCTTCCTCCCCTGACTCTGTGGTGATTATTGGGAACGAAGATCAGGTACCACGAGTGTTCTTACGCTCCAAGTCAACTGTTGATGACAATGACCTCCATGGTATGAGTTGAGGTATTTCTCTCTGTCGATTAATGGTTACGCATCCTACTTAGGTTGGACCCAGTGGAGAGGTTCACCCCCGAAACCCATACCTGCGTTGCACGGACCGCTGTCTTTGCCCTACGCCCGTTGTCCCTCGTAAGTATCGCTCTTTTCATGTTGACTCTGAAATTCATCCGAGTCAGGGGTGCAGAGGGTACTGTTATTGAAGGAGAAGACCTAACGCACATGATTTGGGGACTAGATTCGAACAGCCCGCAACTTGTCCATTCACGGCATCAGTCGAGTAGGCAAGTCTGCAAATCTCTTCCGCAATCTGCATCATCTTCCCGAGACTTGAAAGAGACTCCTTTTGCTTTGCATCATAATCACATCATACAAAATCTCTACAGTCGGGATGTCATTGATATATCAATTCCGGAGCTTCAAACTACATCCAGTCATGTCAGCGACATACAATTTGTTCGACCAGCGAGAACATACGTAGAGGACCATCACTTGTTTAGGAAGGATCAAACCACTGACATCCAAAGCAAGAAAATGAACAAAAATGAGCTTACCAGGCGAGATTCACCCATACAGCTCTACCCATATTCATTCCGATCCCTACCGGAGACTCAATCATACAATGCTGGGCTTGGGATTGACCTGTGGCATGGTAACCTCAGAAGTGGAACATTTGGCGCTACGTTTGTTTCACACGATGCTAGGGATTCACCCCTCATAGTCAACCAGCCTCCGGGGACCATATATCCCACTCAGATTTATCAGACCCCACGTGGCCTTCCTGCTCGCAACACTCGCACTTTTGAATATATTGGATCGCATCAGGGTATACCAACACCTCCGGACACTAGTTCACCTCAGTGGTCACCCCGCTTCCGGCACAATTATGTCGCGAGCGTGTCTCCCGAACTCAGTCATCCTGTCAACATCTCTCAATACCCCGTCCACTACTCTACTCGTGATATTCTCATCTCATCCCGGCAGGTACAGACGCAAGCCCTTCTCAGAAAACCTGGAAACTGCTCCGCGACCCCTGACTCCCTTGAAGTCATGCATCGGCTACCTCCCTATCCTTACCCCGATAACAATGGCGTCGACCATTTCAGCTCTAGTGGCCACAATGGTGACATACAATCTCCTAAGCATCATTTGTCGCAGGACAAATTTCATCTTACCCCACCATCCCCTGTTTCTCCTGAGATGCGACGCGGTCTCGTCCAGCACCAACCACGTTCTATTCCTCTAGCGCGTCTAATTCAACGCAGACTGTCATCCGTTGTCGAGGAAGAAATCATTGATAATAATTCATGTGACAACCACAGACCTCCTACCTCATCACCTACAAGTACAAAAGGAGGGTCCGGATGCCCAAATCTGGATGACAACGACACCCACAAGGAAAACAGGAGCAAAGCACAGTTGTCCGGTCGCAAGGCAGTTAATATGGCAGGTCCGTCGGATGATCATGCAAATCGAGCTTATAAAACTACCAAGTGCCCTTCGCGCCGTGCTTCGACGGGCACCCGAGATGTATCAATCAAACCACAGCTCTCTCCGCCAAAAGTTGATCAACCTGTTAGGTCAGCCAATCGTTTGGGAAACAAGGAAAATGCGACATCTGCCCAAAAAGGTGTTTCAAAATTAAAGAAGAAGAAGCACTCAAGGAAACAGAACCTTGTTTCCCCTACTGCCAAGAATTAGCATAGAAAAAACCAGTATATATCATCGCAAATAAATGAGACGAGATGAAAACATTGTGTATTAAGACTGTCCTAGAGACAATTATCATTCAGTATTAAGCCTTAACAAACAGATCAGTGAACTTGTCGACAGGCATGTGGGTCAATATTCTGGCGTCAGATACCAAGTCTAGGATCCTATGACAAATGACTAGAATGCGATGGCAAGGTGAGGCCTAGTACTTACTTCTTCTGATGGGCTTCATCAAAGTGGTAAGAGATATGTCTAGGGGATTATGCTCCGTTACATGAACTCTTGCTATGAAAAAAGATACTGACTTCTTGAACTTGTTGATCAAGAGAGGAGTACCCTCAGCACGGCGCCTCTTGTGGCCCACGGGATATTCAACCTCAACTTCATCCAAGACAGTACCGTCACTAAGTTCGACGAGAAGAGCATTGCCGATAGAACGCTTCTCAGGATCGTGATAGTCGACACTGAAGCGTTTGTCTTCGACACAATGAACCTTGGCACGAAGGATATCAATACGAGGGTCAGCGGCAGAGGCGTCAGTACTGTAAACCAAGATCAAGAGGGATATGATAACTTGTACAGAATCTGTAAGACTCACTAGCTATCAGAGGTCAATTCACCGAAGATGAGAGGGTAAGCAACCATATAGTTGATTGCGTGACTGGTGGAAGAATGAGATTATAATTATATTGACATCAATTACATGGGGTACAAACTCTCGATCAGCAAAATTGTCAAGAGGACCTTGCTTGTCGATGATGCGGATAGCAGCCTCCTGAGTGCGGATCCTAACACTCTTGATATCTTCAGAAGTCTTTCCTAGTGCTTTGAGCTTGTTATGAATGGTGTGTGCCGCCTCAACAGCAGTCTGAGCGTGAAACTCAGCAGGATAAGAGATCTTGAAGAGAACGTTCTCCATGATGTAAGAGCCGAAAGGCCTCTGGAACTCAAAGGGCTTGCCCTGTGGAATCAAACGTGAAATACGATATTTGTCATAAATTCGAAAATACACCCACCTTAAAAAGAACGTCATAGAAGCCCCAAGTCTTGGCAGTCAAAACGGAAGGAAGACCCTTCTCGCCTTTCTTAACAAGAAGAGCGAGATTGACAGCCCGGGAACAAGCATCGCCGGCAGCCCAAGACTTACGAGGACCAGTGTTGGGAGCGTGACGGTAAGTACGGAGGGATTGGCCATCGACCCAGGCCTGAGAAATAGCATCGATGGTTTGATCGTGGCTAAGACCTAGTAGCTTGGAAACAACAGCAGTGGAGGCAACCTTAACGAGTACGACGTGATCGAGGCCAACGCGGTTGAACGAGTTGAGAAGAGCAAGACCACCCTGGATTTCATGTGCTTTAATCATACTCTCAAGGATGTCGCGGACAGTCAAGGCTTGCCCCTGGCGAGCGAGGTGATCGGCCACAGCCAAAATGGCACCAAGATTATCAGACGGGTGACCCCCTGTTTGTAAAAGATCAGTGTTGGCTAGATTGAGAGGTAAGAAAACAGACATTCAGCAGCAAGGAAACAATCGTTATAGTCGAGCCATCGAATTTGAGCACCGATATTCAGGGCACCACGGATGGGGTCAAGCTGGTAATTAGTCCCAGGCACACGAGTACCTACACGCAAAGGTTTGGACCAATATAAATGGAGGGTAGCGGATGCTAGAAGGACGAACCGTTGGGAACAATGGTTCCTTCAACGACAGGGCCCAAGAGTTTCGTGCAGTCGGGGAAACGAAGAGCTTCAAGGCCACAGCCAATAGTATCGATTAAACAGAGTCGAGCGGTCTCAAAAGCAAGCTCTGAATCGATCTGATAAGTATGGACATAATCTGCAATATCCTGGAGGACTTTGTCGGCCTCTGGGCGCACAGTAGATTCTGCGAGATGGTGAGCAGACATAGCTCGGGAGAGAGAAGTAGAAAATGCAGAAACGGGGGAACCAGTAATCGATGGCCGGAAAGCCAATATAGAGCGAGAAGGACGAGCTGATGAGCTGATAATAGAACGGAACAAATACGGATTTGGCTTGACAAGTCTATGAGTAAGGCTTGTGCGCGTGGCTGCAAACATCCTTCTTGGCTGCAAATTCCTTCAACCAACGTCTACGTCGCCACTAGTGGTAAACACGTGGTCCGGCGACGATAGACGCGTATTTGGCAAGAACAAATACTGCTGATACCAGTCAATTATATACACCTCCTGGTGCGGACCCTTCACAATGTCATCCGAAAACGACGATGGCCCCAGCAATGCGCAGCATCAGGGACCCAACGTTAAAAGACGCCGTCTTAATGGTGCTTGCGACAGCTGCAGGCAGAAGAAGAGTATGTACCCTCCTAATCAACTTTCCCCCCATTTCTAACTACATACCTTAGTTAAATGTAAGATGCGAGGAGTCCTTTTCATGCATTCAATACTCATCGCTCCTAGGTAATAGTGCCGAGATGCCCAACAAGATATGCTCTAATTGCATTGCTTATAATATTAAATGCACCCATGATTTTCCAAGACATGCCAACAAGGTGCTTCATTGCAGTTTTCATTTCTATTCTCGTCCTCACTGATGTAATTTCACCTGAAGAAAGAAGTGGAGAAAGGGTAGGCCAGCACAAGTTCTTTTGATTGCCTGGCTCTCAAAGTCAATCCAGATACATTCGAGCTTTAGAAGACCGTCTAGACAAATTGGAGCAAGTCCTCCGCCGTGTACGGCATTTCCCTTTCCGTCCGCAACAACTCAATTGGGCATTACAGGTTCGCCCGGAGCTCGACACTGAGCAATCTGCTGCATCTTCAAACTCACCTGAGAGTGTAAATAGTGCACAGACTCCTCCCAGTTACTCTCGCAGTACTCCTGTCGCAGATTTCCCGTATCCCACTCCGCAGACACTACCGGACTCTGTATCTTTCCATGCTTCACCGGGGAGTCAAGACTCAGAAGAAGAAGAGGATCTAGCACATATCGGCTTGTCCCGGCAACTAAGCAAATTAGCCATAGACACCATTGAAGACAGATTCTTTGGTAAGTCAAGGTGAGTCAATTTATTTATTTATAGCCTATCTATTATTGTCTTCACATCTCAGCGCGTTTATGTTGATGCAGCATGCGACGGCGGTCAAAACTGAAACAACTGGGGTTGACATTTCTTCTGGAAAAAACATTCGTCGCCCTTTTTACTGGGATCTCCGTTCTGTGAGTTATCCATCTTCCATCGATCATGGGCTATACTGAACAAAAAGCAGTGGGAGGTTGAGCATGTTAACTCAGACCTCCCCCAATTTGAGTTTCCAGATAAGGATCTATTAGACAATCTAGTGTCTCTCTATTTTCAACGTCTCAATCTCTATGCCCCCCTTCTCCATCGCCCAACCTTTGAACGAGACCTCGCAAATGATCTACACCTTCATGACACAGGTTTCGGTCAAGTTGTCCTCATGGTCTGTGCACTGGCATCAAGATGTACCAACGACCCGCGTGTTACTCTTCTAAATGATAAAACAGGCCTTTCAAGCGGTTTTAAATTCTTTCGACAAACACGCTTGATGAGGAATAAATTACTTGATAGAGCCAGCTTGTATGATTTACAGTACTTCTGCGTAAGTGCCGACTTCCTTCTGCTATACGAAGAAATAAACATCCAATCAGTTGGTAATTCCATACCTACTGGCATCCTCGCTCCCTCAGGCTGGTTGGAACCTGGTGGCGTTGGCTCTTAGATTTGCTCAGGAGCGTGGAGCACATCGACGCTGGGGTGATCAAAGACCCACTGTAGTCAGGGAACTCTGGAAACGATGTTTCTGGTATAAATACAATGTGCTACTTCAACCTGAACTCATTTATTCTTTGTTTTTAGGTGTCTTATCACCTATGATAGGCTGACAAGTTCATTTGTTGGTCGAACCTGTGCAATACAGGATGAAGAGTGTGTCAGAACCTACCTCGTCTCTTACCCTTACTCATTGATTCTTAAGTTTTGATGCAGATCTTCCAATAGAAGTTGATGATGAATATTGGGAGTGCGAGGATCCAGAACAGAGTTGGAAACAGCCTCCTGGAAAGCCATCCAAAGTGACTGCATTCAACCTTCACCTGCGGCTCTGCGAAATACTTGCTTTCACGTTACGGACGTTGTATTCCAACAAAAAGTCTAAACTCTTAACAGGTCTTATTGGGGATCAGTGGGAGGAGCGTGTAGTAACTGAATTGGATTCATCCATGAACAAGTGGAAGGATTCCCTGCCAGATCACTGTTCGTATTGCTTCTTCATATTACAACTTGACTGAATCGTGGTTTCTCAGTGCGATGGGATCCAAATCAACCTCTCAATCCATTCCTTTATCAATCTGCATTTATTCATTCAACATTTTACTACCTTCAGATTCAGATACATCGCCCTTTCATTCACAGAACAACTCCGTTATCATTCCCATCGCTTGCGATATGTACAAATGCAGCACGTATATGTAGTCACCTCCTCGATGCGAAGGGTCCCGGGTGGATATACCCGTATCCCAATATATTCGTTGAGTGGACACTTTTACTGCCGTCTTCGAAATGCCTAATACGTGTTTTTCTCAATAGATATCTGCTTATGCTTCAGGGATTGTGTTGCTATTGCACATGTATGGCGGTCGTAGAGCGGGTCTCCAAACGGATCCCGAGAAAGAAATGAAAGACATTCAAAGATGCATGGATGCACTACGAGCTATGGAAAAAACGTAAGTCGTTGATGAGTCAAGCGTCACATCCATTAACACAGCTCTTCAGATGGCACGTAGCCGGCAGATTCTCGTAGGTATTATATCTATTGCAGAGGTATGCAAAGCTGAAGCCTCCTTAGTGACATTCTAACAGATCTCGCGACACATC
>Ga0153955_100564_pt1 | contig 15443 bp, 16 predicted proteins | sample TSFL039MetaG_FD_104744 | JGI IMG/M metagenome (GOLD analysis project Ga0153955, IMG submission 104744) | Attine ant fungus gardens microbial communities from Florida, USA - TSFL039 MetaG | ecosystem: Host-associated > Fungi > Mycelium > Unclassified | place: USA: Florida, Wekiwa Springs...
GTACGAAGATACACCAGTCAGGTGGAGGGACAGAAGAAAGAAATGCCACAACCCGTGGTAATCGAAGGAGAGGAAGAGTGGGAGGTGGAAAAGATAATGAATAAAAGACGGGTACGAGGAAGGAATAAGTACCTGGTATGATGGAAAGGATGCACGGCAGAGGAAGATACTTGGGAGAGTAGGGAAAATCTCAAGAATGCAAGTGATCTTGTAGAAGAGTTTGAGAAGGAATACGGAAGGGAGGAAGAAGAAGAAACAAGGCGGCAAGAAATGGAGGAAGAAAAGAATGTGTTCAATAGAGAATTGCTGGGGAAATATACAGCAAAACTATTGTACAGGTGGGGAGAGAAAAAATACGAGCAGGAGTATTGGAAAAGGTTAGAAGAAAATTGGCGGCGATGGAAAAGGAATCCATTCACTAAAATAAGCTGTAATCCATTCTTACAGATAAAACAACAAGAAGAGGATGAAATGGAAAACATAGGAGATTGGGACAATGAGTTGTAAAATCCTCGAGGACGAGGAAGCTTGAGGGGGGGATGGTGTAATAAAACGGCAGGCGAGCTAGGGCATCCACGGCGGCAGATTATTTTATTTCTTTTATTATGTAATAGTTTGCAATGCGCAGGACACTATGACTCAAAAGGAATCTGCGGGATAATTCAAGTAGACAAATACAAGTAAATACTGATTCACGTATAAGTAGCTAAATCAATTAGCGAGGACTCTAACGAGTTCTCTTTGTCAACTCTGATAAAGAGTGTGCGCTTAAGTTAACCCTAGCTTGAGTCCACTACATTCAAAGTGTTGGGAAGTTGAGTAATGCAGTGCGGAGTGAGGGAGGTGAGAAGGCAAGAAGTAGTGAGGGATGTGGTGAAGTGCTTTGGATGTGGAGAGAAGGGGCATAAGAAGTAGGAGTGCCTACAGAAGAAAGAAAGGAGAAAGGAAGAAGCAGCACTGCTGTGAGATGTATGGGAGAAAGTGAAAAAGCATAGTGGAGCAAGAGGGCTGCCCCCAAAGGGAGTGGCAATGTGCATGGAAAGATGGACGATGAGGAGAGAGGTGGTAACCTTTGTGGAATACAGGGGATGCAACTACAGAGGAACCAAAACTCAGGAAAACTGGAGACAAGGGTTCCTGAGTAAAAAGCAACTCTTGCACATGTAGTGTAAAAGTTGCAGAGAAGCAAAGGAGTGGAGAGAAAGGGAGGCACAGAGTGGAAGAGCAGAAAGAGTGGTGTATAGTACATGCAATGTGAGAGATGCAGTAAAGGAAAAAGTAGAGAGAAATGAAAAAGGAGAGATTTTCTGTCCACCCTGTAAGACAGGAAAGAAAACACCATGGTGGAATTGGGGAGGAAAAGTAGAACAGACAGTACTTAGAGCCCTGGAGGAGAGGGCTGGAATCACTGATCCGAGAAGGATAGCAGAAACTGTCAATCAGAAGGCAATGTAGAAAGGGGAAGCGAGAGAAGTGAGATGAACACTCAAGCCTCTAAGAGAAGTGTGGATGAATGTGAGGATAGAGAAGATAGATACCCATGAGGGAAGAACAGTGAAGGTGTTGCTCAATAGTGGAACAACAGGGCTATTCATGAGCAAAGGTCTAGCACAGAAAGGGGGATATAGGTTGATTAAGCTAGATTAACTGTTACAAGTAAAAAATGTGGATGGCACTGGTAACAGTAGAGGTGCAATAACTCATGAGGTAGAAGTAAACATGTTCTACAAAGGACATGTAGAGAGTGTGTGAATGGACATCTGTGAGTTGGGGAAGACAAACATAATACTGGGCATGCCATGGTTAGCGGCCTATAACCCAGAAATAGACTGGGAAAAGGAGGAGGTTAGAATGATGAGATGTCCACCGTTGTGTGGTAAAACAGTAAGAATGAATGAGAAGAAGAAAGCAAGAGAAGATGAGAAGAAGATTGTGAGATGGGCAGTGGATGAGAAAAAAGACTGGGAAAGAGAAAAAGAAATAGAAACAGATCATAGGAAAGTAGAAGAGATGGTGCCTAAAAGGTTCCATAGATGGCTAAAGGTGTTTGGAAAGATGGAGTTCAGAATGACAAATTCACCTGCCATGTTCCAAGGCATGATGAATGAAATTATGAGAGACATGATCAACAAAGGAAAAGTAGCGGCGTTTGTGAATGATGTATTAATAGAAACAGAGATGGAGGAGGGACATGACGAAATAGTGGAGGAAGTATTAAAGAGGCTGGAAGACAATGACCTATATGTAAAACCAGAGAAATACGCTTGGAAGGTGCAAAAGGTGAATTTTCTGGGAGTAGTGATAGATTAGGAGAAAATCGAGATGGAAGAAGATAAAGTGGTAGGGGTGTTGAACTGGTCAGCTTCTAAGATGGTCAGAGATGTTAGGAAATTCCTAGGTCTAGTCAATTATTATAGGTGCTTTGTGAAGAATTTTGCTAAGCTAGCCCAGCCCTTGAATAACTTAACAAGGAAGAAAGAGAAGTGGAGTTGGGGAGCGGAGCAGCAGAAGGCATTCAAACAATTGAAAACAGTCTTCACAAGTAGACTTCTATTAGTTGCATCAGATCTGGACAAGGAATTTAAAGTCAAAGCAGACACTTCAAACTTTGCAACGGGAGGAGTATTATCTATTAAATGCAAAGATGACATGTGGAGACTAGTAGCGTACATTTCTAAGTTGTTAAATAAAACTGAACGAAACTACAAAATACATGACAAAGAAATATTAGCAGTGATATGATGCCTGGAAGCTTGGAGACACTTTCTAGAAAGATCTAGAAGTAAATTTGAAGTCTAGACAGATTACAAGAATCTAGAATACTTCATGGGCAATCAGAAGCTAAATCGCCGACAAGCACGATAGGCTTTGTATTTGTCTAGATTTGACTTCGTGTTGAAGCATGTTCCGGGAAGTAAGATGGGGAAGGCAGATGGATTGAGTAGGAGACCAGATTGGGAAAAAGGAGTGAAAAAGGATAATGAGGAGCAGACATTGGTAAAAAGGGAGTGGCTGAAGGCAAAAAGAATTAAGGTGGCAGAGATTGTGATAGAAGGAGTCAACTTACTAGACAGAGTGAGGAAGTGTGAAGCAAGAGATAACAAAGTAGTGAAAGCTGTGGAGGAGATAAAAAGAGCAGGAGTCAGAATGCTGAGGCTACACCACGATATGTCTGTAGGAGAACATGGAGGACAGTGGAAGATGGTAGAGTTGGTAACAAGGAATTTCTGGTGGCCAGGAGTCACTAGAGAAGTAAAGCGGTATATAAAGGGGTGTGATGCTTGCCAATGCAACAAGAATCGAATGCAACCACCGGCAGGAAAATTAATGCCGAATTTGGTTCCAGAGAAAGCATGGACTTATATTAGTGCAGACTTCATTACAAAGTTGCCTTTAGCACAGGGTTATGATTCAATCTTAGTGATAGTAGATAGGTTCACAAAAATGGCATACTTCATACCTACTACAGAGAAAACGAGTGCAGAAAGATTAGCACGATTATTTAGAGATAATATTTGGAAGTTGCACGGGCTACCAGATAGTATTATTTCTGATAGAGGACCACAGTTTATGGCGGGTATTATAAAAGAGCTCAATCACATGTTGGGGATCGAAACAAAACTGTTTATAGCATTTTATTCACAGACAGATAGCCAGACAGAAAGAATGAATCAGGAGTTGGAACAGTATCTCTGGATATTCATAGACCATTAACAAGAGCAGTGGCCAGAATGGTTGGGAATGGCAAAATTTGCTTACAACAACAAAGTGCACACAGGAACTAAAGTGTTGTCCTTTAAAGCAAATAACAGGCAAGATCCAAGGATGGGATTTGAGTTGAGAAAGAAGAGAAAGTACAAAGGAGCAGAGAAATTCATAGAAAGAATGAGAAAGGTATAGAAAAAAGCCAAGGTGATGCTGTAGAAAGTGCAAGGAGATATGAAGTGGTATGTAGACAGGGAAAGAGGAGAAGTAGAGGAGTATAGAATAAGTGACTTAGTACTACTCAGCACTAAAGACTTGAAGTATCAGATGGTCAGAAGATGAACAGAAAAACTCATTGAACACTTTGTAGAACCATACAAAGTAAAGACAATTGTTTCCAGTAACGCAATAGAATTGGAGTTACCGAGTACAATTAAAATACATCCAGTAGTCAACGTTAGTAGGATACAAAAGTATAAGTCGCAAGTGGAAGAACAAAGAAAGGAGGCGCCACAACCAGTAGTGATTGAAAGAGAAGAAGAATGGGAGGTGGAGAAAATTATAAACAAGAGGAAAGTGAGAGAAAGGGACAAATACCTAGTACGATGGAAGGGATGCACAGCAGAAAAAGATACTTGGAAAAGTAGAGAGAATTTGAAGAATACAATGGAGTTGGTTGAAGAATTCAAAAAGAGATACGGCAGGAAAAAAGAAGATGAAGTAAGATGACAAGAAACAAAAGAAGATAGAAAGGTGTTCAACAGAGAATTGCCAGGAAGGTACATGGCTAAATTGTTTTATGGATGGGGCAATAAGAAATATGATCGAGAATATTAGAGGAAGATAGAGGCAAATTGGAGACAATGGAAGAAAAATCCATTCTCTAGGTATAACAAGAACTCATTCTTGAAAAGAGAAGGACATATATAAGAAAGGAAAAATAGAGGAGTAGAACAAAGAAGATGAGAAAGATTGATAGAGAATCAAAGAGGATAGAAAGTATTTGGAAGAATTAGGGGATGAAAATCATAACATAGGCAACCTAAAGGACCCATATGATAAATTATGAAGAAGTCCTCGGAACAAGGACCCTTGAAAGGGGGGTGGTGTCATGAACCACCAAATTCCTCTAAGTCATTATTTATTTTTCTTTTCTTTTCTTTTTCATTTAATTAGGTAATTACATTGGATTGGTAAACATGTACAAATAGTTGGACTTGTATAAGTATCGCACACAATCTAACAAGGACTCTAATGAGTTTTCTTTGTCTACTCTGACATAGAGTGAGATTTGGGTTAGGGTTACCACAACCACAACTTGAGTCTTTACAATCAGTGAAAAACATTTTATTTTTGCCTTTAATGTTCTTCTCCTAATCTATATAGAATATTGACTTTTTTATTGCTTCAGATCCATTGTCAACACCTAGTACATTTTTTTTATAAGTTGGTTATGTGAAGTCATCCCAAAATTATACTCTTTCAACCTTATACAATTCATCCTAAAACTCAGCCTTAGATAAAAGGCAATAGCTTTATGCCTGACTGAGACAAGAAAATGACAATACTCAATGAAGCAATCAAGAATATACCTACTTTCAATTTTTCAGCAAGTTTTGGCTTTAACAATGTAGGTCACTTAACAACTTCTACTTTTTTTTCAACTAACGTCTATTGCTAGATACTGTCATAAATTGCCTTTTTTCTTTAAGTCAATATTTCTTTAATTATGTAATATTGTTGGATCAGTAGACAAGAACAAACAATTGGACTTGTATAAGTAGCATACTGTGAGGGTAGTCTTTGGGCTACTTGCAGAATACCGATACTTTTTCTCTTTTTATTTTATTTCTTTAGTTTGATTATTTCTTTGTTTCTCTTATTTTCACTTTTTTTCTCATCTAATTATTTAATTATTTAGAGAACACTCTAGCTATTACATAAGTTAGAGTACACAAGAATGTGATATAACACAATATATATATATATATATATATATCTTTTTTACCTTCAACTACAAAAACTCTAAGACCACTTTTCCCTCTGAACTCATTTACCTTCCCACAAATTGGAGCCTATCACGAAGGGATAGTTGTCTATTCTCTAAACCTGTTATCAAAATGTCTAACAAAAATCAATCAGAAGATAGTCTTTGTTATGATTTGCTCTGATACTTATTCTTTTCTTTAATAAATTAATAAATTAATGATAATACAAATCATGAACACGACACGGGAATGTCACAATTATAAAATGAACAAACATGGGAAGATTGAGTGATAATCTGAGCTTGATCACATGACTATCAGTCAGCTGCCATACGTAGACAACGTGTGGGCAGAAGCTGTCTGACATAGAAAATTACTCAGGACTTGACAGATAGTAGCTAATAGATACTGTGATCTCTCTTAGAATAGCCTTAGCATAGCCACATGTAATTATATAAATAGCTAGGCAATTCATAAAGGGAACTCTGTCGAGTTCTTCTTGTCTTTAACCTTATACCCTCTGAGGGAGATCTGGGATTATCCCGCAGATCCTGATAGTCTTAGTGCTAGCACATTAAGGACAAAAAGAAGAATGTACCCAAAGAAAAAACCCACAGAAGTTACAAGACCCAAGAAAGCAGCTAAGGAAAGCAATAAGCCTAAAGGACCTTAGATAGAAGAAGAAAGTCTAAAGAAACATGCATGAAGAGAACTATTAAATCCTACTGAAAATTTGACTATATCGACATTAATGGCTACTGGAGTTTTGGGCATACCAGCCCCAGAATTTGATTTACAAAATCCAGAGAAATTGAAGAAGTTCTTGGAGGAGTTTAAGGAATTAGCTGAGAGGCATGGCTTGACAACAAAAGAGAAGGTAAAGATAGTAGTGAAGTATGTGGATAAGGAGACAAAGAAGTTCTGGAAAAGGTTAGAAGGTTTTGGAGACGACTACATAATATTAAAGAGAAAAATAATGGGGGCTTACTCAAAAACCCTTCTAGAGGACAAACTGACAGTGACTAAATTAGTTAAACTAGTCAAAAAATCAGCAAAAGGAAGCATTGCAGATGAAGAGGACTTGGACATGTACTACAGGAAATTTTGGATTGTAGCAGCGGACCTAGTAGAAGCAGACATCATCAACAAAAAGTAGCATAATGAGTATTTTTAGAAAGAGCTCCCTCAAGAGCTTTGGTATGCAATCAGTGATTGTTTTGAGATACAAGATGCTGACTTCAAGAGTGACTAGGTTCCAGAGGTTGAGAAGACAATGGAAACAGGTCACTTTGTGTTAAAGAAGGCAACTTTAAGAGAAGAGTGGAGTAGGATATTGAAAAAGAGGAAAAAAGGGAGGAGGAGTGAGTCGAGTGATGAAGAGTCTGATGATGAGGTGATTGGGATGGAGACAAGGTCAGATTCAGATAGCAAGGAAGAAAAAAAAAAGGAGAAAAAGTCAGCAAAAAGAGAGATGAGAATGAGAAAAGTACGCTTTGAGGATAAGGGGAAAAAGAAAGAAGAAAGGCAGGAACGTGTAGATGAACTCACTAGAAAGCTCCTGTAATTGAATATAAAGGATGACACCTATGTAGCTACCTATATACAATTGTTCATTTTGGCCCCAACGATAACCAAAAACTTACCGCCATCCTCTTGTTTTGCAGCCTCCACTATCACATCAACAAACACTACAGTGATGCCCTCCTATCCCAGATATTCTAGTACTCCCATGCCTTGTAATTTTACCTGCCACTTCTGCAAAAAGCCAGAATATCGTCTAAGGACTTGTTCAACAGCTGAAGAATATGTTCAGTCATGACAAGTGTTAAGACAGTCAAATGGGTATTACACTTACCTAGATGGATCCCCAATCGACGCTTGTCACCCAGGAGGACTTAAGAGAGCTGTTGACTTCAAGTTAAATATTCAGGATATGCCACCTCACTTGTCTAACATGATGTCAACACCTACAAAATTCAGTTCATTTATTGGGGCAACACAGTTTGAGAAAGACAAGTTTATATGGGGGGCTGTAACACAGTTGGAGAGTAAAGTAGAAGAGACTGATGGATTAGTGACAACCAGGATGCAGGAGAGAAAGAAAACAGTTAAGGGAGTAGATCAGAAAAAGAAAGTGGAGAATAAGGAAGAAGGGAAATGGTAGACCAAACATGCACATAGAATAAGGTTCCTGTAGTTGAAGCAGTCTTAATGACCTTACCAGAGATGCCAGTAGAATTTGCAATGCTGCTCTGAGAGATAGAAGTGGTAGTAATGGGGAGGTACAGGAAAATGGGGTTGTTGAATGAGGGCTCAGAGATAGTGATTGTACGAGAGGATTTATGTAAGGAATTGGGGCTGAAAGTGAACAAAAAGAAAAGAATGATAATGCAGACAGCAAATGGGGGGAAAGAAAGAGATGCAGGGATATGTGGAGTATTTGGAATTGGAAGTGGAAGAAGTAAAGATGTATGCATATACTTTTGTGGTACAGATAACACTGTATTGGTTATTGTTGGGAAGGCCATGGCAAAAGGGAGTAAAGTTGGGGAAAATTGAGCAAGTGGATGGGAGTGTGGAAGTAGAGATTTCAGACCTAGGAGAGAAAAGGAAGCAAGTGGTGGTGCCTATAAGGGAGTGGATAGATGAGAGATTGAAGAGTAGTATGCTAGTATTGGAAAGTTAAAGTAAAGGAGAAGTCCAAGGAAAGAAAAATACACTCACCAAAGCAATTTTGGCATCATCATTCACCTACAATGGCATAACACAGTGTCTAATGTATAAGAAGGTGGTGAATAAAGTTTGACCAATCCCAGGTACAATGCCTACAAATATTCAGATTATTCAACAATTTCTGAAAGATCCACTAAGGACACTACTATATATCTCTCCACATCCTCCTATATTTTTGCTAGAACTAAGGTTGCTGACAAACAAGTTCTTGTGATCAGAGGAAAGAGAGTTGGTGACACAGGTACTTCAGGTAAATAAACGAGGATTAGCATGAAAAGAAACAGAAAAAAGAAGATTTCGAGACAAGTATTTCTCACCAATGAAGATTCCAGTGTAGGAACATGTTCCATGGGCTCAAAAAACACTACCAATACTGCCAGGAATTTGCAAAAAAGTGATTGAACTCATTTGGAAGAAGATTGACTCAGGAATATATGAGCTATCCTATAGCTCATACTATCATCAATGGTTCACAGTAACAAAGAAGGATAGAAATGTACATATTGTCTATAACCTTACTTCTCTTAACACAGTCACCATCCGTGACACCTAAGAGCCTCTTCTTGTTTACCTGTATACAGAACAATGCTCTGTGCACTCTATTTATTTGGGATTGGACCTGTTTGTAGAGTATGATCATTGAACACTAGTAGAGGAATCAAGAGATTATACTACCTTTGACATCTCTCTTGGCACTATATGACTTACAGTGCTTCCCCAAGGTTGGACAGGATCAGTAAGGATCTTCCACAATGATGTAACCTTTATTCTTTAGTATGAGACGGAGAGGATACCAAATTTCCTAGATAACATCACATTATTGGGACCAAAAACATGATATGAGCAAGAAGATGGCACTTATGAGGTGCTTTCAGAAAACCCTAATATTTGCCAATTTGTTTGGGAGTATGTAGTTGACTTGAATCATATTCTTCATTGGTTGGTGCATGCAGGCGCAATAGTTTCAGCCAAGAAGTTACAATTATATCAGCCAGAAATCATTATAGTGGGGAGAAAGTATACATACAATAGGCAGGAGCCAGATACAACAACAGTGGAGAAGGTGATAAAGTGGCCAGAGTGTAGGAATGTGTCAGAGGTGAGAAGGTTCCTGGGAGTGACAGGCACAGTACAAAATTGGATTAGAGGTTTTGTGGAGATTGCAGATCCATTAACAAAGTTGACAAGAGTGACAAAAAGAGAGTTCACTTGGGAAGAAGAACAGAAGTTAACAATGAAGGAGATGAAGAAAAGGGCATCTACTTGTGAGGCAATCCAACCAATTGACCATGCTATGCCATTCAAGGTAATTTTGTCAGTAGATATGTTGGTTATTGCAGTAGGGTTCATCTTGGTACAACTAGATACAGAAGAACAACAATGTCCCACAAGATTTGGGTCAATTGTATGGAATGAACAAATTTTGAGGTATTCACAGTCAAAATTGGAATTATATGGTTTATTTCAAGCCCTAAATGTAACAAAACTCTGGTTAATTGGAGCTAAAGAGTTAGTCATAGAAGTGGATACACAATACATTAAGAGGATGCTAAACAAACCAGATTTACACCCAAATACCACAATAAATTGATGGATTGCAGCCATCTTGATGTTCAATTTTGAGCTAGTACATGTGCCAGGTGCAAAACATAAAGGGCTGGATGAACTGTTGAGAAGAAAAGTAGCAGAAAACAAAGAAGAAAGAGAGGGTATAGAAGAAGTAAAAGAGTAGGTTGACAAGATAATCAGTTATGGAATATGAATGGCAAGCTGACTAGAAGAAAGAGACAAGACATTAGTGTTAGTAGTGGGAAAAAGAGAGATAGGCGACAAAGACATCATATTAAAAAAAAGGGGAAGGAGAACAGATCAAGTGAGTAGAAGTGTTATAAAATAGCAGGTGAGCTAGACGATCCATGGCAGTGGATTATTTTATTTCTTTTTCTTTTCTAATAATTATGTAATATTAAATGCGCGTGGGACATCATGACTCAAAAAGGATGTGTGGGATAAAATAGTTAGGCAAATACTTGTAAACACATATTTGTGTATAAGTAGCTAAGCCAATTAGCAGGAACTCTAACGAGTTCTCTTTGTCAAACTCTGACTTAGAGTACAAGTGAGGTTAAGGTTACCCAACTGAGACTTCAATTGTTACAAGAAGGAGTTTATGCAGTTAAGAATAAAAGATGAAGGGACCAAAAAGAGGAAAGCAGGGTTAAGAGAGATTAGAAGATTTTTGAAGATGCTGAAAGTACCAGAAATATTTACTGGGAAAGACAAACAATGCTTCCTCCAATATACAAGCAAGTTCTCCCTTTAAGGAGGCAAGATGTGGCAGCAAGAACATCAAGGTAGATATCAGCAAGTGATAGAAGAACAAGAGAAATGCTACCAATTACTGATTGAAGCATATGACTAACTAGATCACAAGGGCTTCTATGTCACTTGACAAACTGTAGGCGACCACTTCTGATGGCCAGCTATTGACTGTAATGTACAGTGGTTTGTTTCTACCTACCATCAATGCCAGATCTAGTTCACTAAATATATCATACTCTCTTCAATGGTTCAAATTCCAGCTCCACTTTTTTGAAAAGCATATATCAACACAATACACATGCCACCGTTCCAGGGGCATAAATATATTGTACAAGCAAGGGATTTGCTGACTAGGTGGCCAAAATGAAAGGCTCTGACTTGTGAGACTGGTAGGACAATAGAACAATTCATATTTGACAAAATTTTGTACCACTGGAGTGGACTTAAGGAGATTGTCATGGACAATAGAACTCCATTTATTGCTGCTTTGGACTGGATTGCAGAGTGCTATCACATTCGTCACATTAGAATATCAGCTTATAACTCACAGTCAAATAGAGTGGTAGAAACGACCTATTGAACTATCAGAGACAGCCTGGTTAAAATATATACAGGAAATATTAGGAAGTGGTATGAGTATGTACCACATATATTTTGGGCTGACTGTGTTACTACCTAGAAGTCAACTGAGATGACACCGTACTATGTTGTCCATGGAGTTAAGCCATTACATCTCTTTGATGTTACTGAAGCCACTTTTCTCGTAGCAAAGATCAATTCTCATCTATTAACAACTAGTCTCCTTTCTATTTGTGCACACATGCTCTAGAAATGTGACAAGGACTTGGCAACTATCTATAATCACGTGCTTGCTACTAGATATGTCTCCATTCAAGACTTTGAGAAAATAAATGCAAATTGAATCTACAACTATGATTTTGGAACTAGAGAGCTTATTTTGGTTCTAAATAAAAAGATTGAGCCAGATGTGGGTAGAAAAGGCAAACCTCACTACTTTGGACCTATGGTGGTGGTCAAATGTCTGCAAAGTAGTGCTTACCTGTTAGCAGAAGTCAATGGGACAGTGTCACATCTAAAATTTGTAGCCTTTCAGCTTATTCCTTATTAATCTCGCTCTTAAAAACATTTTGAAATTATGGAGTTTGTGGACTCAAAAGACTTAGAAGGGATAGAGAAAGAAGAAATGGCAGAGTCAGAAGATGTAGAAATTGACAATGACAACTGAGGACAGTTGTTCTTAAAAAAATAGAAAGAGATGTAAGAGTAGCCTTTGAGCTACCTGTAGAATGCTGATACTCTTTCTCTTTTCATTTTATTTTTTTAGTTTGATTATTTCTTTGTTTTTCTTATTTTTTTATTATTTTCACTTTTTTTCTTATTTAATTATTTAATTATTTAGAGAACATACTAGCTATTACATAAGTTAGAGTACACAAGAATGTAACATGACACAAAATATATATATATATATATATATATCTCTTTTACTTTCAACTACAAAAATCCTAAGACTATTTTTCTCTCTGAACTTGTTTATCTTCCCACAGTACACAAAATAACAGAAACTCTAATGAGTTCTCTTTGTCAACTCTAACTTAAAGTAGAGTTAAGCCTAAAGTTGCTCACCAAAGACTAAAACTCTTATACTAAAACTCATTTTCACATTTAGAATACCAATCACCTTGATCTCTGTCCAATCTTACTTTCATCACTCCCTTAGTGTGCAGTCGTCTCAGACCAATCCCAACTTCCTCATAGCTGGACCACAGGCTTAAGTAGACTGACTGGAAAGTTTAGACCCCAGAAATGGATAGTTAGGACTAAACTTAGGTACTAGCCCAGACCAGACCTTATAATTGAGTAGACTTTGTAGCTACTTGTATCACTTTTGTCTTATCTACTTCATGCTACTGGTTCATTATAATCAGTTTATGCAAAGGAATAGTAGTTATTCTTTAGGAGGCTACTTAGAGTAGAGATCTTCTCTATGAAGTGATAGTCTATTCTAGTATTAGAGCAGTAGTCAATAGGGCAGTAGACACCTGGCTAGGTGAAGATCTTACGCTCTAACAAACGTACAAGTAAGACAAGAGAAGAACACAATGAGTTCCTCAACAAAATATAAATTTTTTTTTTTACATACATACAAATCCTGTTCAGAACATAATGCAATGTTTCTGGACCAATACAACAAACTTATAAACGACATGCTCAATCAAAGCTGTGCCCTTACTGAACTAAGGGCAGAGTTAGAAGAGAGAGAGGGGAGATTATGTAGGCATTGTAGGAGGTTTGGGCATGTAGCCCAAAAGTATAGAAATGAGAAAGAGAAAACAAAAAAAATAAACTCTCAAAATAAAAAAGTAAAAAAGTACTGTAGAACAAAAGAACTGCTTTTAAGAGGAGCAGTATCATGTTGAACAATTAATTTTGATAATATAAGTGACAATCAGAACCTAATAATCATAATAACCAGCTCTTGAAAAAAAATTGGCTTTCTAGACATAACCATTAGAAATCTGGTTATGTACTTAAGAATACTATTCAAGTAGTAAAGTAGTGGCCGCAATCACCACTATCAGTACCTCATAACACTTTCTGAATGGTCTCATATCATATCTATAAAATGGACTCCCCTCTAGAAGTGCTCTTGAGAGTGAACTCGACCTTAAAAGCATTTTCCTTGATAATAATATCACCCAATAGCTGATCCCTGGTTTATAATAGGAACACCATCAGAGGTTGCACATCAGTCCTGATTAGCAGTCCAAATATAGAAGAACAAAACAAAAATACGCTGAATGTCATTGGGAAGAAATAGAAAAAAAAAGGATCTGAGAGATGTAAATAGGAAACAGAAGAGAGAGTAGAGGAAGGTTTAGAAGAGGAATCAGGAGAGTTGAAAGCAGAGAGGAGTAATATTGACGACAAAGATGTGCTCGAGAGTAGTTGGACCAATATCTGAAGAATTTCTCAAGCACCCAAGAACCCTTAGAACAGGCTCAAGGTCAGCCAACAAGATAAAGAAAGTTGGTAGAAAATGAACAGGGAGTATGGAGAGTAGCTGTTGTATGATTGGATGCAAGCTCAACTCATTCTACCTGCTTTTTTGAGTAATCTGGAGAATTTTTTTCTTATCTTGTTTGTTGTATTCTGGGCTTTGTAATACTAATATAATACTCTAGTAGTATAGAGAGGCACAAGAAGAAGAACACCCATCTTTGCCCTTCGTTGCTCTAGAGTTAAAACTTAACTTGAATAGTTAAGAGCTCTTTTTCTCTTTTTCTTTTTATAAAAACTTTATAAAACTTCTCTCAAGAGATACTTATTCTAAAGGAAGACTTGGGCATTCGCTTGGACTAAAGCTAAACCACTCGCTACATGTTTTTGAAGTAAGTTGCTAACTGTACGATCAGTTGAGAGCAAACTTGTACGAGGACAACGTGAGATCTAGATAGGACTGCTGTATCGATGACGAGCTAGCCTATTAGACTAGTACCTTGGACAGTAGTACTATGATGTGAGAAGAATACATACCTTTGAGATCCAACCAGTGAGAGTGCTCTTAAGCAGAAACTAAAAACATTTTTTTATTTTAGTGTCTAAATACAAACTTTTACTATCTCATAAGCCCCTTCTTTTTTATATTTGATTACCTCCCCAGTGCCTACTTGATTGCACACAATTGTGGAACAACTTGGAGATTTTGACTCTCTAACTTGGTAGTACCCACTTTTGTAAGGACAGTAAAGCACATTTATATTTTTATCTATACATATATACCAAATAACAATCCCTTTACTTTACCCCCATCAGCGGTGATGAGTATGGAAGGATAGACAACATGGTGGGAAGTAGTAACTCTTGTAAAATATAGGGATATGATTATAAAAGGATGAAGACCCAGAAGAATAGAGGGCAGGAATTTCTAAACAAAGAGCATCTATGTAATATGTGGTACAAAAAATATAAAGAGACATGGAACTGAAGAGATAAAGAAGCAGAAAATGAAAGAGCAGAAAGAGTAAAATGCAGCACATGTAGAGAAAAGAATACAGTGGTATAGAAGATGAAATAAAACAAAAGAGGAGAAGTCTTCTGTTTACCTTGTAGAACAGAAAAGAAAGTGTCATGGTAGAATTGGGATGAAAGAATAGAACAGTCAGTACCTAGGGCCCAAAAGGAGAGAACTGGAATCACTGATCCAAAAAAAGTAATAGGAACTGTCAATTGGAAAGCAGTATAAAAAAAAAAAGCAAGAGATGTGAGACAAATGTTTAAGCCTCTACAAGAAGTGTGGATAAATGTGGGTATCAAAAAAATAGATATTTACAAAGAAAAAACAGTAAAAACATTGCTTGATAATAGAGCAATAGAGTTGTTTATAAGCTAAATGAGCATGTTATAGTTAGCAGCCTATAATCCAGAAATAAATTGAAAAAAAGAGAAAGTTAGAATAATGAGGTATCTACTACTATGTAGTAAAGTAGTAAAAAAAAAAAAAGAAGTAAGGAAAGATAAGAAAAAGATTGTTAAATAAATAGTAGACAAAAGAGAAGAGAAAAAGAAATAGAAACAGATCACAGAAAAATGAAAGAAAAAATACTTGAATTTTAACTATACTTATTTTTCTTTAAAGTTTAAAACAGATTAGTTATTAGTTGAAAAATTTGA
>Ga0153955_100565_pt1 | contig 15432 bp, 19 predicted proteins | sample TSFL039MetaG_FD_104744 | JGI IMG/M metagenome (GOLD analysis project Ga0153955, IMG submission 104744) | Attine ant fungus gardens microbial communities from Florida, USA - TSFL039 MetaG | ecosystem: Host-associated > Fungi > Mycelium > Unclassified | place: USA: Florida, Wekiwa Springs...
CATGTTACAGCCTCCTGTTGACGATTTCTGCCTGTACAGGGAAGAAGACTATGTGATCATGGCTGTAGGTAGACTGAACGACTATCATGTGAACGAGATGACGTCTAATAGGAGTGGCTTTTTAAGGGGGAAATGACCTTGAGAGTTCCATTCTGACAGCTTCGTACGACAAGGGCAATAAACTCAACATTCTGGTTGCCAATAGTACGTTCATCTGATATGGAGATCTATGTATGCTCGTACCTAGAAGAGTAATCTAGTACCTCTCATGGCTCATGCTCCTTCACAATTACATTTGGCATTGTCGAGTCTATACAATGTCTCATCAATGAAGTAATCATCTCCGCTAACTGATGTCTCCCAAACACCCCATCAAAGTCCTAGGCCTCAATGCCCATTGCTGCCTGAAGGTTTCGTTTATGATGTCTCGAATTACAAGAAGCATAGCATGAACATAAAGACAATTCCATTGTCTGTGGTACTTCTCCTTTGTGATATTCAGCTATCGTTGAAGTACATCAGGACATAGATTATGTCTGAAATGAGAGATCTGAGGAACTGGATGGATGACGGCTGGAGGCTACGATGAGTGTGTACGAGATCAGATCGTAGAGGACAGTAGTGGGGCCAGAAATGAAGGAGGTGACGCGGATGAAGAACAGAGGCAATAGTGGGATTAAGAAGAAGCAGAGGACTCGGGCTAGCAGAGGCTGGAGTTGGGGTTGCGGACTTGAGAACGGCTAATAGCAAAGGATCGGTAGGCCTATGGCGGCGCATGACGGGAAAACACGCACAGTTCATGTAATATATGCCTTTATTCATTCTATCCCGCTTTCTGATGCTCTCTATCCCCTGTCTGCGATCCTAAGCGTGGTGAAAGTGATCCCAGATAGTTGAGATGTCAATGTCAGTGTCATGGCAGATGCGTCGTCGAGGTCGCCAGAGATGTCATGGGAGAAGTGGATAGGAGTTGTATCTATATGGATATGAGAATGCGCAACGACAGGAGGCACGAATGTGGAAGAAAGACCTGGATCACTGCGCGCAGATAATAGATGCTTTTCCATGCTTCATATAGTAATAAGGACGGAATTGTCAAGTGTCCAATTGTAGTTCAGGTAATCGTGGCAAGCATCTTGTCTCAAGGAAAAATACAAGAATAGTACATATACACTAGAGGTACAACAACCACGTCCGTATCGCTATATACAAATGTTGTTCAATATCCTTGAGATGTCTATGTGGGTGAATTTGTATCATAGAAAAACCTTGCGTCAAACCAAGGAGCAGTGGGATAGACTAGGCCCAAGCCATTACTAAAGGTCGGAATTGGCTGCCTGACGTGTGCGGAAGGAACTTTTAAAAAGCCCGAGGTAAGCTTGTGCTTCCAACAACTTGCCTCTGCATCAGACATGAGCCTTCAATAGACGATGATGAACTCACCCCCGAGAGCATTTGGCTATATTTCTACGTTTTTTTGCTGATATTCGAATTGTAGCGTCAACATCATATACCATAAGCTGATGACGGGGCCGATTTGAGGAGTTTGTCGGTAATATTGTCGGTCGCCAAGTCTGCTGCTTCTGTGGGTGTGAATATGGTAAAAGATACCAACGATGTATACCTGTTGTCGTCTCAGAGCAGTCTGCGTCCAGCGCAAGCCATCTAGGTCATGAAATTCAAACTTGACAGACATAAATGAATCAAGGAGAGATTGACGTTGTTCCTGTAAATCATCATCAAAATGGAATTATTCAGATAGCCAGATGTGATCACCTCTGTCATTAAGAGGCCTTCTTCATCTTCTAGACGTTGTTCCCGCTCTAGTTGAAGAAGTCGAGTCTTGCGAAGTTGTTGGCGAGACATTACTTTTTTGAAAGAGGAGTTCTGACAGTAGTGACGTGACTGTTGTGACTCTACGCTCAAACGATAGACGCGTCGAACCTCATCTTTGACCACCACCATGCTTGAAGCCAAACTTCGAGAAGCTGCCATTCTAAAAAAGCTCCTTGATGGTAGGATGTCCAAACTTCTGAACAAAAAAAGGCCCTGAACCCGCCGTGTCAGCAATTAAGGAACTGGTCACTGACGCTAATTTCGAGTGCAACGAAGAAGGTATCAACTTGCAAGCCATGGACAACTCTCACGTCGCGCTCGTTGCTGTTCAGCTCGAAGCAGCAGGCTTTAGATCATATCGCTGTGACAGACCTATGCCTCTGGGTGTTAACCTCACATCGCTCACAAAAGTCCTCAAATGTGCTAAGGATGATGACCTAGTTACTTTGAAGGCTGCGGACGAAGCGGATATTCTAAACTTGGTTTATGAAGCAAAAAGTCAGTAAACTGGCTAGTACATCCCTTCTCTCTCGGTGACGTCTGTTCTTCTAGACTCGGATCGGATTGCCGAGTATGACATGAAATTAATGGACATTGATACCGACCAACTTGGTATTCCCGACACTGAATATGATGCTCGCATTACCATGCCTGCCGCCGAATTTGCTCGAATTGTGCGCGATCTCTCGTTACTAGGAGAATCTGTGAGGATCGAAGTCAGTAAAGAAGGGATTCGATTTACCAGTGAAGGTGAAGCTGCCAATGGGAACGTACTCCTCAAACACTCCGACGGGAAAATCGGAAAAGTTCGAGCCAAGTCTGAACCTGATGAAGCAGAAGGTGATAAATCAAAGGTGAAGGATGGGAAGGACGGTGACGTTGAGATGGAAGACGATCAGGAACAGGAATTTCAACCCAACTCTGGTGATGATAAAGGGGATGACAAAGAGGATGATGAGGAAGAAGACGAAGATTCTGAAAAAAACAAGAAACGTAAAAAGAAAGCGCGTGCATTTTTCCTTTTGTTTCGCTTGACTTTATCATACTTACATACAAAAGACTGAGGATTCATCAAAGAAACCGAGTAAAAAGGCGAAGACGAAAAAGCCTGAAGATGACGATGACCAAGCCGTTAACATTGAAATGAACCAACATGTTTCGCTCACCTTTTCACTCAAGTATCTCGTGAATTTCTCCAAGAGTGCCAGTTTAGCTGTCAGGGTACAATTGATGATGAGCAATGATGTTCCGTTATTGGTAATGCACCGTGCATTATTCCTACCCAGATTGATGTGTGCTCATGTGAGATTTTATAGGTTTCCTATGATTTCGACCAGGGTTTTATTCGTTATTATCTTGCCCCCAAAATAGGCGATGAGTGATGTATCTCTATCTCGCTGTCCATTGCTATCTTTTGTCTTGCTATTCATTGTTTCTCAATTCACTTGCAGTTATCTACTTCAGAAACGCTTGTTCCGATATACTACGACTTGGAATTTGCGATTTGCTTAAATTTGATTTGCTTAGATTTATATCTCTCGTAAAATACGAGAATCGGTACAAAATGTTTGATGGTCCACAGTCCTTTTGTCCGTGCACTTTCTCTGTCGTTAGGAGTATTACTGCATAACCATGACTATTTAATGAGCATCTAAAATTTTCTGAGACGATCTGTCGAATGATTGTATGTCGAAACAGGGCATAGAGACATATTGGTTCTGTGAACGGGGTAGTATAATCATGCATGAAAAAAAAAAGCAATCTTGTAACATTGGCCCTTATCTTCATGCCAAGGCCTGTTCGGCTACCAGCTTGTTGAAAACTCAATCTTCATCGACATGTGAGAGTCATCCAACTTATCGAGGAGCATGAACATTGTAAGGTTGGTGAGCTTCTTCCGGAATCAGTGGCTCCCTCAAACAACATTATTGTTAATGTGTATATTACTGAAGTCTATTGTCATGTAACGTTCCGAATGACCATCGGGGCAAGACACTTTGGAGGGTGGAAGACTTGATGAAGCACAGGAAGATCAAGGATGTCGCTGAGAATCCGCTTATACTGTCCTCAAAACTTATACCGTGTTTTCGAACCTTGTCCGTGTTAAGATTATGATAATGTGAGCTTTATTAACGAGAGGAACAGAAAAGACAACTTCCCCAAGACTAGAAAATAGCTCGTCATAATACAAGGAACATGAATAGATAAATCAGGATTCAGTCATACCAAAAAGAGCATCCAACTGCTCCGTTAGATCATGTACCTGTCCTCGCACCCTATCCAATTCTCTCTGTAACTCGTTCATCCCCTCTCTCTCCTCCTCTCTCACCATGATCAGCGTTGGCAACAATTGATCAACCTTGGACCACATCGAACATCTCTCTGCAGCAATGATTTCACCTCCTGGCTCAAGTTCAAAACTGTCACTCCATATAACCCCACCATCAACGTGACAACCCAAGGGAAGAATTCGACTCAGGAAACGGGCGACGGAGATGGGTTCTTCCACAGCGGAGAACCCCATGGCAAGGTGTTGGAGGTATTTAAAGTGAGGGCGGGGAGAGGCTGTCGACAACGAAAGTGCACCGAAAGAAGCATCAATGAATAGAGCGAGGTAAGTCAAGCGAGGGCAATATTGGGCAAAGGGAAATATTGCCTCCAGAGTTAGATCTGAAGATTTGAAGTAGTGTGGTTCTGTGTTGAGGTTCAGAGTCTCGAGTGAGACCCAGCATTTTGCGAAATCCTCGAGGTCCTTCTGCGTAAGCTTCAGTGGAAATTGATGTACTATTTCGAGTGAAGTAAGGCTGCTGCATGCGAGCGTAGGTTTCAAAGTATCTGCCGTCACTTGGCTGAACCCATCTGGAACAGTGATTTGATCCCTGAGTACACGCCGTGGAGATATAAGGGTTAAAGTTCTTAACATCTGGCAGTTTTCAGATATAGTGACAAGAAGCTGATGAAGGTAAACCGGTGATTCAAATTCTGACGATTCAATGTGGAGCACAGTGATGTTTGTCGGTGCAAATGGAATTGTGAGGAATCGTTGGACCTCCCTATAGCTTGCTGTCAAAGAAAGGTCCCAGAGAGATGGGAATGCACCGTCTGGAAACTCTGGTTGAAAGACGGCCACGTCAGCTGGGTCACCAGAACCTTGGTCATCATAATACTGGAATTCAACACACCCAAGTTTTGGTAGGCGAGAACAACAGGTGCAGAGAGAAGAAGTGAGATAGAATCGAGGAAATGATATCTTTCTCAGATCAGGGAGAGATGATAAAAGCCGAATCAATTCTTTTTCCAAGATCCTCGCAGGTATCTGGGTGCGAATATCGAGTTCATTAATCCGTGGCATACGATCGATGATATCGTCAAAAAACGGTCGTGGAGAGGCTCCTGCGATGATGTTAGGGAGATGAATAGCAAACCGTGTGACATTTGCACACATGAACATCACACACAAGGGCAGGGGAGCTCTCCAGTTGAGTGTGTGCATATTAGGGAGAATGACGAGAGACGTTCTCGTCCGTGCGATATCGTCAAATACAGAATGACTCAGGGCAATGTCTTCTATCGTTTCGTCGTAATCAAGTTCGCGCACGCGCCTCGAGTATTTCTGAAACCTCTTCCAATCACTAGACTCTGGGAGGCGCGAAAACTCCTGGATCTAATTCAGAAATTTCACGAAAAGAAATAACAAGTTGACATACAAGTCGTCTTGGCTCCTCTGCCTCCTCCCGTTCTCTAAGAGGAGCTAATATATTGAAAAGTCGTTGGAGATCACCAACATATCGCCAAAGCGCATCAAGTGCGATTTCTGACCAAGATCGACATACAAGGGAATTATTGAGATTAGAACTGTGGCCCAAGTTGCTGAAGATAGTATCAAGAAGTTCTGGTATAGTCAGGACGCGATGCATGGTTTGTTGTGCTCAACTTGACAACTTGAAACAATACTTGATAGTGGGGATCCACTAGGCCCACAGGTCCGTGTGATTATGTCAGGACAAGCTAAAATGGCAGAAGTTATTACATAAGCCCAAAATTTCAGTTATCAGAACCTGGGACAGACATGTAACAAGGTTTTCATTTGGGCCTTTGGCCCAACTCAATCCCTCTACTAATTCTCAATGGTATTAAGTAAATGTTGCTACACTCCCTTCCACCAACAGTCTGTGTATAATATAAGCAGTGTTGAAGAGTCAGGTTGCTATGCTCCCTTTCACCAACTGTCTGTGTGTAACAACAGATGGTGTTGGAAGGTCAGGTTGCTGTACTCTCTTCCACTACCTGTTTGTGTGTAGCAGCAGGTGGTGTTGGAGAGTCAGGTCACTATGCTCCCTTCCACCAACAGTCTTTTATTATTATTTACAAAATTTCCCTTATTTTCTCCCATTTTTCTCTGATTTTTCTGAATTTTTTCTGAATTTTTAGAGCATTAAAAAGGTGTATATTTGTATATATTTGGCTATGAGTATAGAGGAAGGAGCACATGTGAATGATTACATACCTTTTGTAATTTCCCATACATGATGCTCTATACATCAGAACCTAGGACAGACATATAATAATTTGCTGGTTTAAGAATATATATATCAGAACCTCAGCCTGGCACCTACAAAATCAGCTGCAACACCAATTGCAATGTCAAGTGTAGCATTGATTATATCATTTTATATTAGTTTAGTACTATCTAGATAGCATGCCCTAAAGGTCCTCATTGCATTACACTTTATGGGTTGGCTTATACTGGATTACTTAAGCTTGGTCCTTGACTACTTCAAAGTGTTGAGAACACAGAGTTGCAAGATAGTTGAACTTGGAATACTCTTATTCTGTTACAAACCAGTGAGTACAAAATAATAAACTATTAACTTTATATACTAAAAAAAAGAAAACATTCTAGAAGATTCCTGAACCTTCAACTCAATTACTAATGTTGACTTGATATTCCAATACAAAGTGACTAGGCTCTTATTTTATACTCAATCTTAAAAGTAAACTTTGTGTTGGAATATCAAACACTATACTAAAATTAGCTATTTTATTGTTCATATCAGACATATCATGGAGTAGTGTTGGTAGTGGAGTTGATCTGTGCTAATATTTAATAATAATAAAAATAAAAAGAAACTAAATTATCATAAACTTCATTTAGCTATAACTCTATGAATATTCACATGATCTTGATGGTCTTAGATATGTCTAAAAGCCCTTAAGAAGACCTTTTAACCAAAGTGATCAATACTCATTGAGATATCAAGTAATCAGTGCTAGACACTGATCAGCTAATATCTTGAGAACTACCAAACACAAATATTTGCTTTTACATGCACATGAAAGCTCTCTTTGATATGCTTCTGACAATCATAAATGGACACCAAGGCAATAAGATCCTGTGGAGGACCTCAATGTTTGACATGACACAGACCTATTACCTATAGATACACATCAATCCTTGAACACAAACAAGGACTGCTCCTTTTATGGTTAGGCTATTGCTATTTCAGACACAAAAGGACTGCCATATGTAGAACAATAGGCAGTAGAACATGTAATGCTCTGTCCAGGTGTACAGACTATCCCATTCATGTATATAAGGCTCTCCAGTCTAAGGATTAAACCTCAGACTTAACAACATCTTTTGTTGCTTATTCTACCCTACTTGAGAATCATCACTCATCAATCACAAATCAAGTAAGTAACCATTTGTGATAAATAGCTGAGGTTATTGCTTATGAAATATGGGTGGCAAGACAGTAAGAGGAAAAAAAAAAGAAACATCAGTTTTGGCAACAAGGAAAAAGATAATAGATGATGAGGATATTATCTTAGAAAAAAAGGAGGAGTTAGAAGGATGGAATGAGCTCATACAGTCGACAAAGAAAGAAAAGGAGATGAGTAAAAGAAAAAAGGAAATAAAGGAGATTAGGAGTTTTCTTGACACATTGTTAAGCTAGTAATGGGGGGGGTAAGGGAAATAAGTGGATTATTTTGCAGGGAATTTGTGATTTGAATGTAATAACAGATGTGCTTTACTGTCCTTACAAAAGTGGGGAGTATCAAGTCAGAGAATCAGAATCTCTAAGTTGTTCTACAATTGTGTGCAATTGAGTAGGCACTGGGGAGATAATCAAATATAAAAGGGAGTGCCCATGAGATAGTAAACACTTGTAGTTTAGAGACTAGAATGAAGAGAGATGTTTTTAGTTTCTACTTGAGAGTACTCTCATCAGTCAGATCTTAAAGGTGTGTGTTCCTCTCACATTGTAGCACTACTATCCAGGGTACTAGTCTAGTAGACTGGCTCACCATCAATACAGCAGTCTTACCTAGATCTCATGTTGCCCTTGTACAAGCTCACTCTCAACTGACTGTATAGTTGGCAACTTACTCCAAAAACACATTGTGAGCAGTTTAGCTCCTAGTCCAAGTGAATGCCCAAGTCCTTCTTTAGAGTGGGTATCTCTTGAGAGAAGTTTTATAGAGTTTTTGTCATGATGGTTGTAATAAAATGGTAGATGAGCTGGGACATCCACGGCGGCGGTATATTTTATTTCTTTATCATTTTCTTTTATTATGTAATAGTTTGAAGTGCACAGGACATCATGACTCAAAAGGAGTCCGTGGGATAATTTGAGTAGACAAATACTAGTAAATACTGATTCATGTATAAGTAGCTAGACCAATTAGCGAGAACTCTAACGAGTTCTCTTTGTCAACTCTGACTTAGAGTGTGAGCTGAGGTTATCCCTACCAATGTTCACTACACTAGAACTCATTTTCACATCTAGAGCACTGATTGCCTCGATCTCTGCTTACTCTTACTCTCATACATTCGAACCTCAACCGGTGATCAACTCCGATCACTAGTCACCTCCATACATAGCCAGGCCACAGGCTTAAGTGGACTGACCAGGAAGTTTAGACCCTGGAGGTGGACTGTGGGCACTATACCTGAGTGCACATATAGACCAGACCTGACAACAGGTGGTGCTTAGTAGATTACTTGTACATCTTTTGCTTTATCAGCCTTGTGCTGCTAGTTCATTGTGACTAGTACATGCAGAGGAACATTGTTGCATTCTTAAGAAGACGATTAGAGTAGGAATCTTCCCAGAGAAGTGATAGTACAACCCTAGCATTAGGGTAGTAGTCAGTAGGGCATTAGGCACCTAGCTGGATGAATATTTGTGCCCCAGCAGACATAGGTAGTCAGTAGTCAAAGCCAAAGAAGAAGGGTCAGCCAACTGGCAACACAAATATATCTTCATTCCCTTTTCATAACAACAATTTGCCCTTCTAAGTACAACACACAATGTTCTTAGAAGTATACAACCAACTCATGAGCAACATGCTTAACCAAAGGCATGCCCTCACCAAGTTAAGGGCAGAATTAGAAGGAAGAGAAGAAAGGATTTGTAGGAAGTGTGGGAGGTTCGGGCACCTTGCCCAGAAGTGCAGAAGTGAAGAAGAACAGAAGAAGAAGACGGTGGTGGTCAATAGATTTGAAGTGTTGGGAAATCAAGTAATGCAGTGTGGAGTGAGGGAAGTGAGGAGGCAAGAGATAATAAGGGAAGAAGCAACATGTTTTGGATGTGGGAAGAAGGAACACAAGAAGTGGGAGTGTCCACAGAAGAACAAAAGAAGGAGGGAGGAAGTGGCACTGCCGCAAAAAGTATGGGGAAAGATAAAGGAGCATTGTGGGGCAAAAGGACTTCTGCCTAGAGGAGTGGTCATGAGCATGGAGGGGTGGATGACGAGGTGGGAGGTGGTGACACTTGTAGAATGTAGGAGGTATGACTACAAGGGGATGAAAACCCAGGAAAACCAAGGGCAAGGGTTTTTGGGTAAGGAGCAGATGTGTAATATGTGGTGCAGAAGATGCAAAGAAGCATAGAATTGGAAAGACAGAGAGGCAAAATGCAGAAGAGCAGAAAGAGTAAAGTGTAGCACTTGTGGTGGTAAGGATGCAGTAATAGGAGGAAAAGTAGAAAAGAACGAGAAGGAAAAAGTGTTCTGTCCATCCTGTAGGACAGGAAAGAAAGTGCCATGGTGAAACTGGGGAGGGAAGGTAGAATGGTCAGTGCCTAGGGCCCAGAAGGAGAGGGCTGGAATCACTGATCCAGAGAAGAGGCAGAGAGAAGTCAGGAGAACCTTAAGGGGCCTGCGAGAAGTGTGGATGCAAATAGGAGTAGAGAAAATTGATACTCATAAAGGAATATCAGTGAAAGCGTTATTAGATAGTGGAGCCATAGGACTCTTCATGAGTAAGAAATGTACAGAAAGAGGAGGGTTTCAAATTGATAAAGCTTGAGAAGTTGATATTGGTGAGAAATGTAGATGGTATAGAAAATAGCGGAGGTGCAATTCTGCATAAAGTAGAAGTGAAGGTGTACTTCAAGGGGCATGTAGAGAGAGTGAGAATGGATGTATGTGACCTGGGGAAGACAGAAGTAATATTGGGGATGCCTTGGCTACAGGCACATAACCCAGGGAGATAGATTGGGAAAAGAGAGAAGCGAAAATGACGAGATGTCCACCCATATGTGGACGATATGTGGGCAAAAAGGAAATAGGCCCAGAAATTAAGAAAAGAAGGAAAGGAAAGAAAGAGATACAAGGAGATGAGATCGAAAGAATTAGGTGGGCAGCAGATGAGAAAAAGGATTGGGAAAGAGAGGAGGAAATGGAACTGGATCATAGAAAAGTAGAAGTGATGGTACCCCAAAAGTTCCACAAGTGGCTGAAGGTGTTTGGAAAGGTAGAGTCGGAGAGAATGCCAACAAGGAAAATATGGGATCATGCCATAGATCTCAAGGAGGAGTTCAAAGCCAGTAAAGCACGGGTGTATCCACTCTCTAGAAATGAGAGGGAAGAGGTTCAACAGTTCATCTAGGACCACTTGAGAAAAGGATACATAAGACCTTCAAAGTCACCACAGACTTCTCTAGTTTTCTTTGTGGGAAAGAAGGATGGTGGAAAGCATATGGTCATGGACTATCGTAGACTTAATAAGCAGACAGTGAAAAACAACTATCCGTTGCCATTGATTACCGACTTAGTAGACTCAATGGGAAGTAAGAAATTGTTCACTAAGATGGATTTACAATGGGGCTACAACAATGTATGCATTAAGAAGGGTGATGAGTGGAAGGCAGCCTTCACTACACATGTGGGGTCATTTGAACCAATGGTGATGTTCTTTAGGATGACGAATTCACCAGCAATGTTTCAGGGGATGATGAATGAGATCATGAGGGATCTTATCAATGAAGGAAAGGTAGCAGTCTTTGTAGATGATGTGCTAGTAGGCACAGATGACAAGAAGGGGTACGACAAGATTGTGGTGGAAGTACTAAAGAGGTTAGAGGAAATGACTTATATGTGAAACTAGAAAAGTATTTATGGAAGGTCAATAAAGTAAACTTTCTGGGAGTAGTGATGGGTCAAGGGAAAATTGAAATAGAGGAGAAAAAGGTGGAAGTGTAACAATTGAAGTTGTGGTTGAGTAACCCTAACCTCACTCACACTCTAAATCAGAGTTTGACAAAGAGAACTCGTTAGAGTCCTCGCTAGATTGTGTATACTACTTATACATGTCTGATTATTTGTCCTTGTTTACTGATTCAAATATATTACATAATTAAAGAAAAAGAAAAAGAAAATAAATATTGACATAAAGGGAATTGGGTGATTCATGATACCACCCCCCTCTTAAGGGTCCTCATCCTGAGGACTTCTTTTTACAGTTCATTGTATGGGTCCCTTAGGTCGCCCATATCTTGGTTTTCATTCCCTAATTGTTCCAGGTACTTCCTGTCCTCCTCAATTCTCCGTCGATCTTCTTTGTCCTCTTCTTCATTCTATTCCTCTATCTTCCCTCCCTTGTACTCGTCTCTCTTTTCTTCCATTCTCTTCAAGAAAGGATTCTTATTATATCTGGAAAATGGATTTTTTTTCCATCTTTTCCAATTTTCTTCTATCCTTTTCCAATACTCCTGATCGTACTTCTTATTGCCCCATCTATAGAGCAATTTAGCCATGTATCTTCCTGGCAACTCTCTGTTAAACACTTTTCTATCTTCTTCTGTTTCTTGTTGTCTTGCTTCTTCTTCTTCTTTCCTTCCATATTCCCTCTCAAATTCTTCAACCAACTCCATTGCATTCTTTAAATTCTCTCTGCTTTCCCAAGTATCTTTTTCTGCTGTGTGTAGCGATTCAAGTTGTGGTTGTGTTAACCCTAACCCAAATCGTACTCTATGTCAGAGTAGACAAAGAGAACTTGTTAGAGCTCCCGCTAATTCGTTGTATACTACTTATACACGTTTAACTATTTGTTTCTATTTACTGATCCGAGATGATTACATAATTAAAAGAAAAAGAAAAGAAAAGAAATATAAATATTGACTTAGGGGAATTGGCGGTTCATGACATCACCCCCCTCTCAAGGGTCCTCGTTTCGAGGACTTCTTTTATAGCTCGTCGTATGGGTCCCTTAGATTGCCCATATCTTGATCTTTATCTCCCAATTCCTCCAAATACTTCCTATCTTCTTCAAGCCTCCTACGATCTTCCTCCTCTTCCTCTTCATTCCACTCTTCTATCATTCCTTCCTTATATTCGTATTTCTCTTCTTCCATTCTTTTCAAGAACAGATTTCTACTGTATTTCGAGAACGGATTTTTCTTCCACCGTCTCCAATTTTCTTCCATACGCTTCCAATACTCTCTATCGTATTTCTTGTTTCCCCATCCATAGAGTAACTTCGCCGTATATCTCCCCAGCAATTCTCTGCTAAACACTCTTCCATTTTCTTCTGCCTCTTGCTGTCTTACTTCTTCCTCTTCTTCCCTTTGATATTCTTTCTCGAATTCTTCTACTAACTCCATCGCGTTCTTTAGATTTTCCCTGCTTTCCCATGTGTCTTTCTCCGCTGTGCATCCTTTCCATCGTACTAAGTACTTCTCTTTTCCTCGCACTTTTCTCTTGTTAATGATCTTCTCCACCTCCCATTCTTCTTCTCCTTCGATTACCACTGGTTGTGGCGTTTCTTTCCTCTGTCCCTCTACTTGTGACTTGTACCTTCGTACTCAGCTGACGTTAACTACTGGGTGTATTCTCACTGTATTAGGCAAATCCAATTCAATTGCGTTGCTAGAAATGATCGCTTTTACTTTGTAAGGTCCCACAAAGCGTTTCGTGAGTTTCTCCATTCGTCTTCCAACCATCTGGTACTTTAAATCCTTAGTACTGAGTAGCACTAAGTCGCCGACTCGGTATTCCTCTACTTCTCCTCTCTCCCTATCAGCATACTTCTTCATTTCTTCCTGCGCTTTCTGTAGCGCTGCTTTTGTCTCCTCTTGTACATTTTTCATCCTCTCCGCAAACTTCTCTGCCCCTTCATGCTTCCCCTTCTTCCTCATTTCGAATCCCATCCTAGGGTTTTGTCCACTATTTGCCTTAAAGGGTGACACTTTGGTCCCCGTATGCACTTTATTGTTATAGGCAAACTCTGCCGTTCCCAACCATTCTGGCCATTGTTCTTGTCAGTGATCGATGAACATTCGTAAGTATTGTTCTAATTCTTGGTTCATCCTTTCCGTTTGACCATCTGTTTGTGGATGGAAGGCTGTAGACAATTTTGTCTCAATTCCCAACATGCAATTCAACTCTCTCATCACTCCTGCCGTGAATTGTGGTCCTCTATCAGAGACGATACTATCTGGTAGTCCGTGTAGCTTCCAAATATTGTCCCTAAACAAACGTGCTAGTCCTTCTGCGCTTGTCTTCTCTGTAGTTGGTATGAAATGTGCCATCTTTGTAAATCTGTCTACCACTACTAAGATAGAGTCGTATCCTTGCGCTAAGGGTAACTTCGTAATGAAGTCCACACTAATATGAGTCCACGCCTTCTCTGGAATCGAATTCGGCATTAGTTTTTCTGCCGGTGGTTGTGTTCGATTTTTATTCCGTTGGCAGGCATCACACCCCTCTACATACCGCTTCACTTCTCTAGTGACTCCTGGCCACCAGAAGTTCCTCGTTACTAATTCTGCCATTTTCCACTGTCCCCCATGTCCTCCCACAGGTGTATCATGGTGTAGCCTGATCACTTCCGCTCTCAGCCTCTCATCTCTGGGAACATACACCTTCCCTTCTTTTAACATTAGATCATCCTCTTGACGCCATTCTTCATCCCTCAACATTTTCACTCCTGCTCATTTCATTTCTTCCACCGCCTTTACCACTTCATCATCCTTTGCTTCGCATTTTCTCACTTTGTCCAATAGATCCACTCCTTCTATGATCACTTCTGCCACTCTTATTCTCTGTGTCTCTATCCACTCTTTCTTTACTAGCATCTGTTCCTCATTATCCTTTTCTACCCCAACCTCCCAATCTGGCCTCCTACTCAGTCCATCCGCTTTGCCCATTTTACTTCCTGAAATATGTTTCAACACGAAGTCAAATCTAGATAGATATAGAGCCCATCGTGCTTGTCGACAATTTAGTTTTTGGTTGCTCATAAAATATTCCAGATTTTTATGGTCTGTCCAAACTTCGAATTTACTCCTAGTTCCTTCCAGGAAGTGCCTCCACACTTCCAAGTATCTTATCACTGCAAGCATCTCCTTGTCGTGTATCTCGTAGTTTCTTTCTGTTTCATTTAACGACTTGGAAATATATACTACTGGCCTCCATTTGCCATCATCACACTTAATTGACAACACTCCTCCTGTTGCAAAGTTAGAGGCGTCCGCCTCCACTCTAAACTCCTTGTCCAGGTCAGGTGCAACTAATAGAGGTCGACTTGTGAAGACCAATTTCAACTGCTTGAAAGCTCTCTGTTGTTCATCTCCCCACTTCCATTTTTCTTCCTTTCTCGTCAGATTATTCAAGGGTCTAGCCAACTTTGCGAAGTCCTTTACGAATCGCCTATAGTAATTCGCCAGCCCCAGGAATTTTCTAACATCTCTGATTGTGTTCGGTACCGGCCAGTTCAGTACTCCTGCCACTTTATCTTCCTCCATCTCGATTTTCCCTTGACCCATTACTACTCCCAAGAAATTCACTTTCTGCACCTTCCATGCGCATTTTTCTGGTTTCACATATAGGTCATTTTCTTCTAACCTCCTTAATACTTCCTCCACAATTTCATCGTGTCCCTCCTCCGTCTCTGTTCCTACTAATACATTATCCATGAATACCGCCACCTTTCCTTCATTAATCATGTCTCTCAGAATTTCATTCATCATGCCTTGGAAAGTGGCAGGTGAATTTGTCATTCCGAAAAACATCACTACTGGCTCGTACGACCCCACATGAGTAGTGAAGGCCGCCTTCCACTCGTCTCCTTCTTTTATCTGCATGTTATTGTAGCCCCACCGGAGATCCATCTTAGTAAAGACTCTTTTATTTCCCATAGAATCTACTAGATCTGTAATTAACGGCAGAGGATAATTGTTTTTAATCGTCTGCTTGTTGAGTCTCCTGTAGTCCATAACCATGTGTTTTCCCCCATCCTTCTTTCCTACAAAGAATACTGGCGATGTTTGGGGCGATTTAGAAGGTCTAATGTATCCCTTTTTCAAATGC
>Ga0153955_100567_pt1 | contig 15390 bp, 16 predicted proteins | sample TSFL039MetaG_FD_104744 | JGI IMG/M metagenome (GOLD analysis project Ga0153955, IMG submission 104744) | Attine ant fungus gardens microbial communities from Florida, USA - TSFL039 MetaG | ecosystem: Host-associated > Fungi > Mycelium > Unclassified | place: USA: Florida, Wekiwa Springs...
CACCCATCAAACCCTCTTCTCTCAACACATCAATCACAACCTTGACACAAGTATCAAACGTAATTCCCAATCTTCCATAATGCGCCAACAGCACAGATCCATGATTCACAGAAATAACACCTGCACGGATCGCTCTCAAAAATGTCGAAATCACATCAATGAACAAATATTCTCGTTCAAGCCACGACCGAGACTCCATATTCACTGCGTCACAAACATGTCAGAGCTCGATTTAGAAATTAGAAGGACCTGACCGTACCTTCTTTCTTAAGCTTATGACCCCTTTTCTCCTTCTCTTTAGCTTTAAAACGTCCATTCTCCTCTTTATCATCCTCTCCACTCACTTGTTCGTCATCACTACCACGTTTAGATGACATCTCCTCACGATCGATATCATCTTCCAAAAGCTCAGCAAAACGTTCAATTTCAGCTTGAATATATCCAGCACAGCGGTATTGCATCTCATCATCCAAAGTCAAAGATAAAGCATCCGTCTCTTCTGCCAGGCCCGGATTGAGTTGAGTCGGCGCAAAAAGAACATGGAGGTCAAGAAGATATTTAAAAGCCTAACCCACATCCCAAAAATAAAAATAAAAATCATTTTTGAAAAAGAAAAAAACACTCACTGCGTGCTTGACTCCCTCTGTCGTATTAGACTGCGTCCCAATCGCAAACTCAACCAACTTCTCCAAGAGAGAATCCCGTTGCTGCTTCACAATATCTCTAACCTTCTCCTCATCAGGTGTAAACTCTTTTGTAGACTGAGTCCTTGGCATATCCTTGGTTTTCCAAATGACATGGAGCGCTAGCACATGTAATGCTTGTTCGACCATCTGTTCAATCACAACGGTCAGCACACGAACAAGAAATGACCTGTCAAAAAAAAAAACAACTTACCCCTTCTTCCTCCTTGTACCCTAACCTACCCCGTTCAACAACAGCACTCACAATATCCCAAGCACAGCTCTGTTTTCCACTCTCATCTTCTTCCATCCACGCCGTCAAATTCCTTACACCAAACAATACCCCAATCCTCGAACAATGCGCACCCAACGCCAACACTTCATCCTCCGCAAGTGTCGCCACCTCAATCTCATCCCTTCCTCCCACTGTATCACGCAACGCTCTCGCCAATTCATCTTCTAACTCGAGAATTTTCGTACTGTTCGCATTGGATAGCGATGTCGCATCTATGAGATATCGAATAGCTGTTATAGCATGACTCAAAACGGTCACTGAGGTATGCGACATGAACTGTTTGATGATATCATCCCAAAGTCCATTATATGCCTTGGTACTATATAAGCTTCCGTAAAAAAAAAGAGGCAGAGGCTCCCCACACACCGTGATCATACGCATTTCAAGATAGAGGTCGAGGTTCATGAGAGTCGGTATCACCAGAACGTTCGCGATCCGATTCTGATCAGTCTGATATTTAATGAATAAACGTGGAAGTGCTTTGATAAGTTCTCTTGAAATGTCGTTAGTAACCGTCTCTTCTTCTCCCTATCCAGAGAATAAATAAATAAATAAAACGAAGAGTCACTGTTAGGGACTGCACAAACCTTTTTACCTCCCCCAGCATTCGCTTTCGTCTGCCGAAGACAAGTGACTAAAATTTCCAACAAGATTGTCTCCTCGCCCTCCTCCAATCGCCAACTATCAATCACAGTATCCCGTTCGGGAGGTGTCAACTCTTTGTCATTGACTTTGGCACCATTCTGTGTCTGGGATTCACTCGATCTCGAGGAATGGTCAAGCAACAGCATATCGATGATTTCTTCCCAATCCTTCAACAGATCAACCTCGTCCCATAATGCCTCTACAGCTAGTGCGATACGATTCTTCTTGTCGGTACCGACAAGAGCGAGCACTTCCTTCCGTCTTGACGCCCGTCTAGAACGCCCGTCAATAGAGTCATTCTCTTCTTGACCATTTACTAGCATATCATCACCGACTTCACTCTCCTCCGTATCTCCAGCCAGCTCACTGAGTGCTTTCTCCCATTTCTCGAGTAAAGCCACTAGTACCTTTAGCCCAATTCGATCTTTGCTAAGTTCTTGCGCATTCTTCCTGTCTTTGCCTCTTCGTTCAAGAACTGTCCTCTCCTCTAGATTTTCGTTCCATACCCTCTTTACAAAACTGCCAACAACTTTTCGCACCTTGACTTCCTCATCAAAAACCAATAAACATAGCTTTTCCCGCTCTTCTTCTTCCAGTAAAGATTGGGCATCGATAGTCCCAAGTACCTGAATAACAGCAACTCGGATTGAAAGCTCGATGTCACTGGTCGCCATCTCAAGTAATCGAGGTTTGAAGCGTTCAGTGAAATGCATCAAGTTGCCAATGTACTCGTCTTGACTGTACACTGACGAAAGCGACTTGACTGCCTCCAGGCGGACATGGGTGTTGGTATCGGAGAGAACCCAGCCAACATAGCGAAGGTATGAGGCATTCAGGAAGTGATCCGGATACTTCTTAAACCAGTGTCCAATAGAGCGAACGCACTCGGCGCGTATGTTGTGGTCCAAGTCACGATATCGATGTACAAAGACGCTGAGGGTCTCAATGAGTCAATCTTTGAAAAGATCAAATAGATACACACCCATCCACCGTTTCCTTGAGATACTCCGCCAGTTTTGTGCGTCTCTCCCTGATCTCACGAGCCTTGGCCTCGAGTTCTTTATCTCTCGCATTTGAACCTTTTCCCGTTCCTTTGCGCTTCTTCTCGCCCTCCCTTTGCCTGCTTACAACCTCTGCCTCTTTGTCAACGGCAGCAGCAGCATCACATAGTGCCGTTTCGATTTCGAGCGCTAACACTGTCGCTGTGTGTCGGAAACTACGAATTTGAGAAGATGACATTGCAATCACCCACGTTTGCAATGTGGATATGAACCCTGAGGTGTAAAGGACCCCAAGGTCAGCTGTGGACGATACAAGGCGATCAATGAATTCGGAAAGGGATGCACGGAAGGGTTTGAAGATAGGAAGTTTGGAAGTGAGCGGGTAAACTGGGGAATTCTCTTGTTTGAGAACTTCAGTGAAATTGTCGAGAGCATCTACGACGCCGTCGTGATCAACAGCTTGGTTGGCATCAACCGAATCATTGCAGCCACAGCAGCGAAGAACGAGATTGACGAGCTCTGCCTGGGCTGCTTCGGGTGATTCTTGTAATGAGCGGATAAAATCTTGAACTGAATCCTGCAGTGCCACTGTGGGATCAATAAGAGCATCTGTATATAACGTCAGAACTGAGCTGCAGGGTCAGAACAAAAGCAGGGTGCGCACTGAAGAGGGCGTTGTCAGTTGCAATTTTAGTCTCCTTTGCGATTTGCTCGACATCGTATGCTTCTCCCTTCTGTTTGACACGGCGACCTCGCCTACCAGCAGGTTTACTGTGCTGTAAAGCAGTGGCCGCCCCTTTTGTTTTCCGAGGGCGTTTCGTTTTGACCTTGGGAGATTCTTTAGCCTTGCTCATCGGCTCATCGCTCTCTTCTGCAGACGTATCACTAGATACTTGGCTTTCTATCTCCGTTTCTGTAGCTCTGGGCCGTTTAGCAGGAGGCGCTCCTTTGGCTTTCGAGGCTAGTCCATTAACGCGCTTCTGCCTCTGCTTGAGCGCTTTTTGTCCTACAGAGTTGTCTTCAGGAGCAGATTCTGACAGGACGTGCTGCTCATCTTGCACTTGCATATTCTGTGCATGGTCTCCAGCGTCTGTATCAGCGAACTTCCGTTTGCGCTTGATAGTACCTGGGCAAACGATAAGCCATCTGAGGAATATATTTTGTACTTTGAAAAAAACATACCTGAGGAAAATGGAGTCACTGGTTTCCTCTCTCGTTGTGAGCGCCGGGGTCCTGGCGTAGCAACAGGCGAGTCGTCCATGCAGAAGGCAGGAATAGCGCGTCGAGATCGTAATGTGACTCGCTTATCTAATTCCAGTGACAAGTGTTGATAAAGAAATTATCGACAAATTTCGGATTAGACATTGATTACATAATTAATTTCCTCGAGTCAATCGTCAGCCATCCTCGACAATAATGGCGACTGCCGCTACAGTTCCTTCAAGGGGGGCCGTTCTCCATTTATACGCTGCAATGCTTCGTACCTCTCGATCATTCAGCTCATACAATTTCCGGCATTATTTCGTCCGCAGAACCAAAGACACTTTTAGGAGTATTCAGGCATGTGCAACAGGCCACTTTGAACTCGAAAAATGATATTCGTTTTTTTCAGGCAGAAGAAGATCCTCAGAAGCTGAGCACTATGTACAATGACGCCGTCAAGGAACTCAATGTCATCCGGAGAAGCGCCATCGTCAACCAACTGTATGGAGGTTGGAGGTTGGCTGTAGAGGTCGAGAAAAGACCCGAGGAGGTGAAAGAGCGAGGGGACACATGACCTTGTCTGACTCGTATGGTATATGAACGTCAATTGCGAGGAGAAGACGAGGAGAAAACTCCACAAGGACGCATTGTGGACGTGAAGACCGGTTGTCTACTAGGTGCTGGCTGTGGGCTGTTAGATCAAAATAACGTCCTTTTGATTGGCTAACAACACCTCATGGTTACATTCATTGTCAATTGACCTTCAGACGTCGGTTCAGGGACACCGATGCATGTAACATTGTCCGATGATCTCAAGTCTCGTATGCTGAGATATGATATTCCGCGAGAACTTGTGGCATTTTTAGCATCTCGGCATTGTCGAAATCTTTTTTCGCTGAAAGCAACCTGAAGAACCATCAAAGTATGATAATTCCTGGTGATCACGGATCAAGCATCGCACGTTACCGTTCTTTCATTATGAATTACCCGGGTACAAGCCAATACAGAAGCTGATTGACCTTCCCGATAGCATTGGTTGAAGACAGAATCTGAATGCTGCATATTTTCTTTCGTGCACAATAAATCAATGGCTGCCTCAGTAAAATGATCTTGGGTTCGTACAGGCAAGATGGCCTTCCGCGAGGTTGTCCTATTGCTCTCAACATGCCACCGGGACTTCCTTTCCTTCAAAAACAAAAACATATCAATAATATTCACGATGTTCGCAGCTTGATCCAATTTGTTGTTGGTATGTATTGATTAACAGACTTCTTTTGTCGCATTCTTGGGTCGGTTGAGATGCGGTACTTGGACAAATCGATACCCAGAGGTGGAACTGACACCCTGCTCTATAATCGGGTGAGTACTCGTGATCCTGTGGAAGATCGTTAATCCATTGTTTTTGCTGAATCCTGGTCGAGTGACAGGGTAAGACCTTACGCATGCGAGTCTTATGCACAAAGAGTGAGAGCGACTAAGAGTAACGCACCTGATTCAATCGCACGGATCGACCCAAACCGTATTGTGACTATAAAACCGACCTCCCAAGATGATGAGCTGGGCGACAAGGCTAGATCATAGAACACGCATGTTTGAATTCCAGAGGGGTATTTATAATCTTTGAAGGTCATTACCACCTACGCCTTCTGATCCATAACAAATGCATTACGGTAGTGACTGTACAAGTCGACAATTGAGACGAGAATTATGATTTGTTACTTGATTCGCTGTTGTCTTTGGAGTAACCCCAACCGAACCATCTTGTCCACGAACTCCTCGGTTTTGTACTTGAAACGACGTCAGTAGAAACTACGGTTTCTTGTATCGTGCTGGGTTTAGCTATGCTCGCAGGGGTTCCAGAACCTTTTGCGGTGGCGGACCCTCGTGCAGCAATAGCTTGCTCTTCGGCATGTGCCAGTTCTGCACCTTTGAGTCTCTCTTCAAATTCGACTTTCCCCCTTTCCTTCTTTTGTTCCCGCAGGAGTTCGGTGACAGCTTCGTTCCGTGGTACGCCCTCGGCTGGAGATGTATGAGAGGGGATAAAGAAAGAAGAAATAAAAGACACCACTGTCGCCTATCTGTGATTTTCTCGATGCTTGGATAGCCATTGAACCCACTACGAGGGCGACTAGCGTTAGGCCCTGAAGTGCGACACGCGCACGAAGCCAATATTGCATATCTTTGGACTTGCCAGCTTTCATCTTGAGTGCAGACATGACGAGAGCGCCTGTCGTCGCTACACAGCCTGTTTAAGAGTATATGCTTTGTTATGTGAATAATTCAACGAATGACCTCAGGGAATCACATACCGATAGGTACCCATGGATTCTCGTTGAATTTTCGCTTGAATTTATCTGTCCAGGTCTCAAAGCCATAATCAATCCTATCCGGCATGTCCTGCAACTATTTAAGATATAAGTTGCCGAATGTATGATTGCCAGGGTCTTGGTTGTACTAGTGTCTGGCCCTCGAGTTGAGCACTGAGGTTCATCAAAATTTGCATATTTCTGGAGGGAAATTATTTTTTAACTGACACCTGAGCTTGGATACCGAACTGAGACGAAAAGGTAGAAGAAGGAACTGGCGAGAACATAACACACTTCCCAAGCAATTAGTTTCTCGGTACGGTCACGTGTACTTTGATTTGTTCTGCTTGGGTGATTTCTGACAAACGACACTACTTTCCCCGATCTGGACATCATGTCGGTAGATGTCCTCTCGCTGAAGATTGAGTTTGGCGGAGGGCTAGAGCTTTTATTCTCAAACCAACGTTTACATAATATATCAATCCCTTCAAGGGTTCCCAGGGATGATTCTGTGTCTTTGGTACCATCAGAAGATGGTGTCGAGACCAGGCGCGCCGACATCACATACCTCATTCAATACCTGCGTGACCACCTTCTCAAAGAACGACCAGAACTGTTCATGGAGAATAAAACTGTGTAAGTAATAATGTTTGCCCGGTCTCGCATTTGACACTGTTTTAGCCGCCCAGGTATCCTGGTGCTCGTCAATGACACAGACTGGGAGCTAGAGGGGGAGGGAGATTATGTGCTTCAGAACGGAGATGAGATTATTTTCATATCAACATTACATGGGGGCTGAGATGATTGCTCTTTTACCAAGTCGATTAAATCAGTTTCAAGGATGCTCTGAAATAAGTCAGCAGTGACGTCATTGGTCTCTTACAACAGCTCCCAGCACCATGTCTCCTCTGCTTAACCACCATGGAGTCTCTTCCAGTCGATGTGAACAATCCTGCTGTGAAAGAATACCTTGCATTGACGCGGTTTGTCCTTCCAGAGGCCCGTCTCGTTTCCTGATGCTTAAGCTCTGGTGAACAGATTGCAGGTGCTGACTCCTCTCTCTGTCGTCATCAGTATTGCTGCTATCATCGTGTGCTCTCTTGCGGCCGTGCCCTCCATTAGTGTGTATACATATCCTCCCGTCCATTAGCCATCATTGAATCACTACGCTGAAAAGGCGGCGTGTCACAACTGAGACCAACTGCAATATCACCCAATACGCCAGCAATTGGAATCTATATCCTAGTGCTCTACATGATGCAACTTGGTTACTGCCTTCTCCTTGTCCTTGCCATGAAAAAGGAGACAAAGAAAGCACTCACTAAGGCTGTGGGTCTTTCCCTCGTCTTCTCGAATTTTATCATGGCAATCTGGGCGATCACTTGGGTGCGTTGCGCATCCGTAATACAAAGTTCGCTACCGGAAGATGAATTATTTCTTAGGTCATGCAATGGTTCATGGTATCGACTATATTACAAGGGTTCTTGGTCCTCTTCTTACTCTACTCTAATGTTGCCCTCCTGGTTTATCACCCACCCGTCTCGTCCAGGCCATTTGATACAGCTCTCATCCACGCACCCCTCCGATTCTTCTTTATTCTTCCGTTCATGCTCCTCTTTCCATTGAATTTATTGTACGTTCACTCGATCTATTTCTAAATATTGGTTTTGACTCTTTTTCCAGCATCACGCTTGGTTACATCCATAACCCATCTATTCCAGACACTAGCTACGATACATGGCATATTTGGCCCGTATTCGGAGTCTTTCTGGTCACAAACCTGATTGGGCTAGCTGTTGTAATACTTCGCAGAGATGTTGTATGGACTGTGGCAGCGACTTGGATTTGCGTCAGCATCTGGAGTTTGAGGCCAAAGCCTGCTCCTATCTATGTACGTGCCTTTTATCGAAGAATGAGATATAAACTCACATAATTTGTACCAGGCTACTGCCATCATCTGCACTGCTCTGCACCCCTTCGCATTTTTCATTGCACAATTGTACCATATATTCCGCAAGAGGCAACCCATTGCTTTGGAGGGTGATCACGAGCAACCCGGATTATATAGGCATCAGACGGAACAAGAGAGAAGGAGGCGTGAAAGCGAGAGGAATCCGAGGGAGATTAGTGAAGATGATATGTGGAACTGAAATATAGAGCCTTATCAATACATGCATCAACGTCTCTCTGACTTTGAACGCATATTTATATCTATTTGGACACATTTGATATCAGACTCGACCCAAGAGTTAGACTCCTGCAACACGAAACTGTGAGTGGCCTCTTGCACGATGTCGAGAAAATTGTGCTTTAATCATTACATGGCATTTGAATGCACATATAAATAGTCCATGGAGCTATATAGCCATATTAGTGATAATGAATGAGTTACAGAAAAAACATGGAATGATGATAACCACTTTGGGAAGTGCTGAAGGATAGGGGTCAATGAATCAAGAGGATGATACAATATACGTGATGTACAAACTAGCTCTCTTTTTGACTCAGCCATGGTTGTTGTGTAGCCTTCAAAGTACAAGCATGGCAAAGCAGAGTAATAGCCATTTTATGTTTGGACAAGAGTTGAATTCTGCAAATAATGACAACTCACAGAAAGTTGAATCATGTCTGAGCACTTGCTACAGACTCAAGTGTTTTGATAGTAGATGTGATCATTTAACATATTCTATAATTAAGACTAGTAAGAGAGTTGGTACCTACTCCTGTTGTGGTAGGGTATATCCTGCCCCTGGTAAACTCTAACATCAATTTCTGTTGATACAATGCTTGTATGCAATGCTGTAGTAAAAAAAGGATCTTTGGGTGACTAACAAATAGATAATAGGAAATTCTTGAGTGGCATGGGATCCACTTCGGGTTCAGCAATCTCTCAGAACCACTCAGTATTTTCTGCAAGTGTTCTATCTCCCATAACAACCATTACTAATGCAGTAGTGGGTATGCTCACTGTCGGGCATGTAGATCTGTGGGAAATACCGGCATCATATCATAATGATGGCATCATACTGTGCTCCGGATTGAACAGCGATTGTTCCGACATAGGCGCCTTCAAGCCATCCAAATTTACGCATGTTCCATGCTACACATCGCCAAACATCATGCGAATGATGTGAAGCGCCTTGGTTGCCATCCCGGTTCTTGCATGTTCCAGGGCAGATAATTTCTTGTCGACAGTCCTCTCGTGCTCCCAATGCCTACTCTTTCCTTCATCAGTCTACCCAAGGCACCAAAGGCACCCAGATGGATATCCAAGGTTCCCAGACCACTATTCTCTGCTGCTCGAGTAGACCCTGTCAGTCTCACCCCACCACACCCTTATGCTTATCCGGGTATCATTGACATACATGACCATACGACCCACGAATCCGTTGTCGAACGAACTGTATCCGAGAAACGTTCGGGCCAGATTTTCTCACATACCAAAGCCGATTTCGAGCTCCCCACCGACCCTTTCGGCTCAGATTGGTTCCAGACGACGTTCAATGTACCACCCTCAAATCAATCATCCGGTGGAAGCAAGATTGCTGCGGGTCGGACGGCCGGTTCAAACAGAGAGTGGAAGCCGTCGCGTAGCGCCCAAGAAGAAATTCAGCGAGATGATGATGATTTCGACCCTTCGACATCTGAAGATGATGTACTAGATTATCTCAAGTCGATAGACGTGAGTGATCGACTAGATTAACTGGGCATTTCTGAATCTATAATAGGCGTCCACATTCGTGAACCTCTCGACTCAGCTGAACCATCCTTTTGCAAATAATGAGGTAACCTTTTCCATTTACAACGCTGTACAAAGATCACGACGCTTCTTCTATCTAGACAATGGAACAGACTATGCCGAAGCGAAACGCACCAACTCCCATCAAAATCCCAAACCTGTCTATGCATGACGCTCAAGTCCAGATCGTTCGTTCGCCCGAAGCAAACGATCCTCGCCCTTTCCCGGGAAATTCTTCCGTCGAGTCCTCTGCTGTCTCTGGCCAAACACTTGCTCGAGCATTGATCGGCAACAGTTTTGTCTTGTCCCCGGATAGTAGATCATCGAGATATAGAAGTGGTCTCGTCCGTTGCGATTCCACAACCTTACCTCACGGAGAACATCCGTTCATGAATTCACCTAATGGGCGTGATCGGACCCTGAGTGGGACAAGCGATAGTTTTACAACTGACAAAAATGCTCCACCCGTTCCGTCAAATGCTGAGAGGGTCTACGTGCCGCCTCGAACACCTCGACATTCCGGCACTGGGACAGAGACTCGAAGGAAAGCGAAGATCAGGCGACGTTCGAGTACGGGAAGCTTGGTGCCACTGCCTCCCAAAAGTGAAGCCAGTAGCGTTCGCTCTCGGCCGAACAGCATTGCGGAATTTACTGCAGAAAAAGAAAAGGATATTTCAGTGTCACATCGGAAGTTGCATATTCTGGAAACACCCTCATCGGTGCCGACAATCACGGCTAATCCAAGCATATCTCCCAAGTCACCCTCGGTTAATCCAGACATATCCCCCGAGCTGAAGCACTTTGCAGTCGAGCTATCTCCCATTGCACCGGAAGTCCCAAATTCTCTAGCCGAGTTTACACCTCCTCTTGTTCCTCAATCTATTCATCATGCCTCCCCTGCCCTATCGTCATCGACTACATTAGTTTCTTCAGCAAAAGAACCTGAGGATATTCTGGACTACTATTCCTTTTCTGAGAAGAAGCCGGAGAAACCATTTTCCCCTGCTTTCTCACCCATTGCCGAGGAATCCAGCTGGGAGCTTTCGTCTCTGGCTAGCAAACGCCCTTCAACATCAGGATCACAAAAAAAGAGCATATCTCCATTATTGGGTGCTACAAACGGCATGTATCCATAACTACTGTGTGATGTATCACAGCTGATTTAGTTTTTAGGGAGAGTGGATCCAAACACTGTTCGCAGACCATCAGATGGAGCGATCATCGGAAGGGTTCCAAGTTCACGACGGCGTTCTTTACAAATTGTGAGTAAACTGATTAAGGGAATATTTGTTTCTAATCCTGAGTGTGGTCTATGACAGTCTTCCGATCCGAGTAGCTCACTGCCTACGCCGCCAGAGACAAGTAGTCTCACTTCTCAAGGTGCATCATTGAGCCCTCCACGACCACCGGGTACAGTAGTTAGTGGCCGATCGCGGTTTGGCAGTGTCCCCAGCCCTATCGAAATTGCCAGATGTTCGGAGGATCTCAACACCTACAAGATTCTCTCCCTCATACCTGAAAAAGCACTCAATACGCCTTCCACAGGAGACGATGGTAGTGGGATCACAACTCAGCAGACGTTCCCTGAAACACCGAGCGCATTTAGTCCTTTCCTGTCTGCGTCTGTCAGCTCCACAAATTCGCCTGGTATGATCCAAAGATTACCTGAAGGTCATGAACTTGCCCCAATGCCACATACGCCTATGTCTGCTGCGTATCCTTTGCAGAGGAGAAATAAACATCCGAGCCAGACCATGTTGACAAGGGCTTATTCTGCCTTGAATCATATGAGGAAAGGTAGTAACACAAGTACGAGAGGTCCAGTTGCAACACCTAACCCGAAAGATGAGACTGGAAGGACAGTTCAGGAGGTAGAAGTTTCATTTGAGGGACCATCTGCACCTCTGTCAGACAGTACTGCTTCCTATTATTCACAGCGGAGTGACGAGCCACAATACGAAGGAGCGGATGCTGCTACAGTTCAAGACACTAACATAGCTGATATGACTCCCCCATCTTCTATTGGCTCCTTGTCCTTGCTTGGTAATCCGAACCGCGATCTTTCTTCACAACCTATGCATTCTCCCATGTCCACCAACCCAATATCACCTCAAATCCACCAATCTGGTTCTAGACCTCAATTTACGAACCCCTTTGCCGCTGAATCGACTTTGGTACCTTCTTCGTATGTTGGTCAATCATTGCGGCCTATCTCTGAGATAAGTCAGAACCTTGAATCCCCACCACCTTACGATACCATCCATCAAGACAGGCGGCTACCTATATTGAATCCAGGCAGCTTTGGTTCGAGCAATGACCCATCATCTAGCAATTCGTTCACCCAATCTTCACAACAAGCTCCGCAAAACCTAAGTAATGAATTTTCAACGACCAAGAAGAATTCGATCAGCTATAATCGTCGAGAGCGTGTGAGACCCACTGGACCCCGATGTCAGCTTTCACATGCCAGCAACAATTCTATTTCTAGGAATCGGATGCCATCTGATGCGTCTGTGATCAGCACAGGAGCCGCTCCGTCCTCATCACCACCTCGAAATGTATCTACCCCTTCTACTGAACTTGATCTGTCATCCCCCAACCCCGGAATCAACCCTTTACTGAGTGGCACAACAGTCGCGGCGAGCCCTGCCGCGACGCCTTCGCCACGATCTCCAAATTTCAATGTCCCAGCTATGCCGTACCGAGGAATGACGATGGATCAAGCGAAGTGGACTTTAACTTCCTCGCAGCTACAGAGTATTGTATCTCGGGCCATAAAGCAGTCCGCTGAAGCTTCTTCGATTCGACTTCTTCGTCTTGAAGTTCTCGATAATGAGATTCCCCAAGAGCTCGCGCGACTGCAGAATCGAAGAACAGAAATTCAATTGAATTATAGGTCTTTGACGCAATCCAGCGAAAATCTTTATTCCAAACTCAATAATGAGATTGTTGCTGGGAGCTCTATCCTTTGGGAGACGCTGAAGGAGCTGCAAGACACGACGAGGCAATTGAACAAATTAACAGAGGAATTGCATTCTGTTGACCAACAACATGCACAGATTCAAAATCTTGTCCAAATACATCATGGGAGTGCTTTGTCGATGGCGCTGAGGAAATTGAATACGAGCTTTCTGAAGCAGCTGACACAAACGCAGGAACTTCGAGCAGAGATTTCAGATATGCGAGATGAGTTGTCGTTAATAAGTGTGAAGACGATGAAGCTGGCACAGGAAAATCAATCTGCACGTCAGTCATCATCTTCGGTGCTTGAAGCAGAAGTCTCACCGGACACGAACGTCTCAAGCTCACCTGTAGGTGGTGCTCCGGTTCTCGGGAAGAAGAGATCTCACAAAGCTTCTATCATGAGAAAGCCTAGTTTATTCTCCAGGTCTGCTACTTGGAATCACGCGAGTCGGAGGTCTTCGCTGGGTAGTAATGGTAATAGGTCGAGTGGGGTCAAAACATCTGGAGCGAATCTGGCATTTGGTGTTCTGCCAGTTCACTCTCTGGAGAGAAGACGGCCTACGAATATCATCACGGATGGTCCGCTCATCCGAAGCACAGCAGTATTGTGTTTTCCTTCGTTTCTGGCCTTCATACTGATGCTTTCTGCTTAGATGTCCCTTGAGACGCCGAATACTGAAGTTCGGGCTATGTTGCGTGCACAAGATGAACTGTATCGAATGCTAGGAATGTCCCTACCCAATAGTCGCGCTCGAAGGCGACACTCTATCATTGGTTCGCCAGGGCACTCTGAAATAAAATCTCGCCTGTCCACGAGTTCTCTTCAGTCCCCCACAGCATCACGACTTCTGAGAATCGAATCCTCCGACTCGGTGCTGGCGTCGTACAGGGTTTCAAGAGTGGATGGTCGGTCACAGTCGTACCCTGTGTCATTGTTGGATGCTTATAATATACAGGATACTGATGTGGGTTCTTTGTTTGATACGCTTCCGGTTCCAGATTTCAATTCTGATAATCCCCGGTTACACAGCAAAATCCTGTACTTACTACCTTGGATTTACTATCGCAAGACGAACATTCGGTTATTTGAATGATTCACTTATATGTAATATTCGTTCGTCTAATGCAGGCATTCTATGGTTACGATATCATGGACGTATCATGGACATGTACTTATGGTAGGACTTCGATCTAATGTATGGCATTTATATCAATAATCGGAAGAGCGCTTGCCAAGACTCAAACAGCATAATTACAAATTGATGATGTCATCGAACGGTTGCGCCATTGACGGGTATTCGGATAGCCACCGCTAAAGACTGTCTTCAACCTAAACAACATCAAGCAAATCTCTCCTGTTTGCACGTATCAAATGCGAAAATAAATGAGTGAAAATGGAGACTGATTCTTTCTACACTTGTATTTGCAACTCTTCCTCGTCTTTCTTGGTCGACCAAGAAGAGCAACGCTAGCTAGCTCCTCGAGCCAGCTATCCACTAGGGGAGCCAAGCAAACCAGTAGCCTGCAGGACAGTATCACCAGAAGAAACTCCTAGAACTGCAGGATCCATGACATCTTTCACCTTGAAAGGACGATAACCAAAGAATGACGCAAAGTGATGTAAAATCGTTGAGAAGATCAATGATCCTACAAAAGTCGAAAGTGCACAACAACTATTCTTGATTTTGCCTGGAGATCTTGATTAAAATCACTATAAACGAGGAATGAGAAGTTAAAACTAACCAAGAACGAGTAAAAGAGGTTTCAGCAGTGTTAATAATTGCTCCCAGTATTTTTCAACCTGTTTGCGAGGGAATCCCACTGCGACCATAACATAAAAATATTGAACTTGTGCCTCGTCCCCCATTTGATCTCCAAGCCTTATTACTGGATTTCCCGATACACTTCCGACTAAGTTATTCATTCCTTGATGGACGTTGGTAATGAGTGTCTCGGTTCCATGTTCTATTGTGGTATTCTTCTGGTTGACGATGTCCGTAGGAATGTCATGAGCTTGTTCAGTCGCTTGTGTTATAGTGTTCTTGGTATCTTCAATGCTCTTGGCTAGTTCAGGGAAAGAAGTCTGGTCAACCGCTTGATGTCCTCCTTGCAACCCTAGCTTCTGTGCCTGCTCCCAAGATTCTTCAACTTTAATCTGGGGAATGGACACAGCCACTAGAGTATTCATGGGCATAGAGCTTAAACAAAAGCAAAGGAAAGTTTTACCAACATTGGCGGATATTTATATGTTATTTATATGTCAAGTCGCCGCTTGAATTGATATCAGTCACGCTTTGCCACTATATTTAGAACACTATTGTTGCAACTATGCCGCTCCATGAAAGCCACGCCAGTGAATAACCCACACTATTTGTGACAAAGTTTACCATCATCAAAGTAAGGAGCCCAAGCTTGCCGTTGGCCTCTCGCCCCCCCCCCACGTCATAAATACGCCAGGGAACGCCTTTATAAGAACCAGAATTGATTAAAAATGTATGTTCTGCGACACCGGTAGTCTTTAATCGCGCTTTCAGAACATCCGCTGAGACGTGCC
>Ga0153955_100570_pt1 | contig 15175 bp, 11 predicted proteins | sample TSFL039MetaG_FD_104744 | JGI IMG/M metagenome (GOLD analysis project Ga0153955, IMG submission 104744) | Attine ant fungus gardens microbial communities from Florida, USA - TSFL039 MetaG | ecosystem: Host-associated > Fungi > Mycelium > Unclassified | place: USA: Florida, Wekiwa Springs...
CTGTTTTTGCCAAGAAACTCAACTGAGGTAGTAGGTTCCAGGCTTGAAGCTCTAGGCTTGGGAGTGTCAATGGGGTTAGTCGACCCCGGATCAGCTCCTTGAGGCTTGACACCTCCAACAAGAACAACCTATTCTCCGTAGGTGACTTCTAACAGCAGGGTGCACAAAGACGTTTTCGAAGGGCTGGGAGATCTTGGACTAAACGCCAAGTAGAACGGCTGATATTCAACAATCAGTTTACAATCATGCGCCCCTAAAGGCCAAGTAGAACGACTGGCTTTTAGGTTTACAGGTAGGTACTTTATATAGAGAATGATGTACCAGTATCTACCCGGTGAAGGAGCATTGGGGCCTCACATACATCCCTAAGGGAATAGAGAAATACAAGAATGATAAGCGGAGAATTTTGATAGAGCAACGAGGTGCACTCGGATAACTGCAGTGTAAATGAGTAGGTAGACTAGATGATGAAAAGAATTCACCAGGAAATACTCCATCAACATCTCGCAATGGAATGTACCTTGTTTTGATCAAAAAAAATTTATGGTAACAATGTCGCTGTATTGTCTGAGTTGCCTGCAAAATCTCCCTACAGTAGTGCACCACATACATGATGGCTCATTTTAGTCTCAATTTTAGTCTCTCATCCTCTTGTATGGACCTGCTTTCACTTTTACATTTTTGTCCTCATTCTAGGTAAAGGACAATCAGGATCTCAGGTGTCACCATAGCATGAACGACTGAGGTGTATCTACATTTAGTATAAAATATGTAGTCGTTAGGCAGAATGAGTACCCTCACAGATATGAGGGCAGACTAGTGGATCATGGATGCGGTACTCGGTGTGTATGCGATACTCGGTGTGTCAGTCCAATTCAATACTAGGAGCCCTTTAAATCCAGACGTCTTCCCCCTTAAGTCAGGTCTCATGGCCTTGTATTCTTTTGGATTTTGTGGGTCTTGAATTTGATAAATAGCGCATCAAATAGATTTATCTACTTGACCAGAGTCTACTAGATGCTGGCTTACATCACAATCATCACTCTGGGAATCACTCCGGGAAGGCAAGAGAGCGGACTTCTTGAATCCAAACGGCGGCAGCATCGGGGAATTCCCAGACCATTACACCAGCACCTGCATAATATGAGCCGGGGTTCAGCGAGATGGCAAACTGATCATACTCACTCCAATCTTGGTTCTTGGCCTGTTGAACACATTGAGCCAAAGTGGAAGTTGGTACAAATCCATTAGCAGCGTCACTACCAGTGGCTGGCTTTCCAATGACGAGTTTGGACAGAGGAATGCCACTGGCAGCAATCTGGAACAAGGCAGATTGCGGCCATACATCAGAGGATGTAAATAGAAGACTGTTACAGTCAGTATATTCTGTGGTACCCTCTGCAAAAATGATGATTTCATAAGAGTCAAATGGAAGGGATCGACTGACGGTTGTAGAACTAGGTTCAAGTGTCAATCCTTCCATGAGTGGGAGAGGGAATTCAAAGCTCACCTGAACATTATACCAGTCAATCAGATTCCCGACTTCTTGGTGGACTGTGAGATAGGCGCCTCCGCCGAACTTGTTGGGAGAAAACCTGGGCCCTATTCAATGACTCTGTCTCCATCTCTAAATAATCCTTGTCATACCATGGTGCGACGGCTGTTTGAACGATCAGTTGTCGAATCACATTGTAATATTAGATGACCAACGAGCATGGGTGAGGATGAAGCTGTTCTGTGGGAGCTGGCTGCGAAGCTGCTTCGTGAAAGAAATAACCCATTGCTTCACAGGAGGGTCAAGTTAAACTGTCTTTCAAGAAGCGCAAGGCAGTCACCTCGGCCTTTCCGTCGCCTGCATTGATAGCATTGAAATCCTTTGACAACATATTTATCATTCAATTAGCAAGATAAATTTAAGCACCTCATAATCAACATCGACACCATCCAAGTCATATTGTTTCACGAAAGTGGCCATGTTATTCGCAGTTGCAATCGGATCGGCACCAGAGGAAGTCGGAGCGTCGGTTGAACCAAAAAGGGAGACGATAAGTGAGATTCCAGCCGAAGCATATTGTTCTTTGATGCTAGAACGCTGTGCGTCGGTGAGCCAAGTCCATTCCTCGGCCTAAAATTGGAATTCCACAATCCAAGAATAAATCTCTATCGTCAGATGAGACTAAAAATTCACTTTATCAAATGGTCCCTCTGTCAAGAGAAAAGAGAGGGCACTGTGGGTGCGTTAGATATGATCCTACGTGCCAGATCCAACTGACAAGACGTTATAACCCTGAAAACATCCAGGTGAGGAGAAATCATTACGTGCCGAGTACAGGACTCCTACCTTCACCATATCTACTGGAGGGGGTCCAGTTTCACCCGAGACGAATTTGTCGCTGTAGATCACGAATCGAGGTGCAGAGGGAATTGCATCTTTGACTCGGGTTGTTAAGAAGCTCCTCGCAGTGTCAGTGAGGTTAAAAGGTATAGCGGTCACCGCAAGGAGACCAGAAATTCCTGAGACGATAGCACAGATATGTTTGAGTCTGTACATGTTTTTCCCTCGAGTGCACCAGACGTAAGATCTACGAAACTTGATGGGCCACTCTCTCATTTCCCTTTGCCTGGTTAAGTATTCATTTGTCAAGACATGTGAAGAGAAGGACCCTTTTGCATCGTCAACCACCTGCCGACCCTTTCAGAAGGATAATGAACTGCACATGGTTCCCTTGTCAAAGTCAAGACCCATATTCTGTGCCAAGGATTCCATAACAGTAACACGCTCTTATAAGAGCTGCCCGCAGGGAAAGATTTTAATTATATCTTTTGGGGGAGATTGAGAATCATTGTCCAAGGTCCGGGCCTTCTCAATAACAGATTAAGGAGAATGCACCTGGCACTTAATAATGCATGAATACTCAGTCATGAGCGAAGTGAGTGAAATGAGAGATGGAATCCTCATCTGAGCGCACTCGGCCATCCCATAGATTTGGATTTCTGTTTCGAGAACATGAATCGGATTACAGATCTGACCAGTGTACAAAAGGTCAGCAGACATTCAAAAGTGAAAGGTACATGCTGCAGGTTCTTTGGGAACAAGGTGAAGGTCTTTAGTCACTTCGTTTGTTGTGACTAAAAATAACGTGAATATGGTATCCAGAGCCAACATGTCGATCATTGTTGTATGCGCACGGCGCTAAGTCGGGAAAACATAATTACTTTTGTTAAGATAGCGTTATCTAGTTTGCACTGTTCGCGTGGGACGGCAATATCCACGACCATAGATTGGACACGTAAGGCAGGCTGAGCACTGTCTTCTTTCTCGCACCTCTAAGACACAGTGAACAGAGTCGGTCCAATATCAGCTACATACCTGCGGCCGGTGTATGAAGAAAGGTGGATATGGTGTGTGGAGGGTACCATGCCAGCTCAGGCACTCCAGCTTTCCCCACACTTTTGTAAGGAAGACACCCCAGAGAGATGAAAGCTCTCATACTCGAACTTCTTCGGCAAGTTGACTCACCTCGTCGCCCTACGACTGATGGCTTTGAAGCCACAAAATTTTCACAGACATTCGGGGTACCATGTGTGCCTCTTGATCACCACCTTCACTAGAAAACTTCGTGAGAACTTCGCATACACATCTACCATCATTGATGGTCATAGCATTGTGTATCCTGTCTTCTTACAGTTCGGACCGCGTCTTAGCGCTAGATAACTTACAGTGGTAGATGCCGAATTCAAAAAAAATCAGCTGTTCAAACACGTGAAATCGCCAAGTCATAGCCTCCAGTCGGTAGGACACCTGAAGCACACCTGAGGACGGAGAGATGCTTTGAAGCGCCGCGCAGCATGCGGACGACTTAAATTCCAATATCGTCCCATCAGAAGATAACTCATGTCCGCATGGTAAAACCTCACCCACTACCATTCACTACCAAGATCACCGTCACATCCCTGAGGAGGCCTTTGCTGGCTTACTCGGCATACGAGATGAGAAAGAACCTTCTTAGACTTCTTAGACAAGGCTAGTGCCTGTGCCAAGTCAGGCACTTCAAGACCCAACCCGAAGGAGATAATTGTTCTGACTGCAGACATACAATATTTGGAGGATATCGTTTTCATTATCTCGATCTCCAATGTCTTAATCCCATACTTCCTGGCTATTGGGTGCTCCGTTGATGTTCAGCATTTACCTGCACCTTTTCTTTTTCACTACCACCTCCCCATAGATGTTTCGTTGACATTGAAAATCCCAACATCATTTCTCCAAATCTTCCCTCTGTAGCTCGGCAGAAAATCAATACCAACCACAAATAATGAGCTAGGTATTGTGTGAGCCTGATTCCGAGAACACCAGTCCGCAAAATTTGGACATCGTCAGGATCTCCACAGCATTATCCACCACTTGATTTCTTGACAACCTTCTGAGAAATGTGCATCTAGGCGTCAAGAGGTCATATGTGTGTCGTCAATGTTGAAATGGACCACCGTATCAGCGGATCGATATAATCCGCTCCATACATTTTCTTGGAATTGTCTCTCCCCTCTGTCGTCTACCTTAAATGGTGGCGTCTGAGTAATTTACTTCTCTTCAGTTGAAATAGTGTTTTAGGTAGATAATTAGACAAATTATACAGAGGTATCTTGTATATAACTTTCAGAATAAATACGACGAGATTGATCTATAGCTTCTTTGCATTAAACTTAGCTCATGTCAATTTTCAGAAAAATGTTATTGCATAAAATACAAAATGTTATAATTATACAGGCCACGATTCGCTACGAACACTAGTAATCCACGATGAAGGGGCATGTTTTAACTGTAAATTGAGTGTCAGGCTTCAAGACTTGGAAAAGTTGATGACATTCGTACCTGCCAGACCATGAGTCCGCTGCCTAGAGAGGAAGTGGGTCAGCCAGACGAGTATGTCGTACGTAAGCTCGAACACTCACTCCAGCCTCTTTGTTTCGCTTGCCTTAAGCAGTCAGCTAGGAGAGATGTCGACATAACTCCGCTATCTGCATCTGAAGGAATCGCAGGCTTTCCGATGACAAGTTTGCTCAATGGCACGCCATTTGCAGCAATCTGGAAAAGGGCAGACTGAGGTGCATTATTTGAAGATGTCGTGAGCAAGTTTTTACAGGTAGTATATTCATTTGGACCCTCTGCTTGACATGTCAGGTATCAGAAAAGAGGAACGGTTGGAGACTGACGGTTGTAGAATTGGACGTTGTACCAATCAATCAGAGAGCCGACCATTTGGTGAACCTGAAGGTAACCTCCTCCTTTGTAATTTGGACCAAACCTGAAATATTTTTCTAGCCAACGCCATAGACTATTAGCATCCTGGCTTACCATGGTGCAACAGCTATACAAATTTCAAATTATCAGAGCCAAAGTCTTCTTTGAGGACTACAAAATACATACGAGCATGTGTCAAGATGTAAGTACCGTGGGGCAACTGTGACCTAAGCTGTTGGGTGAAAATTTTGAGCCAATTCTAGATGGAATTTTTCTGTTAGTAGTGGCACCGAGTTCAAAAATACTTCAATGATACCTCGGCATTTCCATTTTCAAAGGCAGAAAAGTCTTCATAATCCACGTCAACACCGTCTAGATCATATTTTTTCACCCAAGCCGCCATACTATTAGCAGTGAGTACTGGATCGGCACCAGATGTAGTGGGGGTATCAGTAGATCCAAAGAGGGAGACAATCAATTTGATGTTGTTGATATGATATTGTTTAAGAACAAAAGAGCGCTGACTAGCTGAAAGCTGAGTCCATTCTTCAGCCTGAGAACGACATATGATGAGCTGCTAAGGACTCTACTTCAGGGAATCGTAGGTCCTCACTTTGTCCCATGCACCATCCAATAACAAGAATGCTAGTGCACTGAATAAGAAGAATCCAGTTGGCATCGATCAGGTGCTGGTAAATGTCCTCACATAACGCTATAACCCTAATATTCACAAATGTCAGCTACTACCTCCCTGCGCAATGCCCTCTCACTTTGATCTGTGACACTTCAGGTGGCCCAGTCGTCCCATCATATGCATTGGTATAAGCCAAGAAAATAGGATTAGGAGACGTAGCACGGGGCAAAATATCCGAGGTTTGATCATCCCTTCTTGCATCCCTTCTTGTCAGCGAGGCAGTACGGGATAAAACAGTGTGAATCCCGACTACCAGGAACGATAAACGTGTAAACCAGTTTAAAATCATCCTGAGGATGGATTCCCCCGATACCTGTAGAAGACCTAGGATTTTATACAAGATGTTCTTGAGTTTTAGCCAGTTCTAAATATATCGGCTGAAGTTTAGTTGATGGGCCATCATTGTTGTAAATTTCAGTGATCTTCATATGAGAATTTCGGTTTCAACGAGATGAACACTTAGCGTAGATGCCCTTTAAGTATCTCACTATGGGACACTACTGATTCTTCGCTTCCTCCTGCCTCTAACCTAACATTGATGTAAATACATACTACCGTGATCATTGATGACTAAATTAGATTGACTTCTAGAATCGGAAAATTAGTGCTGCGGACAAATCTTGGTTTCACAAGGAATGTCAATTCACATCTGATTTAAGTACACGATCTGAAACAATATCAAGACACTGGTGTTTCAAGGACGTTTTGGAGATCTGTTTTAACATAGTCTCAGCTCAAGCCAGCATTTTATGACTGGATTTTTGAAGAAAGCTCGAAGAAGATTTAAATAAACGTTTTAGTGAAAAATACATTGGCAAATCAAAGTCCCAATGCATTTCAAATCATCACATTATGGTTATGATTATTTAATGAAAAGGTAACAACTGAAGACTTAAGGTTTTGATGTGGGGTATGGTAGTGCACAATGTCACATGTCGTTATAACTAAGGATGATGTGTCAGATGCCAAACTGAGGCGCGGGAGTATGTCCTCTTAACTCTGAAGGTTCGACGAATAGATCTATTTAGAAGGAGTACCTGCATTACGGGAGGGTATATTGACGATTATTTTGTCAAGAGATAGTCTTTCGTTACCGTTGCCCATATACATTCAGAGATACTTAATTCAAATAATTATCTCAATTGGTTTTGAAGCTCTTTCATAACCCAAGACCTTCCCAAGACCTTCTTCCAACTACCAGAGACTATGACAGAATTTACTATACCTTCCTTATCTGTTGACCTAGACCTCCCAATTCTTCTGCTAGGCTGTCCTCAAATTGTGCTGCACTAGTTAATCCCTTACTATGCAACACAATCAAACTCCTACAACTAACGATATGATACGACTACGAAGGGAAGATAAGACAGTTCGACAACAACAATGCTCGGTGAGACATGTTACTACGACGTGCAAGACAAATATTGATACTGCGATATATGAGGGTTCCAATTCCACTACGACAATCAAACGACCCCTTCTAAAACTGACGGTTCAAGACGTAATCACTCAGATCTTGCCAACCTAATGGAAAGAATGATTTATTAGCAACTCGTCTGATCTCGCAGACACCAACGTTTAAACAAGGTAGTTGTCCTTTCATACACAGAAGAAGCAAGAAAAGGCTACATCATAGAATGCTCACCTCCACCAACACGACAAACGACCTTCACACTCCTCGGTGCACCCCTTCTATTGACGGTCATCAGTTTCAAATTAACGATCTTCGTCCCCGATGGGGTTGAAAAATTATATTTCGCCTGTACTCCCTCCCCTGAATTCGCTTTTCTCACCGGCGCTTGAGATCTCTCAACCTTGAATCTGTGACCCAACGAGTTCAGAACATTTGCGACTTCAACATCTAAAAGATCTTTCGGGTCGACCGGTATATATTCATTCACAGGAACCTTGCTCTGTCCCTGAGTCTCAATCAATGTCTCCAACGCTATCATAGGGGCGGCCACTCGGGAACTGGCTCTAGAAATCTGATCAGTTGATCCCTCTCTGAAATTGGACGGAGAAGTTCTTGAGATAGGTTGCTTAGATGATGACCTTCGTCCAGACGGTGTACCAAAAACAGGTGCATGAAATGGTCTCGCACTTCTTGCTCCGATTTCTGGCGTTTGTGGTCTGATGGCCAAGTTTCCAAACGACAAGTGTCCCGTTGGGCTTCCTGGGCTGACATAATTTGACATTGTCGTCGAGGACCTCGATGGGGTCGAAAAATGTAGACTGGGAATTGGAATCTTTGATCGGCTAGGTGGCCGCAGAAGATGTACAGGCGAGTCGTCCATTCCAGAAATAGACAACGTAGGGGAGAATGCCCTCAAAGATATATTATGCTCAATTGGCAGCCCTTCAACAGCACTTGTTGACACAGAGCGGGAGCCTTTGGGAGCAGGTATACTGCTCGGAGTCCTAGGACGCGGGCGTGGGGTTGTTGCAGCAGGGGGAGAAAGATTTCGTGTGGGTGTCTGAGCACGAGAGGGAGGGTTAAACAAAGGAAGAGGAGTTACGAGTGGCTGAGGGAAATTTGATTGTGCCGTGGATAATGATGAGGAGATTGGTGACCACGGTCGGGAAGACGAGACAGAAGCTCTTGAGGCACTTCTTCGGTATGCTGGTCCTTGCAAGGTCCTATCTGCATACTGGCCGAGAGCTGAGGGTGCCCTTATAGGAGGTGTAGATTTATTGACATGTGATCTATTATCAGGTTCTACCTTCGTTGAACTGTTCCACTGAGGTTTGATAGAACCTTTACCCTTACTAGTTTCGGGCCTGACTAGCATTTGAGGAGAAGATTCCGGTGTCAGGCTCTGACTGTACTTATGTGCAGGATATTCAGGTGGTATGGGCGAATATCTGGCATTATTCCCTCGAGCCGTAGCAAATAATGATTGCCGTTGAATTTTCTTGCTGTTCGGAGGAGGTTCAGAAGATGGCATACGTGCCATTTTTGTCACAGAGAGCGGTGTAACAGAACGAGTTACGCCAGTCAGCTTCCGTGCTATCACTCGGAAGGGCGAGATCGATTCAGATATGGTACTAGCCGCGCTTGATGCCCTTGATATACGAGGAGCACCATTCGGAGTGATGAGGGGTCCATTCTTCAACGAAAGCTGACCAGAGGTACTGGAGCCAGCCTCGCTAGATGTATCTCCATTCAGGAAAATCCTTCTGACATTTTCCATCTCTGCATCAGTTCGAGAGATTCGTTCGCGTAGGTTTCTCCACCTCTGAGCTGATTCTGCATGTCGGCGTAACGTTTCACCATTCTTGGTGACACGCTCCCGAACACCCTTATCAATGATAGCGAGGACCTTTGAAGTAGCTGGCATATAGTGCCTTATCCAACTATCTGAGTTGAACTCTATCCCGAAATGGTATAGACACTCACTTTTTCTTCGCCTCATACGAATCCAGGAGCAAAGTAAAAAATTCAAAGGTTGTACCCTTGTTATCAGTGCGCCCCAGTGAAACGAGCGAGGCTTGGGACATGGCATGAGGGTCTTCAGTTGAACCGATTCCCTTTCGGTGAACCTGCCAAATAAAATCTTGACATCGATTGACAGCTTTTTCCAAACTCGACATCATCCCGTCAGCCTGATCTGTTACTGTTCGAAAAACGGTCAACCATTTATCCTCTTTCAGCTCCTCCCTCAGAACCTGGATCTCCTTCTGCACAGTTTCCCATTCTGTTAGTAATGCGGTATGTTTTCGGGAAATGACCGCTCTGTCGTCAAATCCACCTGCAGTGGATGGGACAGTGACTGAGGAATTGAGAGGTAGATCCAAAGTTTCTGTAATGGACTTGATGCCTATCTCGACGAACGAGAGCTTTTCGTCCATAGCCATGAGTGACTGGTCAATTGTACTCGTCGTATTCACGTTATCGCTTGAAGACTGAGACTTGTGACGAAACTCTTGTATCTCTAGAAAATAGTTGAGTGTGCAGGGTGATCGGCGAGCATACACTCACCGAAAATACGTGCTTGAATATCAGATATCGAGTATGAAAGCTCCTCCATGGAGATACATAATGACTGCAAATTGCTGGTGAAAGATGACAAAAGTCGAGAACTTGATGTGATAGAGACGCACTCCGGTTCCCCTGGCCGAGTAACCTGCCTGATTGTTATGGTAGCATTCTCTGTACGTCTTATTAAACTCTTACAAATGAGATTGGGATGTGTTTACCTACCATCTTCTTCTTGATTAATTGAAATTGTAGACGTTGCAGGAGAGGGCTGGTTGAAAGGTGATGCTGGCGATGGGGGTACAGTAACATAACAGCTGGGGCTAGACTGAGCCAACGAGTTCGGGGAACTGAGTCTGGAGCCGAATGGTGAAGAAAAACTGAGAGTGTTCATAATAGAAGGGCAATAGGTTTCAGAATACAAAAGAGGAGGAACCGTCGGAGTCGGTGCCCAGAGCACGCTGACAAGTCACTCAGTCACTCAGAACAAGGGTAGCAAAGCCCTCAGCGTGGTGGACGCAACGGCGATGGTTCCTCGCTGTAGACGTCGTGGACGGGCGTGATGAACAGTGCTGGGTAGGCTCAAGTGCTCCGCTAATCATAATCATAATCATAATCAACATGTAAGTGGCGCTTGTTTGGCATTGTTCGGTTAATATTAACTGTAACTACTTTCTGAGGTATCAATAGATGCCAGGAATGAACTTGTATTTCACAACGTCACAATATCGCTCCCAATCTTCCCCGTACTTGCTCGCACACCTAGCAACAAGTCAATCAAAGTCCTCGATGATCATCCAATTTATTCACCTCTCAAAGTCACGTCCACACCGATGTATCAGCACAGTGATGAAAAACACGGAGTAGAAGTACGGAATTACGGATGCAGATCCAATGATCGCACCCCAGGTAAAACTCATAGTCCAGTCGGCAACATAATTCGGCTTGCGAGAGTAAGCCCACCAACCACTTGTGAGCAAACGATTTCTGCGAGGCTGGTTAGCATCTAAGCATTGTGATATAAGACAAGCATACCCATGAGCAGTCTGGATGTAGCTCGGGCTTTTGACAGTGTTCCAAGGGACCTGAGGGAAAGTCTTGCGGAAGGTAGTTATACCTTGAGTCTGCATCTTGAAGTGACTCTTTTGCGCCATGGCTGAATCCCAACTACACAAGAGATCGTAAGTCAGATTGTGAGTCGAGATTTATTACATTTAGGAGCTCTCCCCACATATAGTAAGCGGTTATCAAAGTGGTATAAATAACAATGTAACCAAGGGTAGAGAATCGATAAGTCGATGGATCGTGGGAAGCCATGTAAACCACTGAGTAGACATAGGACTGCAAAAATGGTTAGCAATAGCTACGACAAGAGTATATGACACTTACGAATGGGACTCCGGCAAAATTCCAAAAAATAACCATGAAACCCCATTTTTCATGATACATATCCCAGGTTTGAGGTATGCATTCCTCGCCCTTGGCACTAAGATACATTCAACTTCCGCTTCTTATGATCAAAATCCGCATGACGTACCAAGCATTTATATAGAGAGCAGTGGCAAGACACATGAAGAGCATGTTCTATCATAACTGATCAAATCCGACTGTCAGGAAAGAAACGAAAACTACTCACAGGGGTAACATATCCAAGGGTATCATATTGCTTACAAGCACCGGAAATAGCGAGGTAGAAAACAATGACCCAGGGGATACGAACCTCAGCCCACATTTTCAAGTCAACAGGGCCAAGGCGAGGATTGAGTGCAGCACCCATAAATAGGTCATAAATGACATTGTCAGACATGCGGATCGTAGTCTTTGTGGCAACTGCATGAAGGTAGGTAAGGATAGAAACGCCAAACCCATAAATCATAGCAACGGTCATGAGGTGTCCATAGTTGTCGATAATTCCAGTAAGATGGAAGATACCGGTCCAATGAAGGACAAAAGAGACAACGATTGTGGTGTACCAACACTGAAGAGCATTGCAGTTGTACATCAAGGTTTTGTAACCGAGGGATGGGACCGGAAGACCCTCTTGTTGAAACCCAGGCAGAACCCATGCAATAAAAAGTTGAAAAAAGAAATTGCCGGAGTACACCTTCCAGGCATAAAGATTCGGGCTGGCATCCTGTTCATGGCATTGAATGAACAAAGTTGGACGAGAACACAATACCATTCACCTTCCTTACGTGTGCCCACATTCTCCATAAGAATGGAACGATGTCGTCCGTGGAGACGGGGTGAACGAGTTCACCGTCATAAAACCACAAACAAATCCACAAGTAATACATCAAGATAGGAAAGCCAGTCATAATGGCGAAAACACCCCAAGGGCCACCGAACTCATAGCTAGCAATCAATGTCAGAATTTTGTGAAGGAAATGTGAGAGACGCGTCTCTTACATTTGATGCGAGTCTAGCTTCTTATCGGCAGCCTTACCTGCTTCACTAACATGAACCTTAGAGCCGGGTACCCCCCTGTCCTGAGTTGCGTCATAGTTCGATAGATCTGCAGAACGTCGGAGGCGATTTGTCTCTGGATTCTTCATGATGGCTTGAGGACAAAAAACGGACTTATTGGTCCTTTCAATGGGACGACTTTAAATCGTTCCATGTTGGTATCCCACAACACGCACCCGAGCGGAGTTTCGGTAATCTCCGAATCTGCCGTTGAGCAAACTATCTACTCTTGCTTCAAGAACTCGGTTTTTCATTCCAACATTATTTGTTACTTGGTAGCCTCTTTCAATAGAAATGGCTTCTTCCGTCTTCTACAGATTCAATTCACAAAAGGCCGAGTCACGGATTACTTTCGATGGCACGGGTATATCTGTCTTTGACCTCAAACGAGAGATCATTCTCGCCAATAACATGAGTAAGGCAAATGATTTTGACCTCTATGCTTATGACTCTGCGACGAAACAAGGTAGATGTACTGTGCGTCTCCACATTCCCAGTAATCGCTTACCCAGCATGTTTGTCTTTTGTAGAATACAACGATGACTCGACGATCATACCTCGTTCGTCTTCTGTCATCGTAAAACGAATGCCTGCTGCTAGGTCGGGAAAAGGGAAAGCGTCTTACTATGCCTCTGGTGTCACATCTACAGCTATCCCAACTTCAGAACCTATTCAGCGACCCGGAAGTGCTTCGAATGTGACTTGGCACAAGGGTTCAATGTCAAAACGATTTGATGGTAAAGAAGATTCTCATTTATCGTTCTCGAATACGCCGGGGACCAAGAGTGCAACTTCTGTACGTCTACTACCATTCCATAGATCCCGGTTTCTGACGAGCAAACAGCAACCCGTACTTTCGAGTAACATTGCGAAGGAAGACGAACAAGCAGCTATGGCGGCCATGTTCCAAGCCCAAACAGCGAACTGGGAGGAGACTCAAGAAAAGATGTCACAGTTGGTGTCGCTCTTCGGGGCATTTCATCTATGTAGTAGCACAGGTTCTAATGAGCATTTTTTCTTTGTTCACTTATCTTCCTATTTGCTTTTGTGCTCGACCTTTACGCAGTCAGCAAAAAATATATTCAAACCCACGAGGAGGGACTGGGATTCAGCGCGGAGGCAAGCCTAGCTTCGCTCCCCAGCCTGATCGACCGCTTCCTGCAAGTTATGTCTGTTATCGCTGTGGAAAGAAAGGTTTGCAAGGACTAACTTTTCAGGAAAAGATGCAACTAACATATTCGAAATGAAGGTCACTGGATACAGGATTGTCCGACGAACAACGATCGAGAATATGATCACAAACCACGAATAAAAAGAACGACGGGTATCCCTCGTAGCATGCTAAAGGCCGTCGAGAATCCCAGCGGTGATATTGGTCAGGGTGTCATGGTTACTCCTGAAGGAGGTTATGTCGTTGCACAACCTGACCTGTATGTAACTGCCCTCGCAACAAGAACAAGCTCTAATACCATCTTCAATTTAGAGCTGCTTGGCAAAAACAAGTCTCCTCACGTTCCAAATGGCTCACCGCCGCTGAAATTCGTGACAAACCACCCGCTGATCCATCCCTAGCCTGTCCAATTGACAATAAATTCTTCCGTGATGCTGTCAAGACGCCATGCTGTAGCAAAGACTACTGCGAGGAATGTATTCAAACCTACCTCTTGGAACGAGATTTCGTCTGCCCGAATTGCTCAAAGAAAATTCCCTCGTTGGATAAACTGATCGCGGACAAGCTGATGCGGCTACAAGTGACAGATTACATTGACAAAGCCATTGAAGAAAGTAAGAAAGAGGGTGTCGAGGATCAACTGGGAAAGATGGGGGACGTCTTAGTCCTTGTAAGTCCTTTCTAGCCTTTTTAGGCACGATACCTACAGATCATTTTTGTTAAGCAGTCCTCTGGCACACCTGAACTTCCTGGAGAAGATATTTATTCAGATACTCAACCTGATCCCACACTTGCCGATATGAATCAGATTGTGGAAAGCATCCCTCAACTCCAAGCGCAGATCAGTCAACTCTCTGCCATGCTCCAAAACCCTTCCTTGCCCAATCAAGTAAGGATGCAAACGGAGATGCAATACTCACAAGTCCAATACCAACTGAACAATGCCCAAGCGTTCACTGTTGCCCTTGCAGCTGCTACGTCATTCCAGCAGCAAGCTACTGCCGCCACAAATTATAACTACAGCATGAATATGGGTGCTACGATGGGCGATATGACCGGTGGTGTAGGAGGAACTGGAACTCCATACCAGACACCACAACAGCCTGGTCCAGATTCAGCGTATCAGAGATTGCCAGTAAATAACAGGAGGAAAAACCTGAAACGAGAAAGACCGTCGGATTTCCTTGAGGTGGGTGGGGAGGATCAAAGGAGGCACTGGGAATGATTTCTCCAAATCGTGTTTCGGTAGGTAATTTATAATGATTTCCAATAGCTACCATTATTGTATGTAGAGCAAATATCAATAAACCTTTGTTGTCTCTGAAGCCAAAGTGGTAATTGAGCTGCCGGTCGGATTAACTTTGAAGGTTTATTAAGGGGAGTAGGATACTCACGCTGTCATTGAATGTTGAATCTTTCGTTGTTGTTGGGGATGGAGATTGACTTGTTGGAGTTCGGAGGTGCGTACTGATCGATCACAGGCCCAAGTGGACTTCATGTCAGAAGAAAGCGAGTTTGTTCACGACCTGCACGACAAACAGGTTTTACTCATCCACACTACACAACAAGATTTGAATCACCACAAACCCTATCACCATCTTCTGACCCCTCAAATGGCAACACCTA
>Ga0153955_100571_pt1 | contig 15093 bp, 14 predicted proteins | sample TSFL039MetaG_FD_104744 | JGI IMG/M metagenome (GOLD analysis project Ga0153955, IMG submission 104744) | Attine ant fungus gardens microbial communities from Florida, USA - TSFL039 MetaG | ecosystem: Host-associated > Fungi > Mycelium > Unclassified | place: USA: Florida, Wekiwa Springs...
ATAGTCCTAAAGGACAGATTTTCGGTTGACTATCTCTGTTAGTAACTAAATAAGGCTATATGACTCTCATCAGTGGTAAATGAGTCATAAGGATACAAAAAAGGATAACAGTAGCCTTAGGGAGTGTGTATCTCGGATTAGAAAATCATTCTATGATTAGAAAAGCTATTCTATGTATTAGGCTTTGATAAATGTCAGGGGACATCCTTTACCTTTCTATTTATCAATACATTTCTTTTCCTTGTCAATGATGATTGATTTTCTAATTTTTTTTGGCAATATTCTGGCTTCTGCCTTGTACTGTGGCTGTACACCTCAATTCAAAGACTAATAAGTTACTTATTGCTATTTTCTTTCAATATTAATTACTAATTAGTTATTTTATTTTTGTTTATAGTATACGTCAGAGTTCACAATTATTACCACTAGTTTCACTAAATATTTGTACCCAGCCTCAAATTTATTATTACAACCAGTAATCACTCTTGAATCTTTAGACTTCTTGACATTTTAGGGCTCAAATCTATTCAACAGTGATTACTGTTATCTTATTTTGTCTTGCCCTGCTCTGTCTTGCCCTAACCCTGCCTAGAAAATTGCTCACTATGGTCTGATATCATAGAATAGCATCAGAGGTAGTAGAGTAGGATCTGTACTAGTTAATAATCAAAGAAAAAAATTAAATACCCCAGGGTCTAAAACAATTGTTATTTAAAGCTCAATTACAAGTATGCTACCAGAAAAGAAAAAAGAAACAAGAGGTCTAGAATATTAACAAGTCTAAAGTAATATTTTGTTGATAACAGAGAGAACAATATGTTGTGAGCTAAAGATAATCAATGAATATAGACCTATACTTTCTAGACAGACTATTTTGTATGGGGATCTATTAGGTCCATGTGTTAAGACTCTAAATCACAAGGTAAATATATGTTTTAGTCTTGAGCTTATGTCAATACTTGATATCTCCTTGCCCTTTTCCAAAGGATCCAATGTCATGAATTGCCTTTTTTCTCTAAGTTAATATTTATTTTCCTTTTCCTTTTCTTTTCTTTTAATTAGTAATATATTTTTGTTACAAACTTCATTTGGCCATATCTCCATGAATACTTGCACAATTCCAACAGTCTTAAAAGTGTCTGAAAGCCCTTAAGAAGGCCTTTCAAACAATGCCTAAAATATGCCAAAGAAATCAGTACTCATTGAGATATCAGTTAATCAGTGCTGGACACTAATTGGCTAATATCTTGGGAACTGTTGAATGCAGACATTCACTTCCACATGCACATGGAAGCTCTCTTCAAGATGCTTCTGATGACCATAAATAGACCTGAGGCAATAAGATCCTGTGGAGATACAAGGACCTCAAGGTTTGATATAACACTGATCTATTATTCATAAATACATATCAATCCTCAAACACAAACAAGGACTGCTCCTTTTATGGTTAAGTTATTGCTATTTTAGACACAAAAGGACTGCCATATGTAGAACAATAGGCAGTAGAACATGTAATGCTCTGTCTAGGTGCACAGACCATCAATTGGCTTCTTAGTCTGAGGATTAGACCTCAGACTTAACAACATCTTTTGTTGCTTAAACTACCTTGCTTGAGAACCATCAACTCTTCAATCACAAACCTAGTAAGTAACCATTTGTGATAGTACTGTCACAGTTGTGCTATGGACCAGTAGTCACATACTGTATAGTTTACCATTCCACCAAAAGAGTGATGTTAGCAAGGCTACTTGCTAACAAGGGTCTAGCTATTTATGTAGTTCATTGAACAAGTATTTTGTTATACTTCCATGGCACTATTTAGTAGTCACTTTTTTGTGACACTCTCATAAACATTGAGTGTGATAAGTCAGTCGTCTCAACTAGCCTATTATTATAGCTTGCTACATGTTTTCAGAGTAAGTTACCAACTGTATAGTCAGTTGAGAGTGAGCTTGCATAAGAACAACATGAGATCTAGATAGGACTGTTGTATCGACAGCAAACCAGCCTACTAGACTAATATCTTGGATGATAGTGCTATGATGTGAGAAGAATACACACCTTTGAGATCCAACCAGTGAAAGTGCTCTCAAGTAGAAACTAAAAACATTTTCTTTTATTCTAGTCTCTAACTCCAAGTGTTTATTATCTTGTGAGTACTTTCTTTTACATTTGATTATCTCCCCAGTGTCTACTCAATTGCACACAATTGTGGAACAACTTAGAGATTCTGATTCTCTGACTCAGTATTGCTCACTTTTGTAAGGACAGTAAAGTATATTCATTTTTATATTTAAAATCACAAATCTTCCATAAAATAGCCACCTATTTTCCTTTATACCCTTATCAGCATGTTTCAGATATCATTCAGATATTGGAGAAATTATTTTATTATTTTATTATTTTTCTCTATTAACATCACTTTACTACCTTCAATACTACTCCATGATAGTAGTTAAAATTAGGATTACATACTCAATACCTCAATTATTATACTAATTTTGGTAATATTTTCTTATATATCTGAAAAATAAAAGAAAAAATATTGACTTAGAGAAATAATAATTTATAATACTAAGTATGTGAATATATTTTTTTTGCTTACTATATTATTTATTGTCAAAATGTAATCTATTTAACTAGGTCTAGTTAAGTCTTTGGCCTGACTATTATAATAACCTTCATTTAAATTATACTCTATCAGAGAGAACTCATTAGAGTTTTTGCTAATTGTTTTATACTACTTATATATCTTTTGTATTTGTTTATATTTATAATGTTCTATACATTTTTTTTGAGTTACTCTTTCTTTTTTTAGTAATTATTTCCTATGTGTCTGATAATAAAAAAATAATTTAATTAAGTAACAATTTCTAACAGCTATGGTAACTGTTAAGAATAATAACTAATTATGAAAAGTAATATGAGAGTTAAATAAGACTCACAATGAGTAGTGTCAAGAAACAAGTTCTAGTATTTAAGGTCAAAATAACTTAACTTAGTCCTACTCAATGTTGAAGTAATAAAGAGAACAAAGTTTCTACTGAATTGGTTAGCTACTCATACTACAAATATCTGGTCTATTTAACTAATCCTTTCTAGGACTTTCTGTCATGTGACTCATCATATGACCTGATCACATACCCTAAACTTATCTCTGCCCATCTAAATATAACTCATACAATTGTTTAATTTCATTGTGTCCATAGTAGATCATGACATGTACCTTCCCTTGTATTTCTAGAAATATATCTGAGATTTCCTGGAGACTCCAGTAGCCCTCACAATTCTCTTACTAGAATGCTAACCCAAGTACCCTGTGCTCAAGGTTAACAAACCACTATTTCCTCATGATATTGCTTTATACATTCAAGAGATTTATTCAACCTATATCTCATGAGTGTGTAGTAAGTTGCTCAGCCACTGCCACTATGCTGTTGTAGCAGCCACACTTCTATGGATATTTCTGAGCAAGAACCTGGTCACTGGACTTTATCAGGAATCTTTAGATGACCCACCCACTGCATAACTATCCCTTGCACACATCATGGATGATCTTAGAACTCAACGTGCGGTTCGAACTGGAAAATATCAATTCTTCCCATCTCGCTTGTTATGACCTCTCTTGTTTTCATGGGGAACCCACTGTATCGTTCAACGATCCAGTACTAGGTCATCTTTGAGGTCTAGATGCTTGAATCAATTTCAGGTGAAAGACCCGGCTTGAAGAACGTTTGATTGAGCAGCAATTGGTGTGAAAGGTGTACTGCTGCTGACGACGATGAACACGTATGTCGCAGCAGATACTATTCTGAGAGATATATTGCCTGGAAATGAACCTGCCAAGCTGATCGCAGAGATTGTCCTGAATACAGAATCTGGTTTGGAAGCTGTACCAGTGGAAATGCAGCAAGGAAATATGGAGGGGATGATTATGCAGGAAGAGGATTGACGAGGAAGATCAGACAAGGTGAGCTGGGAGAAAATGTAGCTGTTTTTGGAAATTTGAACGTCAATGATCAGAACAGCTTTATGGATCTGTCTAAATCTCCCAGGATCACTGCAATGCGATGAAGTCTCATACTTGTTCTTTTTACTATAAAATGATCTAGCTGATGTTATACCTCCATCACTCACGATGTCGCTCATTTTCCGTTTGCTCATATTTTCTACAATCGTGACTTTGATTTTTCAGTACTATGGACTTGCTTATGAGCATCCAGTTATTGATGAACAGTATATCTATTATTTGAGCAGGGAGCGCTTCCACGGTGCGGTTATCCCATCACTAGTTCTAGTACGCCACTTGGGGAGGTAAGTAGAGTTATCTCAAATCTACCTCGAACTGAACTAGGTTTTCCAACCACATAGCAAACTACTGGAAAGACACTTGGTATTATGGTTGGACTGTGTACTGTCATTAATAGATGTTGCATCAGGTGAATAATCAGCTCTGATTCTCTGCGTACATCTTTTCAATTTTCATCAAGTGACATATGTACTTGCATTGCTAACTTCAATGTGGCGTTTTAGTATTGGAGGCTTCGAATATCAGTGGATCAGTTTATGCGCATCCACCAGTCTTATGCTCCTTTTGTTGCTATTTAATCTTGCTCGTGGATTATGGATATTATATTCTAGGAAAACAGACAGATGGTCCATGCGAGTGCAGCACTTAGATCGTAGCAGTTCCGGATCTGGTCCTGAAAGCTTCAAAGAAGCTCTTCGTCTGCTAAATCAGGCATTGTTCGGCCAGCATTTTCTCAGAAAGCGGTTCAAGTAAGCTCCTTGTCTACCTCTGAGAAAGAAATATTTATTGTTGAAGGTTTGAGAAAACCTTGACCCGCATCGCTCGAGGCTTTTCAGCCGTGTGCCTTCTAGTCATATTTGTGGTGGCAGCCTATGATGTTCTTGTCATACAACCCTTCAGTGACCAGGAATGGACACCTACTGCTCAATATATCGGCGGAGATTCGCTCCCTTCGCTCCCCTTAACTAACAAGCCGTGGGCTGTGACTCTTGTAGGTGTCTTAATCCAGTGCCTGGTACTTTACGCCATCTCATTTGTTGATCAGCGTCTAACTGACAATATAGAAGATTATGTGACTCAGGTTAACATAACTTGGACCAACAGCAAAGGACGTGTGCTTAACTTAATATGTCTTGGCTCGATTGGTTTTCAATGCCCTTCAATTTCGGAATACGACCAGTCCGTCACTTCTGGAGAATTGTTTATCGGAACAAACTTCACTTCAAGTGCAAATGGTACAGACTTGGAGAAGGATCTGCATGCAAGCGCAGGACCCTTGATTATACAGCTCGGGTATGGGATAGACTTCATGCTTGGGGATCCATTTCTGTTATTTTTAAATGTTCACATTCGGGCAACCCTCGCTGTCACACACATGAAAACTTTGACGAGCTCAAAAATGGCAGGTCTCGGATTCAAGAAAGTAGGTTGCGATGCGCAAAATATCTTTCAGCGTTGCTGATTGTATATCCAGTACAAAGATTGGTACATTTTCAATATAGACAAAATAACTCCAGACCCCGACCCGTCCATCTCAGAGAAAATTCTCTCATCTCTCAGAATCTTCATCCCTGAAGACCTAGTCCTACTTCCCGGTTCAAAAGTAATGATACAAGATGTCAGGCAATCCACTATTTTAACCGGAACCTCTATACTCGGTGGTTTATGGACGTTCATGACCGGTATCTTTTCCCTTATATTCGGAAGTTCACTTCTCCTAGTCCTATTTGGTGAGCCACGTCTTCTCTTGTAGATTGCCGTTGCTGATAATATTCAGGCATAAAACCCATGTCGGTATACGGCTTTGTTCACCTACTACAAGGAGGTCGTGTTTCTCTCGCAGAGGGGACCCTTCTAACTGATGAAGAGCAAGTTCAAACAGTGGCCATTCTACGAGAGCACCTGATGGATGTAGCAGGAGATCACGATGCAGAAGGCCTAGCGGAGTCAGACAATGGATCAAATGAGGCAGGGGTGATCGAGTCCCAAGAAAGCCTGACGTTCCAACGTCAGGACATTGATTTAGAGAGGGGATCTGAAGCAGTCAATCCACAGGGTTGACGCAGCAAAGAAAATATGCGCGCGGGGGAATGAGGGAAAGGAGGAAAGAAAGACGTAATACATTATATATCTAAATACTTGAGAGAACGCTTAGGGCCCACCATGGGTGACTCTCGCGAAGTAGTAGTGGATCAGGAAATAGGATTCTGTGTATTGCCTAGAGACAACGAAACTGAGTATTCTACGGGCATGTTAGACTACTTGTGTTTCAGAGTGAGGAACTGTATAAAGTTGTGATTACACTACGTGACTCCGGGATCCTCGTCAGAGCCTTGGTGTCGCGGGATCTTTAATTCTTTCTTTTGACGTGACTTCTCCGAGTTGTAGAAATCAAATACATTACATTACATTCATCAGTATGCTAGGACCATAAAGCATCCGCCATAGTCAAAACGTCACGCATCTCCTTCACATCATGTACACGAGCCACCATCACCCCCTGCTGAACCGCACAAGCAACAGCAGATGCAGTAGCCCATGCTCTTTCCCTCGGTAAAGTTTCACGCCCCTTCCCTGCTTCTAATAAAATAGAGCCTATAAATGATTTACGAGAAGTGCCAATCAGTGTCGGAAAGCCAGCCAAAGGATTTCTCCTCCTGGTATTTCCTGCATTGGAATGAATACGGGATGCATATACGCAGGTATATACGACATCATATTTACCTTGTCCAATCTCTGTGTTTTCTACCACTTTACTCCCATTCCGAAGAAGTTCTAGGTTATCGGCTACTGTCTTGCTGAACCCAATGCCCGGATCAACGATGATGAGCCATCGGCGCAATCCACCCTTGCCTTTGACAATGCGTTCTACTTTATCTCCAAGTTCAGTACGAACGCCCTCAACTACCGCAGTGGTGCCATTTTTTTCAGCATATCTGTACGAAGAATAACATTTGCCCTGACCCGCATCGCCTCGAGAGTGCATCAATACAACCGGAGTTGCATATTTCCTCCCCAGCTGTTTCATTTTTCCCATGATAGAGAGCGCCTTCTCGTCCTGTTGCCATGATCCAGGAAGGGATTTTGACCCAGTAAACGCATATACATCATTGATAACGTTAACTCCTGCCAAAATCGCAGCTTCCGCGACTTCCCAGCGGAAGCTATCAACGCTAATCGGTATCATACGAGTCGCTTCGTTGGCGCGTATGGCCCTAACAACAGGGGAGATACGCTCAGTTTCTTCATTCACACTGACAAATACAGCTCCAGGCCGTGTGGAATAGCCACCGATGTCTATAATATCCGCGCCTGCAACAACCGACTCTTCCACATAAGATAGTGCAGTGCAAAGTGTGTCATGTTCTGAACCATCAGAAAAGGAATCGGGCGTAACGTTGAGAGTTGCCATGATTCTTGTCTTCTGTTTAGAGTTAGATCTGAGTGCTAGGTTTTTGGGCGACGAATAAACCCAGTAAGTGAGAGTCGATGGAGGTTTGGCCTCATCCATATCTACAGACGAAGGCATAAACGGGAGATTGGGCAAGGGGAGAACTTTAAGCATCGTAGCGTCTAGTTCTGTTCGTATGACCTTGTTGAGTAAGTATGAAACAGATCTCCCGAGGCCAGGATGGATATAATTGGGTATTATGCTAATTGGGGAGTCTAGTATCAAAGAACGCCTCAGCAGGATGACTCAGTTCCACTCACTCATTGACAGGCCTTAACACAAACTCGCGCTCCTGAAGACGCGGATGTGGAATTATAAGTTCGCCTATCAGGTTTTCTGAAGAGGCAGGATGTGAAATAGCTGGTGTATGAAGGATTATATCATCATAAAAGATGATATCGATGTCAACAACTCGAGGACCATTTCGTATCGTTGGCACCCTTCCTACTGTATGTTCAATTGCCTTGAGTAACCTAAGAAGCTGCAGTGGCTCGAGGTTTGTTTCTATCTTGTGAAAACTGTCAGCAATGGTCAGGACAAACGACACAAAGATGAAATCACCATGCAAGCACCGTTGATGAAGGCAGGTTGGTCAGTGACGTACATAGGTGCCGTTTCATAGAGGAAGCTCGTATCCATAATGGTCACACACGGTGATGCTATGAAGCCCGCCTCTGAAGTAAACCGATTGGGTTCTTCGAGCAAACGAAGAGCATATTCAATATTGTAGAACCTATCTCCGAGGTTCGAGCCAAGTGCAAGTATAGCCGTATGTGGACCTGGTCGTTGAAAGGGTAGGAAGTCATCATGTGTTCGGGTTATCTCAATTTCGGGAGCAGCCGCGTACACGAGAGCGCAAGGTTTAGCAGCTTTGATAGTAACGAATGGCTTTAGTTCGGGATAAAATTCCGTCGAAAGACAATGCAGTGTTTCCTTAGCGATGTAGCTCGTGAGGGATTCCAATGTCCGGTATGAGCATTGTCTCATTCCCTAAATCATATGATTCTATGTGTGGCAAACTCCAGAGAATTCTACGCACTTTCCAAAGGGATCTAGTCAGATTCCTATAGTTTAGGGTGACTTGATCAAGGGGAAAGCTGAATGTTTCGATGGAAATATTGACCACAACCTCCTGCTCCTCGACACGCTCGACGTCGTTAACCCCGATTATGGTGGGACAGGTGAAATCAGTCACAAAATGGCGCATTCTAGAGACCATCCATCCCTCCTGTTCTCGAGAAGACCAAATTTCCAGTCCCGCGTTTTTACAATGAAGTGGTCCTCTTAATTGGACGATTTTGATGCTGATGTCGGCAGCTGTCACATCTATCAGTGCTCCTTGAACCACCGTCAATACACAAGACATGACATCTTCTATCGACCGATATGATTGATCCGATTTTTCGAGTACTAATCCCAGTTCCTTGGAAATGCTAGAATAATTGAGAGTGAGATCGAGGTTGTCGGTAACACTGCATGGAGCAACGTCATATGATATTTGAACAGAGACAGCAATGGGCTGTAAAGTTCCTCGTTCATTTTTCGGAGACCATTGTGATCCAGAGCTCAGACAGACGTTCAGCAGACGGTCCTTGACACGAATGCTATCTTGAGTATTCATGTAAGAAGAAACTTTGATCCTTTTTTCCTCCCACGATCATTATTACAAGATACTGGGTATGTCAGTTGTCAACACTGCACTGCGCTCACTGCAGTATTCCAGCAGATGGCATACTGACCGGAGTAGATACTTTTCAACAAGGATTTACACTCCATTGATATCAAATAAGAAATTGGGTGGGAATGAGAAATCAGCTATTTCAGGTCAGTCGCTGATGACAAAAGTTATGTTGTCAGTACTTTACGATATTGTTGGTTTCTCTATGGGTAGATCTCCAGACTATAGGTATTCAACTTTGAGTAAAGATGGGAGCAAGGGGAATATTCGAAGCAATTGTGCCTAAGTCTGAATTAATAGCCTACGAGTTGAGTCGTTGTAAGGACTCCATCACGATTCCTATACCCATTCTAACCATCTCAATATGCTTGGGGTCCACTCTTTGAAGTAGCCATCCCAGTTTATCCGGATGCCAACGCAAAAATGAGCTTCGTATCCTTTCCTTCTTCGTGCAAGAGACACTCCGAACAGTCAGACTTTCCATTAAAAATTTTTCAACATGTTCGACCGTGAGGTCTTGTATCTTGAACTCCCGTTCACCAACTCCTTCTAAAGGCCATGGTATATCACCAAATTTAAGCAATATGATATCTTTTTTGACTCTGGATGGCATATTGACCCAAGCTTGATCATATGAGTTCCAATGTTGCAATATTTGTGCTTCAAGTTTTTTCAACTTGAGCTCTTCTCGAATAGCGTTCATACGCGCCCAGTCTGTCTGTCCTTGTGTGTCTGTAAGAACGCCACCTTGTGAAACCCAGAGTTCCTCTGCTTTTCGTGCTTCTGCTGCGATGGACGCGAGGGTGAATCGCATTTGTTGTTCCAGACGACCGTCATAGTATTTTCCTTTGGGCGCCGGTTCATCGTTGGAAAATGTCGGGATCGTATGATCATTTTCGTCCGGAAATAAATGGTCTAATTCAGGAGGTATGCCAGACTGCGAGAAGAAAAAGAATTTAAAAGGAGGCATTCGCCGTGTTGAGCCAGCAGTTGAGATCCGCGGGGGATCATTAGCAGAGAAAGGCATTCAGTTTTCAGTCTGTCCATTTATATGATCACCTGAATTTAATTGGAACTAAACGGTACTGACCGACGTCACAAGTCTACGTTTGAGTTATGTCGAGTAAGGTGTGGGGTATTGGAGAAACAGTCACGTGCATTTCCCAAGGCCCAATGATGGCGGAACAAGAAAAGGGGTATGTTGCAATGTATAATGAAAGGTTTCACAATCCCGCTAGTGCTACCGTCCGAGCGCTGCAAAACTCAGTTTGACTCTGATAGGAATGGCACTGTCCCATCCTGAAGACCTCTACTGATTTGTTTCCTGGTGAGAAGTAGCACCTCAGTGAAGGAATTTGAAGAAGAAATGAAAGTGTGTGGGTGGTGACGAGCATGTTACTACCGCTTGCCTCGGGTCAAAAATAATCTCGTTTTTGCAGGAGTCATTCGGAGAGGATCTGATGATATACGGTCCGTTCAGTCAGGACTGAGTCACTGCCGGTGGCGGTGCAGTATAGTATAATAAAACATCGTAGACTCATTTCCTTGCTGCCATCCTTGTATGGAATCCGCTGCCCCTGGAAGCTCAACCAATATTTTGCCCACAGCCGCTCACTTGAACCAGAATGCACGACCTCGACCAAATAAACCAAAATGGCGTCGAAAGCCTCCCAAACGTGAAACTGATATTGTTATCTCGAACCCAGTGACTTCCCACTCGCAAAATGGCCATAGCTCACCATTGGCTGTGGAAGATATGGACAGCCAGATAGCTGCGAGCGTTACTAGCCGTCAGTCTCACCATCGTCCTTCTCAGGCCCGGAGGTCTGTACCTGTGGGCCAATCAAGTATTCAAGGTTCTTTAGCCGATCATCCACTTCATGTTGGTCCCTCATCTAGTAGTCATGGTCAACACCAGCGGCATCGGCCTCAAAAGCCGTGCAATATCATATCTCCAGGAACTAATAACCCGCAGCAACCGGCTGTTTCTAAACAGAGTACTGGTCCGCACGGGGGGAGCAAGCGTCGAGCAAAGTTCCATGGAAAGCTGACAGATAAGGACGGTCCCTCCAATACAGCTTCTCCGTCTAAGCCTGCGGATAAATATCATGTCAAGATGGAAAAACCAGCTGTTGATGACCTTACTTCTCGGTTGATCCAAGAACTCAGTTCCCCTCCCTATCCTGACTGTCCAATATGCTTCTCGTCAGTTTACCGCGAGCAACCTATCTGGTCTTGCTCTCCAATAATTCCTACTATCCTTCCTCACGATGCCGAGGGGCCACCCCAGTACTGTTGGACGACATTTCATCTAAAATGCATCCGGTCATGGGCGTCAAAGAGCGTTCAAGACATCGAGGACGCATGGAGAGCCCGCGGAGAGGAAGGGAGAACTGGTGATTGGCGATGTCCTGGATGCCAAGGGAAACGTGAGGATATACCAAAGATTTATAGGTGAGCCATTCCGTGCGTCTCTTGGTGAAGCTCAACTTCGGAGCTCACGGAATCCGTAGGTGCTTTTGTGGATCAGCTCCAGATCCTCAGCCTCCTCGTTTATCAACTCCTCATTCTTGCGGTGAACCATGTTCCCGCATACGTGAAAGTGGCTGCGGCCACCCATGTCCTCTTTCTTGTCACCCTGGTCCTTGTCCTCCCTGTCAAATCACTACTCAGCTCCCTTGTTATTGTCCTCGCCAGTCCATAATCGCATTCCGATGTGGGCTTGATCGGGACAGAGGCATGGACAGGAATATGTCTTGCGGGAATATCTGCAGCAGGACCCTACCTTGCGGTAAGCATACCTGTCAGAAAGTCTGCCATGCGGGTGGGTGTGGCGACTGTCCAGTCCGCGAGGCTGCGCGATGTTGGTGTGGCAAATCAGAAAAAGAGCTTGCATGTGGTGAAGGAGAAGCGCAAGAGTCTTTCATCGAAGGAGAGGTTCCTTGGGTTGGACGATATCCATGTGATCAAATTTGTGAAAGGTGCGTTTGTTTCGTTACTATATTCCATCTTTCTTACGTCCTTTAGAAAATTTGATTGTGGTGTTCACAAATGTCAAAAGCGATGTCATCCGCCCTCACGCCACCCAGCTCTCTGTCCCCGATCTCCAGCCAAAGTGACATATTGTCCTTGTGGGAAGTCCTCTATCGCGCCTTCACTCAATTCCGACCTTGCCAATTACACATTTCCGGCTCGAGCGAACTGTACATCACCTATACCGACATGTAATAATGTCTGCGACAAACCTCACGCTCAGTGTGGACATCCTTGTAAGACACTGTGCCACACTGGTCCTTGTCCCCCGTGTTCTGTGGAACTGACACGTCCCTGCCGGTGCGGTTTTTCGACAAAGAGCATTCTTTGTTGTGAACTTTTGAAGGAGGGTGCCGCCGAAGAGGTGGAAATATTGTGCAATAGGCCTTGCATGGCGCTTCGTGCATGTGGGCGGCACGAATGCCGTCGATCTTGTTGTCCCTTGGCGTCCCTCGCATCTATCGGAGGGAAGAAAGGAAAGAAGCGAGGAGTGGAAGAGCGCATATCTGGAATTGGCGAGGAGAGGGGGGGATGGCATGAATGTGACCTTATTTGCAGAAAAATGCTTTCATGTGGCAATCATCGGTGTGAAGAGAGAGACCATAAAGGTGCATGCCCACCGTGTTTGCGGAGTTCTTTCGAAGAGGTATGATCCTATCTTCTGTTCTTTTCCAAACTATCCTCATTTTCTTGCAAGATGGTGTGCTTCTGCGGACAAACGGTTTATGACCCGCCCATTCCGTGCGGCACCATGATGCACTGCTCTTATCCCTGCTCACGCCCATCTCCACCTTGTGGTCATCCTCACACTCCACACGCCTGTCATGAAGATCCTTTACTTTGTCCTCCGTGCGTACATCTGACCACGAAACAATGTGCTTGTGGAAAGAAAGCAATGCGGAACATTCGATGCTCTCTCGATAACGAAAAAATTTCATGTGGAACTACATGTGAAAAACTTATGGACTGTGGGTACCACCGCTGCAAAAGATCTTGTCACCCAGGTGAATGTGGAAAGTGCACAGCAACATGTGGAAAATTACGAAAGTCTTGGTATGTATCAATACGAAATTTCGAAAGATTGACTTCTCATATGGTTGTAGTTTACCGGACCATCACCTTTGCCCGCTGCCTTGCCATGCACCCTCGAGTTGTTTTGAAACTGAACCATGCCAAGCACTTATCACCATGACATGTTCCTGTGGACGGATTAAACAAGCTACCCATTGTGGTCGTTCCTCTTCCAATCTTAGTCCGGATCGTCCCAATTTGAGATGCTCAAGTGAATGTGCTGTAGAGAAGCGCAAAGCACAGCTTGCTGACGCATTGGGGCTTAATTCCGTGAAGGGTATCACAGGGTCTGGCTCAGCTGGATACGCGAGTCTAGTCAATACTGTCAGCTATACAGACGAGTTGACCCGGCTCGCTAGAGTCCATCCGAAGTTTTTAAACATGGTAGAACAGACTTTGTCGGAGTTTGTAACGTCTCAGAAGAAGTCCCAAGTTTTGCCTCAAATGCCTCCCGATCGAAGGAAATTTGTGCATGATGTGCGTTGTCTTTTCCCTTTCATTTACCGCATGTTAATGATGAATCTTCTGTTCAGCTAACTGCGTATTATAGGATTGATACTCAAATGGTTGATCAAGAGCCACACAGGAGTGTTCAGCTCATCCGGCGCATTGATACCCGGCTTCCTTCTCCACTCCTTTCTGCAGTCATCCGACAAGCTTCGACTTCACCTGGGTTAGGAAAACTAGGCAACTTGCGAAGTATGCGTTCTTTAACTACAACAGGATCCAACAGTTTGTCCTCCGGACCTGTATCAAAATCATCACTTGGGCCTGGGATCTCAACTTTGAATCCAAATGAGAATACGTCCAGTCCGTCGGCTGTGGTCTCTAGGTTATCGAGCTTGGAAAGCGTTTCGCGATCTGCTGATGTTCCTGCAAGACCAGGGTTTACGATGGTTGAACAGAATAGAATGGTGGTCGAGGCTTCTGTATTGGATGAACCTGTTCCAGAGAATTGGGAGGATGATGTTTAATGGGGATGTTCAGTTGGGAGTCGTGTTTGCAGAGGAAAGCTGGAAATATCTAACCTGAGTTGGAGATTGGCCATGCTTTATTTAGTTGATGACATGGTCTATCACGCAGCGTTGCAGGTCATTTTTGTGCCGTCTATACTGCTTGAGAAGAATACAGAGTGATGCCTTTCGTTCTTCGTTACCTAGATATTTCATAAATCAAAGGTAAGGTAGATGCTATGACATTGCTCGCTGCGTCTTGGTTTCGCCTGTTGCAGTTAATAAATATTGAATCCACACACGCTATGACATCGAATGACGACACTTAACCTGGCGTCAATCGTTGATGAGCTCTCGGCAACCGAATCTACATCCGTTTGATAATCTGATGTAGTCGGACAATAGAACCATGTGATTGAAGACCTTCAATGATGACCAACGCCCTCCTGCTAATATAAATAGGTCTCTCAATGTCTCATTTCCTGCTAGACCATGTCGGAGACAGTCATTCGTGAGGTATATACTATCCTCACACACTCTTTAAGCACTCTTGATACTCTCTAGGTCACACGAAATGTGTGGACTTTTTCGAGGCACGACTGGACTGGCTTTGTTTCCATCGCTCAACGTAACTCATCAATTGCCCTAGACCCTTTGCCAGGTTCGACATCATTCCCTTTGGCGGAAGATCTACTGCAATAAAGATGAAGGATGGAGGCGTCTGGCTCTTGGCTTCCACTTCACTAGACGAAGAAACCAAGACTACACTTGACAATTTGGGGCCCGTTCGGTCAGCCTTTGTATCATGTTAACTCAAGTTGTTCGAGAGTGAACTGACCTTATTCATATCACAAATCTAGTTTTATCATTGGAGCCG
>Ga0153955_100574_pt1 | contig 14972 bp, 12 predicted proteins | sample TSFL039MetaG_FD_104744 | JGI IMG/M metagenome (GOLD analysis project Ga0153955, IMG submission 104744) | Attine ant fungus gardens microbial communities from Florida, USA - TSFL039 MetaG | ecosystem: Host-associated > Fungi > Mycelium > Unclassified | place: USA: Florida, Wekiwa Springs...
CCCGGGGTCAAGGGGCCGCGGCGGCTGGCGGCCCCTTGTCGGTCGCCCGCACCGGGCAGACTGAAACTCCAGGCCGCCTGGCGAGCGAAACCCCCTCAGCGCTTCATAAGCTGTCAGCGACTCAAACCTTCTCAACGCCTGCTCGCGCAAGCATCACTGCAACTCATTATCTGTATCCAAAGCAATAAAAACGGCTGAACAGACGCAAATCTCAAAGCGGGGGAGTTGGGCAGGACGGGAGCCCTTGTTAGTCGCCCGCACAGGGCAGACTGAAACTCCCGGCCGCCTGGCGAGCGAACCCCCCTCAGCGCTTCACAAGCCGTCAGCGACACAAACCAGCCACCTCGCGCAGCGAATTAACCGCCCCGCGTAAGCGCCACCAACAACCCATTACTTCTTATATTTTGCTTCCAGCGTCGCAAACCACGGCTGGACAAAATCGTTATTGCTGCCCCAGCCCGGAATGATCTTGTTAAGCGACGCGACATTCACTGCGCCAGGATGGCTGTCGAGCGCCTGTTGTGAAATCGACGACGCTTTAAATTCATACGTCGCAGGCGTGGTTTCCCCGGCGATCTTGTTCGCCACCAGGCGCATATTCACGGCACCGATAGTTTTCGGATCGACCGCGACGGTCTGCACCCACGGGCTGCCTTTCTGGCGCATCAGCTGCAAATCCTGATTGGAAACATCAATGCTGTACAGCTTGATCTCGGTGCGGCCATTTTCCTGCAACGCTTTATACGCGCCCTGGCTGAAGGCATCCCATGCGCCCCAGATGGCGTCAATCTTGCCTTTCGGGTATTTCGCCAGAATCGCGCCCACTTTGTTGGCCGTGTCGCCCTGGACATCCGTTGATACGGCACCAATGGACTCCAGCTGATGAATGCCTGGGTTTTCTTTTAATAATTTTTCATACACCACCTGACGGCGTTCCATCGGCGGGAAACCGGCGACCCATAACTTCACGATGTTCGCTTTGCCGTTGAAGTCTTTGATCAACTGCCCCAGGGAGAGCTGCGCCAGCGAGGCGTCATCCTGGGCGGTCACCGTCACGCCGGGAATCGGGTTGTCTACCGGTGTGTCAAATACCGACACTTTAATGCCCGCGTCAGCGATGCGTTTTACCAGTGCGCTGGCATAGGGCGCTTTGCCGTGTGACAGCACAATACCGTCGTATTTTTGGCTGATCGCCTGATTAACAAAATCCTGAAAACGCGCGTCATCACCGTTGCTGAGGAAGGTGCTGACTTTGAAGCCCAACTGGCGACCCTGCTGAATCGCGCCTGCCACAAACTGGGTCGTGTTGTCGTCGGAACCGAGGTTACGGATGACGGCAATACGAATCGGCCCTTCATGGTTGGCGATGGCGGCAGGAACAGGTGTTATGGTGTCGGCAAACGCGGCACTGGCGTTTAACAGGCTCAGGGCCAGCAGCGAGAGTGTTATCTTTTTCATTATTCTTAACTCCAGTAGAAGAACGCGTCTTAACGACGCTGTACATAAGTGATGGCCAGCGCTAAGGCCAGCACTAATCCTTTGATAATGTCCATGGCGTAATAGGGCACGGATAACATTACCAGGCCGTTTTGCAGAACCCCTAAAATGATGGCCCCGACCAGCGTACCCAGCGCATTCGGCTTACCGGAGCCGGCCAGTGAAAAACCGATCCAGGCGGCAGCCACGGCGTCCATCAGATAACCGCTACCGGCGTTAACCTGGGACGATCCAATGCGTGAGGCCAGCAGAATACCGCCCAGTCCGGCCAGTAGTGAGGCAATCACATAAGCCAGAACGCGATAACGCGTGGTGCGAATACCGGAAAGCCGGGCGGCTTCGGGATTTCCGCCCAGCGCATACATGCGGCGGCCATGTTTGGTCAGCGACAGCGCCAGCTGCGCCACCACGGTCACCACCAGCATGATAATCACGATCGTGGGTACCTGACCCAGCAGGTTAAAGGCAGCAGGAATGGTGCCTTCCGCCATATCGCCGCTGGGCAGCACCATGTTTTCCGTAATCGAGCCGCCAAAGCTGTAGGTCATGGCAACGCCCTGAATCACAAACAGGGTGGCCAGCGTGGCCAGCATGTCGGGAATGCGCAGCACGACGATCAGAAAGGCGTTAAACAGTCCCACCAGCGTGCACAGCGCCAGAGTGATGGCGATCGCCGCCGTGGTATCGAAGCCGTACCAGACAAACAGCGAAATGACCAGGGCGTTTGCCAGTGACGCGGTAGAGCCCACCGAAAGGTCGAAGCCGCCAACGGTCAGGGATACAGAAACGCCCACGGCAATCACGGTTACGATGGCGATAGACCGCAAAATATTGATGATATTGTTCGGCTCCAGAAAGCTGTCGGAAGCCAGGCCAAAGGCAGCGATCAATATCACCACTGTCAGCAACATGCCCCACTTATAGAGGAAATCGAACAGCTGATGGCGCAGCGATGGCGATGCGGAATTCAGGGCTAACTCTTTACTGCTCACGCAGGGGTTCCTCCGGTGGAATAGAGCAAAAGTGTCTCTTCCGTGGCGCGTTGTCCGTCTAATTCCGCCACAATACGTCCGTCCCAGAGCACACAAATACGGTCGCATAAGCCGACCAGTTCAGAAAATTCGCCAGAGGCGTAAATAATCCCTTTGCCTTCATGGGCAAGGTTGCTGATTAGCGTGAACAGTTCCGTTTTGGCTTTTATGTCCACGCCTTTGGTCGGTTCGTCGAAAATCAGGACATCGGCGTTATTGCGTAACCATTTGCCAATCGCCACCTTTTGTTGATTGCCGCCGGAAAGCCGACGTAACGGTTGGGCGGGGCCAGTCGTACGCACGTTAAGACGACGGATCACCGCTTCCGCCCAGCGCCAGGCCTGACGATGGCCGAACAGGCTCCAGCGGGAAAAACTGTCGTCTGCGCTGATACTGAGGTTCATCGCCACCGATTCGTCAATGAAGATGCCCTCTTTGCGGCGCTCTTCCGGCACCAGTGCCATGCGCTGACTCACGGAATCGTGTGGCGATCGCGGTTTCCAGCGTTTACCGTGCAGTTCACCGTGGGCAACCCGGCTTTTACTGGCACCAAATAACGCTTTGCAGAGTTCGGTTTTGCCAGCCCCGGCCAGTCCGGCAATGCCCAGAATCTCGCCCTTGTGTAAACGCAGTGAGATATCCTGGAGCAGGTGTTCATCATGTAATCCTTCCACCGCCATGAGTACGGATGAGGACTGCAATGGCCGGCGCGGAGGATAGATATCGGTCAACGGATGACCCAGCATTTTTTCAACGATTTGCTCACCGCTCAGGGAAGCCATTGGGCTACTTTCCACCAGGCGGCCATCGCGCAGTACCGTCAGGCGATCGCAGATGGCTTTCAGTTCGTGAATACGGTGAGAGATAAATATCACGCCAATACCGCTGGTCTGCAGGCGACGAACTACGGCGAACAGGCGCTCGCTTTCGTGTTGGTCGAGTGGGGCAGTGGGTTCATCGAGAATCAGAAAGCGGCAGTGGTGCGACAGGGCTCTGGCCAGCAGGATTTGCTGCTTTTCCGCCAGCGAACAACGTTCGACCGGGCGTCTGACATCAATCGTGGCATCCAGCTGCGCCAGCAGGTCTCGCGCCTGACGACGCATATCGCCCCAGCGAAAGCCATGGCCCGGTTCGGCCAGCTGATCCAGCAGAATGTTCTCGGTCACGCTTAACTGGGGCACCAGCGCAACATCCACTTCCTGCTGCACCAGGTGAATGCCGAGCTTTTTGGCGTCACGCGGGCTGCGAATCGACACGGGCTGGCCGTCCAGCAGAATCTCACCGTGATAGTGGCTGTGGGCACCGGAGAGTACCGCCATCAGGGTGGATTTACCCGCGCCATTGGCCCCGGTCAGGGCATGAACCGAGTGACCTTCCGTCAGAAAATCCACTGAGGTTAACGCGGCAAATCCGCCGAAATCGATAGAGATGTTACGCATCTCAAGGCGATTGACTGCACGCATCACGGAGCTCTCCATTAAAGTCACTGATCGCATTTTTTCCCGAAGCTACCGGTGCGGCAACTAACGAAAGCGCATAAGTTAGCACAGAAATTTATTAGCCATCCAGACATCTGGACATAATGGCGGCTAAAGCTGACTAAGCGCGGCAAGTTGGTGATTTAACGGTAAGAAGTCGCCTTAACCCAGCGGATTATGCTGCGCCTGGGCGTCAGTCTTTTTTAAACGGATGCGCTTTTATCTCAGGATCGGAAAATGCGACGTGGTTTTGTCGCAGACTTCACCACGCGCAAGAACGCATCGCATCCGTCGCGGTTACTTCACGGCATAAATTTCGGCGAGGTCGGCCAGATCCCAGTTACCGCCTGTTAACAGTACGCAGACTTTCTCAGCGGGCTTCAGGCTGACCGCTCCCGCCAGCAACGCGCCAAGGCCGATGGAGGCCGCGGGCTCGGCAATCAATTTTGCCTCACTGGCCAGCACCCGCATGCCCTGAGTAATATGCTCGTCGTCAACCAGCACAATCTCATCTACGTACTTTTCAATAATCGGGTAGGGATTGCGGCCCGGCACGCTGAGTCTTAAGCCATCCGCAATAGTATTGAGCAGCGGCAGTGACGTTGGCTGTTTGTTGATCCGACTTTGGTAATATTTCGGGGTCAGAGCGGGTTCCGCGCCAATCACTCTGACGGCAGGGCGGCTTTCTTTGATTGCGGTCGCCACACCGGAGAGAAGTCCGCCACCGCCCAGCGGCACAATCACGGTATCCACATCCGGCAAATCATGCAGGATTTCGCAGCCGATCGTTCCCTGGCCCGCCATGACCATCGGATCTTCAAAGCCATGCACCACCGCATAATTGTTGAGCTCGGCAATTTCATACACCTTCTTCCAGCGGGACGCATTGTCGCCATCGAAGAGAATCACCTCTGCGCCCAGGGCGCGCGTATTGTCGATTTTGATTTTCGGCGTTGTGACCGGCAGCACCAGAATGACCTTTACGCCCAGCATTCTGCCTGCATAAGACAGGCCCTGGGCATGATTGCCTGATGAACTGGAAATCATGCCGTTGGCAAACGCCTCAACGGGCAGAGAAAGGACCTTATTCAGTGCGCCCCGTATTTTAAACGCGCCGGTAATCTGCAACGTCTCCGGCTTGAGGTAAAGCTCACAGCCGACCCGTTTTTCAATTTTTTCAGCGCGGAGTAACGGCGTATGGCGAATATGGGCAGCGATGCGCTGCTGTGCGTCATGAATGTCCTGCAGGGTGGGGTACGAACGCGTCATATACATTACCTTCGTCTGAACGAAACGTTATTCAAAAAATGCAAATCCGGTTCCGTAGCCTTTTTCAAGGGCCTTGCGGTAAATGCGCCCGGCTGTCGTGTTGTCCTGAATGGCAAGCCCGGTGGAGTCAAAGAAGATAATTTCCCGATCGTTTTCCCGGCCCGGTTTCATCCCGGACAAAATTTCCCCGATTTCGGCATGGATCGCGTTTTCACTGATGATATTTCTGTCCAGCGCATGCCAGGTTTCTCCTTTCTGCGTGCACTGGGGCAGGGAATCCACGATCACTTTTGCCCGACTAAAAATCTGCGGGTCAAACTCCTGTTTACCGCGCTGATCGGTGCCAATGGCGATGATATGCGTGCCGGGCGGAATCCAGTCGGCCTCAATCAGCGGTCCTTTGCCCCGGGTGGTGGTGATAAGAATATCGGCTTGCCCGACCGCCGCCTGACAGCTGTCCGCGATAATGACCGGAATACCTGTGGTGCTTTCAATGTCCGCTTTGAAAGCCTGACGGGTGGCTGGCGTTCGGCTCCAGGCATGGATTTCCTCAATATCCATTACCCGGGCGATCGCCTGGATTTGCATTCTCGCCTGATTGCCAGTGCCAATCGCGGCGATTTTTTTGGCATTTTTACGTGCCAGTGCTCTGACGGAAACAGCGCCCGACGCACCGGTTCGCAGACCGGTAATCAGGCTACCGTCCATCACACAGCACAGGGCGCCGCTTTGGGCATCAAACAGGATGATCGTGCCCATACTGCCCGGCAGACCAGGACGGGACGGGTTTTCTGAAAAACCGCCGGAGGAGGCTTTCATCGAAATCAGTTCGTTGGTGCGGTAATAGCAGGTTTTAAAATCAATCTCGCCACGGGGGGCGGGCAGGTGCAGGCCGATATAGTCAGGCTGTTCCACCAGGCCGCCGTTAAAGGCCCTGTAGGCTTCGTCGACGGCTTCAATGACATCATCAATGCTGATGAGCTGTCGGACATCTTCTTTGGTGAGTAATAAGGTCTTCATGCGTCCTCGGGGCGTGTCAGACGAACGATTCCCGACTAGCGCAAGGGTGTTAAAACGCGGCCGGGAAAAGAGGGATTCCCGACATTATTACACTGGCGTTGCAACAGAAAATGCCAATCTGCACCCCGGAGAAACGCTTTAAACTGTTTTAGCGACGGGTGACGAAAGCTAATGCTCGGGCAAGTGTGACGGCGGAAAGGCGAGCGAGGCGCAAAAAAAAGGGCTTATGCAGAACATAAGCCCTTAATCTTATGGCGTACGGATTTTATTTCTCCGGCACCACATTCAGCAGTGTAGTCAGCAGCTTCCAGTACAGGCCAACGCTTTCGATATGGACCTGCTCATCGGGGGAGTGCGGACCTGTGATGGTTGGGCCGATCGAAACCATATCCATGTTGGGATAGGGCTTTTTAAACAAGCCACATTCCAGACCCGCGTGGATCACCTGAATATTGGGTGTTTTGCCAAACAGGGCGACATAGGTTTCACGCGTCAGGGCCATGATGGGCGAGTCGGCATCGGGCTGCCAGCCAGGATAGCCGCCTTTTGGTTTGGTCTGCGCGCCCGCCAGCTGGCCGAGTGAGGTCAGCATCTGCACCACATAATCACGTCCCGTGTCGATCAACGAACGAATCAGACAGTTAATTTCCGCTTTGTCGGCATCCATCGTCACAACGCCCACATTGAGTGAGGTTTCCACAACGCCCTTGGCGACATCAGAGTTGCGGATCACGCCGTTCGGGGTGCTGTTTAACAAATTCAGGAAGCGATCGCGGCTTTCACGGCTCAGCGCCTCGCCCTGATGGGCAACCGGCTCGCTGACGAAAGCAATATTCTTCTCTTTCACGCCGTGCTCATTCTGTACCGCAGCCAGGAAGCTGGCGGCGGCTGATTTGAGGTTATCCACTTTGCTGCTGTCGACAGAAACGGTTGCAAAGGCTTCGCGAGGAATCGCGTTGCGCAGTGTACCGCCGGTGAACGCAATCAGGCGAAGATCCAGCTCTGCCGCATGCGCGGTCAGGAAACGGGCCAGCAACTTATTGGCATTCCCCAGGCCCATATGAATATCCGCACCCGAGTGACCGCCACGCAGCCCTTTCAGGGTGAACTTCAGGGTTTCAAAACCGGCAGGAACCGCTTCGCGCGTCAGGGGCAGGGTTGTGATGAAATCGATGCCGCCTGCGCAACCCATGTAGATCTCACCTTCTTCTTCCGAATCGGTGTTGATCAAAATGTCAGCCTGCAGCCAGCCTGGCTGTAAACCAAAAGCACCGTCCATACCGGTTTCTTCGGTCATGGTGAGCAGGACTTCCAGCGGGCCATGGGTCAGGCTGTTGTCCGCCAGTACCGCAAGGGCCGAGGCCATACCAATCCCGTTGTCGGCGCCCAGCGTCGTCCCGCGCGCTTTCACCCATTCGCCATCGACATACGGCTGAATAGGATCTTTGGTGAAGTCGTGAACGGTATCGTTATTTTTCTGCGGCACCATATCAAGGTGTGCCTGCAGGGCCACGGGCGTGCGTTTTTCCATACCGGCGGTCGCAGGTTTACGAATCAGGATATTGCCGACCTGATCGCGCTCACACCAGAAGCCTTGTTCTTTGGCCCAGTTAACAATGTAGTTAGCCAGCGCTTCTTCATGAAAAGAGGGATGAGGAATCGAGCAGATTTTGGCGAAAAAATCCCACAGCGGCTGTGGAGAGAGTTGAGACAATTCAGACACGACAAGTCTCCTGTGTCAGTGCGCCGGCTTTGCCGGACAGTGCGAAGTTCCAGTGAAAGATCGCCGTCAGTGAACTGACGAGATAGGGCGAGAATATCACTGTTTTTCGTTCTGTGTGTCATTCACCGCGCTAAAAAACCGCAACCAGCCGCCAGGTGCTGGTTTTTAGCGCGTCATGTCCTTATAATCTCGCGCAACCTTTTCCCCGTTGCACATTTTTTAAGCCACACTGACTGGCTGGGATTCCTATTTATGAGCGAAAAATACGTCGTTACCTGGGACATGCTGCAGATTCATGCCCGTAAACTGGCTCAACGCCTGCTGCCTGTTGAACAGTGGAAAGGCATTATTGCAGTGAGTCGCGGCGGTCTGGTACCGGCTTCGCTGCTGGCACGTGAACTGGGTATTCGCTATGTCGATACCGTGTGTATTTCCAGCTATGACCACGATCATCAGCGTGAAATGAAAGTCCTGAAACGCGCCGAAGGCGATGGTGAAGGCTTTATCGTGATTGACGACCTGGTGGATACCGGCGGTACCGCACAAGCCATCCGTGAGATGTATCCGAAAGCGCGCTTCTGCACCATCTTTGCAAAGCCTGCCGGACGTGCGCTGGTTGACGACTATATCGTTGATATTCCGCAGAACACCTGGATCGAACAGCCATGGGACATGGGCGTGGTTTATATTCCACCGATTGTCAAAGGCTGATTGACGCAACACAAACAACGCCCGGTTTTCCGGGCGTTGTGCTTTCTGCGCCTCGCGACTTGCCGTGCAGTACAGTAAACTTAACTGCTGCTGTCTGTGTTGTTAGAGAGGTGATATGTCTGGCAAAAACCTGAGCGTTGAGCTGTTTAAACCTCGCTTTAAACATCCCGAAACGTCGTCGCTGGTACGCCTGCGTCGGCATGCCACGCATGAAGTGCATTCTGCCCTGGATGGCGACAGTCGGCGTGGCTGGTATCGGATGCTTAATAAGCTGATGTGGACATGGCGGGGCGTGCCCGCGCAGGAGATCAGCGAGGTACTGGCGCGTATTGCAATCAGCGATGTTGAGCACACCAACCCTGCGCTACTGGATACGGTAATAGGTTATCGCAACGGTAACTGGAACTACGAGTGGAGCAGACAGGCAGGTCGCTGGCAACAACGTGCACTGGACGCGAAAGAGGACGCCCACGACCAGGCCGGGCATGACTGGCTGCACGCGTCTCATCTCTACAGTGTGGCCGCGTACCCCTATATTAAAGGCGATGAACTGGCGGATCAGGCGCAGGCCCTGGCCAGCCGCGCTTATGAAGAAGCGACCCGCCGCTTACCCGGGGAACTCAAAACGCTGACCTTCCACATTGAAGGAGGCAGCCCCGTCAGCGGTTTTTTGCATATGCCGCCTGGCGTGGAAGCCCCTTATCCCACCGTGATGTTTTGCGGTGCGCTGGACTCGCTGCAAACTGACCACTATCGTCTCTTCCACGATTATCTTGCGCCGCGCGGCATCGCTATGCTGACGCTGGATATGCCGTCCGTCGGGAACGCCATCAAGTGGAAGCTCAGCCAGGATACCAGCTTTCTGCATCAGCAGGTGCTGCGCGATCTGGCTTCTGTTCCGTGGATCGATCACACGCGCGTAGCGGCGCTGGGTTTTCGCTTCGGTGCCAATGTCGCCGTTCGTCTGGCCTATCTGGAAGCGCCGCGTCTGCGAGCCGTAGCCTGTCTCGGGCCCATCGTACACAGCCTGCTGACACAAAATACCTTGCAGAACAAAGTACCGGATATGTATATGGACATGCTGGCCAGTCGGCTTGGCATGGCAGGCAGTACAGACAGCGCTTTGCGGGCGGAACTGCTCAGCTACTCGCTGAAAAATCAGGGGCTACTGGGACGTCGAACTGCCACGCCCATGCTGTCCGCATACTGGTCCAACGATCTCTTCAGCCCTGAGGAGGAAAGCAAACTGATTGCCAGCTCTTCACCACAAGGTAAAGCGTTGTTAATTCCGGTAAAACCGGTAGCGGCCAGTTTCGATAGCGCCCTGAATGAAATCTGCGACTGGCTTGCACAACGTTTAAAAAGATAGCTGGCAAAATTGACAGTGTTTGCTACAACTACTAGCTGGAATCATTCGGATCGTTGCAAGACAATGCAGCATGGCTGCTGCGGTTCGAGATATAAAGCCTGTCCTAATGGAGAATTAGCATGACGTTACCGAGTGGTCATCCCCGCAGTCGCCTGCTTAAACGCTTCACGGAACTGGGACCTTACATACGCGATGGAAAATGTAGTGAAAATCGCTTCTTCTTCGACTGCCTGGCTGCCTGCGTAAATGTTAAACCTGCGCCTGAGCTGCGAGAGTTCTGGGGCTGGTGGATGGAGCTGGAAGCGCAAGCCGATCACGTTACCTATGTGTATCATATTGGCCTGTTTGATAAAGAGGGCGACTGGTCTGTCGCCACGATCAAGGGCAAAGATAATTCAGCCCGCGTGGAAGAAACGCTGCGTAATTTCCATGGCCGTTTAAAAGAGACGTTGAAAGAGTTTGAACTGGATCTGGTGCCCGCCAGTGACTTCGATGAAAAACCGATAAAACTCAGCGCCTGAAACTGAAGCCCCTGCGGGGGCTTTGTTGTCAGGATCGATCCCGCTCAGATTGCCCTACAGGAAAGGGCGAGTGATGGTCACTCGCCCTTTTAACAGACACATTCACATTGAGGGTAAAGCACTAAACCTCTCCATCACGCGGGCCGTCATTCCTTCGACAGCCTCTCTCGTCAGGCGAAGCTCAGATTCATCAGAACTGGTAGGTCAGGCCGACAGCAACGATGTCATCGTTGTTAAGCGCCAGCTTGTTGTCTTTATCCAGTTGGTTAATTTTGTAATCCACAAACGTCGACATGTTTTTGTTGAAGTAGTAGGTGGCGCCCACGTCGATATATTTAACCAGGTCTTCGTTGCCGATACCGTTTTCGATATCTTTGCCCTTGGTCTGCACGTAGCCAATAGAAGGACGCAGGCCGAAGTCAAACTGATACTGTGCAACCAGCTCCAGGTTTTCTGCTTTGTTGGCTGAGCCCGAAACGGAGCCGCCAGCGACACGGTTTGTTCCACTGACAGGCGTCATGTTGCGGGTTTCGGTATAAATCGCGGCCAGATAAATACTGTTGGCATCATATTTCAGGCCCGTGCCCCATGATGTCGCTTTATCGCCATGACCATAGGCACCCGCCTGTTGTGAATTGGTACGGTCAGAAGAAGTGATTGCACCCAGTACGCTCACACCAGAGTCAGCAATCGCATAACCCAGTGAGGCACCATAGCCATCACCATTCTGGCGTGTAATATCGGTACGGCTGTTTGCGGAAGTCGAGTCATTTTTACCCTGATACTGCAGGGCAAACTTCAGACCATCGACCAGACCAAAAAAGTTGGTGTTACGGTAAGTGGCGACGCCAGAAGCGCGCTGCGCCATAAAGTTATCCGTACGGGCTGTACCGTCACCACCAAATTCCGGGAAGACGTCAGTCAGCGATTCAACGTCATACAGTACGCCGTAGTTACGGCCATAGTCGAATGAACCGTACTGAGAGAATTTCAGACCGGCAAAGCCCAGACGGGTTTTGTTGCCTGTATTAGCATCGCTGCCTTCAGAGTTGTTAGCATTGTACTGATATTCCCACTGGCCATAACCGGTCATCATATCGTTAATCTGCGTCTGGCCTTTGAAACCGATACGCACATAAGATTTGTCGCCATTTTGACCAGCATTATCGCTCATGTAATGCTCGGCTTTTACCTTACCGTAGAAATCCAGCTTGTTACCGTCTTTGTTATAAACTTCAGCGGCCTGAGCGGCAGAGGTCAGCGCCAGAGCAGAGACAACGATTGCCAGTGTACTTTTCTTCATTTGCTATCAATCCCAATGAGTAAAATGCTTATATCCTCACTATTTTCTTGCTGCAGGCAGGGCTGCCTTATTCTCCGGTCGCTCAGTGAACGCACCAGGGGGCATTCATTTGCCGCCTTGTTACATCAAGAAAACTTTTGAGGCATTAGTGAAAATATTTGTAAAACACCGACTTTTTACCGATGAATGATGAAGTTTTTATGACAACTTTTATGTTTTGTTGTTAAAGGGGAACTTTTGGTCTACTCCGCACTCTGCAAAATTTGCAGCTTTTCCCTTACTGGCTGTTGGCTTCCCTCACCGCACCTGTTAAAAAGTCGGTTCACAGAAATTTTTTACGGCAGGACAACATGAGTGGCAGTCAGACCCTTGTGGTCAAATTGGGTACCAGCGTGCTTACCGGCGGTTCGCGTCGGTTAAACCGGGCACATATGGTGGAATTAGTGCGTCAGTGCGCGCAGCAGCACGCCGCCGGCCATCGTATTGTGATTGTGACCTCCGGCGCGATGGCGGCCGGTCGTGAACATCTGGGTTACCCCGAACTGCCGCCTACCATCGCCTCAAAGCAGCTGTTAGCTGCGGTGGGGCAAAGTCGTCTGATCCAGTTGTGGGAACAGCTGTTTTCCATTTACGGTATTCATATCGGGCAGATGTTACTGACCCGTGCTGATATGGAAGATCGCGAACGCTTCCTCAATGCCCGCGATACCTTACGGGCCTTGCTGGACAACCACATTGTGCCGGTCATCAATGAAAATGACGCCGTTGCCACGGCGGAAATTAAAGTGGGCGATAATGACAATCTCTCTGCGCTGGCGGCAATGCTGGGCGGGGCAGACAAACTGTTGCTACTGACCGATCAGCAGGGATTGTTTACCGCCGATCCGCGCAGTAATCCGGATGCCCAGTTAATCAGCGATGTGCATATCATTGACGACGCACTGCGCGCACTGGCGGGCGGAAGCGTATCCGGGTTGGGCACGGGCGGCATGTCGACGAAGCTGCAGGCTGCCGATGTCGCCTGCCGGGCCGGTATTGATGTCATTATTGCGGCCGGAAGTCGTCATGGCGTGATCAACGATGTGATTGAGGGCAAGCCCGTCGGTACACTGTTTCATGCTCAGCAGACGCCGCTGGAAAACCGTAAACGCTGGATTTTCGGTGCGCCGCCCGCCGGAGAGATCACCGTGGATGACGGTGCGCTTGCTGCGATTATTGCGCGCGGCAGTTCACTGCTGCCAAAAGGGATCCGCGAGATTCAGGGGAATTTTTCCCGTGGTGAAGTGATCCGTATCCGCAGTTTGCAGGGGCGCGATATTGCGCACGGCGTCTCGCGCTATAACAGTGATGCGATGCGCATGATTGCGGGTCACCATAGTCAACAGATAAGCGAGATTCTGGGCTACGAATACGGGCCGGTTGCCGTGCATCGCGACGACATGATCGTCAGTTAAGGAGTACACATGCTTGAAGAAATGGGAAAGGCGGCGCGCGCCGCGGCCTGGAAACTGGCGGATCTGTCTGCGGCAGAAAAAAATCAGGTTTTGCTGACTATCGCCGATCGGCTTGAGGCAGAAAGCGAGGGGATCCTGGCGGCAAACGAGCAGGATCTGGCTGAGGCGCGGCAGAACGGCATGAGCGCCGCATTGCTCGATCGCCTGACGTTGACGCCCGCGCGCCTCAGTGCGATTGCCCACGATGTTCGCCAGGTTTGTCGGCTCGCCGATCCGGTAGGGCAGGTGATCGATGGTGGTTTACTGGACAGCGGCTTGCGCATTGAGCGCCGCCGGGTGCCGTTAGGGGTGATCGGCGTCATTTATGAAGCGCGTCCGAACGTCACGGTGGATGTGGCGAGCCTGTGCCTGAAAACCGGCAATGCGGCCATCCTGCGTGGAGGGAAAGAGACATGGCGGACGAACGCGGCTACCGTCCGGGTAATACAAAACGCTTTGCAGCAGCACGGCTTGCCATCAGCTGCCATTCAGGCGATTGAGAATCCGGATCGGGAACTGGTCAATCAACTGCTAAAACTGGACCGCTATGTGGATATGTTGATTCCGCGAGGGGGCGCCGGACTACACAAACTCTGTCGCGAACACTCCACTATTCCGGTGATTACTGGCGGCATTGGCGTTTGCCATATGTATATCGACGACACGATGGATATCGACGCCGCGCTGGATATCATCGTAAATGCCAAGAAGCAGCGTCCGAGTGCCTGTAACTCCCTCGAAACTCTGCTGATCGACGCGGCCATGGCGGCGCGCTTTCTGCCCGCTTTTATGGCCCGCATGGCAGAGGAGAACATTCCGCTGCATGCTGATGCCAGTATCCTGAGTGAACTGCAGCAGGGACCGGCCAGCGTTACCGCCATCCAACAGGGCGATTACGACGATGAATGGCTGTCGCTTGATCTCAACGTTAAACGGGTTGCCGATATGGATGAAGCTATCGCGCATATTCGCGAGCACGGCACGCAGCACTCAGACGCTATCCTGACACGCAGCACACAAAATGCCGCGCGCTTTGTTAAGCAGGTTGACTCGTCTGCTGTTTACGTCAACGCCAGCACGCGCTTTACCGACGGGGCACAGTTTGGTCTGGGCGCGGAAGTCGCGGTCAGTACGCAAAAACTGCATGCCCGTGGTCCAATGGGCCTGGAGGCGCTGACGACCTATAAATGGATTGGCTGGGGAGACGACAGCCTGCGTGCATAACCGCATTTTAGTGAATAAAACGGGAGCCTGTGCAGGCTCCCGTTTTTTTTAGATGGCTTTTTTCGCACCACTCAATGGTAGAGTTTTTCGCCTGTTGGCCGCTTTTTAGTCAGTAAGAGGGAGGTTGTTCATCAGAAACGATGAAGGTAGGGCGCAATTTTTTACACAAGATTACTGAAAGGTGAGGTCAGACGCGGCTTAGCGCCTGATTTTATGCTTCGCTTGGCATAATAACGGTTAACAATAATCAAAAATGCCTGGCAATGCCGTTAGGTAGTCAACGGGCGGTAATATAAAATGAACTGGTAGCAATAACGAAAATAACATTCAGCA
>Ga0153955_100576_pt1 | contig 14921 bp, 11 predicted proteins | sample TSFL039MetaG_FD_104744 | JGI IMG/M metagenome (GOLD analysis project Ga0153955, IMG submission 104744) | Attine ant fungus gardens microbial communities from Florida, USA - TSFL039 MetaG | ecosystem: Host-associated > Fungi > Mycelium > Unclassified | place: USA: Florida, Wekiwa Springs...
GCATGAACGCCAGTAACCGTTCACGCCAAGGGGTACCGGGTGCAAAGTCCATATTCCGGATAGGGTTAACAACCATATCCCAGTTAAACAGGTGAGCCTCAGGCTCTGTCCTGTGTTCCCAGGGGCTTGGCCCTGATAGGGCGGACAATGAAAATTGCTGCAGATCGGGCTCTTTTCCTGGTTCCCTGGCGCTAATGACATAAACGTAACGTTTCACGATGGCTTCAACCGGAACCCCGTGGAAAGATGAGGTGGTCCCTTCATTTAGAAAACGGCGGATCAGGAAGATGGCTTCACGGGCAAGCCTCTCAGTAGCTTGCGTCAACCAGTTAAGGGCACTCTCCTTCTGGGAGTTTATTGCCCGATTTCCGGCAATGAACTGCTCAACCAGAGGGCGGCTCTCAGCAATCATGATACTCAGCACCTCGGGACCAAAAAGAATGCGGTAATAGCAAAGCTGGAGCTCCAGCATCAGAAGAGGAAATACGTGCACGTCGAAATCAAGCTGCAGAGAATGATTTTCCGGCGAACTGTCCGGATGCGCCGGGGCGCCAAGGTTCCCTCGCATCTGATCGATTAATGAACGGGTAAAAAAATATCCCTGATGTTCATATTTTGCGAGATCGACCTCTTTAGCATTGTGGGGACGGCTGTAAGTGAAATAGCCAGACCGGCTGAGTGCATAAAGTTTCTTGGGTTCATTTCCACTTGCGCGATAGCGTAGTTGTCCTTTATCGCGAAAGAACGAGCCTCCTTTGTTTTCCGTGTAGTAAAGCAGTGTGTCGATCGCAGTCAGGCCCATGCCAATGACGGCAATGCTTTTCTTCTGCCAGTCAGGAACGTCAAAAAGCGGATAGGCAAAATTATAATACTCGGTGAATTTTTTGAGCGTTCCGGCCAGATAAAAATTATCCATTGATTCCTGATGTCCTGTCGCGAGAAGCACAATATCAAACTCAGCTGGCTGAGGGTAAAAATCACCGGTCAGATAATATTTACCCTCATTTTTAGTGATCTGTTTAATCGTATCTTTAATTAGCGACACGCTGACACCAGCCTGTCTGACTTCATTAACCAGTGCGTCACAGATCTCAACCAGAGACTCGCCATAAAGTTCTCGGGTAGGAAAATCATCAGCATTCAGCTTATAACGTTCACTGTGCGTGGCTTTGTATTTTTTTTCCAGCCATTCACTGAAAGTTATTCGTGTGCTTTTGGGAAAGGAATCGCTGGCGTTGTTGGTTTTATCTGGAGCAAAAGAAAGTTGACCAACGATCCTGTTCAGCATACTCGTTTTAGCCTGAGCCGGAGAATGGGGCCAGCCTGAGCCGAAATAGCCATGTCGATCATACATTGTGACGGATACATTATCACGTACATCCAGTTCTTTAAAAATACTGTGTAGGCCATTTAAAAAATACATTCCGTTTGGGCCGCCGCCCACGATAGCTATTTTGATCATTGTTTTCTCCAATATATATTATTCTCAGCATTATGCTGATTAATAATGAGATACAACGTTAATGCTTGACGCAGGGTAAAGAGGAAGTGATTATTTTTTATGAATTATATTTGGCCTCTAATTCATTCATATAACGCTCAGTGGTCAATGAAAAAAGCTCATCAAGGGATGAGACATTTTTTTCAACATTAATAAGTGATTTTTCTTTGTAAATTCTGTCAGCCGTTTCTTTCATGCTACGGACTGAACTACGGATGAGATGATTTGCCCAGATGAGGTTACTGATTCCATGTTTAACAAACTCTTGGTATTCAGTGTTATAGTATTTCGTCGGTACTGCAAAGAGTGGCAGTTTACCGCCCCACCGTTCAGAAAAGGTAAATACTTCTCCGGCATCCGATTTTTTTGAATGGATCAGAATTGCATCTGCACCCGCATCTTTATAGGCTTCTGCACGATCCAAGGCTTCCTCCATAGGGTGGCCGGAGATCAGCGCTTCAATACGTGCAACTACGGTAAAATCACCACCGCCTGTGTCTTTCGCCGCTCTGATTTTATTACAGAACTCACTTACAGGTGCGAGTGTCTGATTCTCACCAATGAATGAATTAACCTTAGGAAACATTTTGTCTTCAATGCACACAGCATTTATGTTAATTTGTTTGAGTTTTTTTACAAAACGCATTACATTCAGATAATTACCAAAGCCAGAATCGCCATCCACAAGAATGGGTATGTTGGTATTATCCGCCATCTGTTCCAGAGCAGTGATGACTTGAGACCATGAAGCCTCGTTCCTGTCAGATAATCCCATAGCCGCACTGATCGAAAGGCCTGATGCCCAAATAGCTTCAAAGCCGGCATGTTCAACAATTTTAGCGCTGAGCCCGTTATGAGCTTCCATGAACTGGGTGTATTCGCCTCGGGCAAGACGTTTCTGAATACTCATATATTACCTCTCTCGTTACTGGTTAGTGAATTCAATGTGCCAATACATGGCCTTGAGATAAATTTTTCGCTTTACTTTCAGGTTGTTGCTGAAGAAAATCTATAATCAGCTCGGCAATTTTCTCCTGTGACTCATGGGACATGGCGCCAATGTGTGGTGTGCCAATAAAATTATTTAAGGTGAAAAGCGGTGAGGGTTTTCGTTCATGTTCAAAAACATCACTGGCTGCGCCCAGAAAAGTATTTTCATTGAGCGCGTTGTATAAAGCCGTTTCATTGACCACTCCGCCCCTCGCTACGTTAATCAACACAGCATGCTTACCGAGGAGAGAGAGTTCTCTAGCATCAATCAGGTTTCTGGTATGCTGGTTGTAGGGGCAGCAGACCACTACAATATCGCAGTGTTGCAGCAGGCTGCTTAATTCGCTGTGCAGGGTGATATTCTGGCTGCTCAACGCTGTCGCGCGCTCTGATGAGTAATCAGAGACGGTGCAATGTACGTTCATATGATAGCCAGCCGAGATATCGGCTATTTCCTTACCAATACTACCGAAACCAACCAGTCCCAGCTTTTTATGCGAGAGCTCATAGCCTAAAAAGGATTTTTTATCCCAGATATTATCCCGGATTTCATTTCCGGCTCGCAGAATGTGTCGGTACAGACAATGCATCATGCCAAAACTGAGTTCCGCTACTGCTCTGGCATTTGTACTGGGTGTATTGTAAAAGCGTATTTTATTTTCGTGTACTTTTTCCAGATCAATATTGTCCGTTCCGGTTCCTGCTCTGATTATCGTGTGCAGGCTGGTCGCCTTTTCAAGCAGCAATGAATCTACTTTTGCCCCACTTCTCAGAACCAGCATATCGTACTGATCGATTAATGAATTCAGTGTCTCTTGGGTTACAGGATGTTTTACTGTTACATCGTAGTTTTCTTCCAGAAATGAAAGAAGGTGTTTATGCACAGGATCAACAATAAGTACTTTATCTTTATATTCCATAGCGACTCAGCCCCGTTTCTTCGTCAAAGCCCATCATGATATTCATGTTTTGAATGGCCGTACCAGCGGCTCCCTTAACAAGGTTATCGATGACACTGACAATTCTCAGCTCTCTTTTTTCAGGCACAATGTCTACCGATATATGGCAGGCATTTGAGCCTATAATTTTGGATAGCTGTGGATAGATACCGTAATCTTTCTCTATCCCGACTGAACCTTTTTTTTGTCCGGTAATTGATACGAACTGGTAATCTGCATAATAATCTTTCAGAACTTCAAGTATCTGGTTTCTGTCTGATGGAATATCATCCTGTAATTTTGCAGCGATAAGCATAAAAATGCCGCGTGCAAAATTACCGTGAGAAGTCATTAATGAAATTTCCGCATCTTTACCCGTTGTTTTTTTAATGATCTGTTCAATTTCCTGTGTATGACGGTGCCCGTTCAGTGAATAAGCAAGCATATTATTTGTCATGTTATAATGCAGTAACTCCTTTTTATCGTTACTCCCTGCTCCGGATGTTCCGTTCACTGCGCTTATGAAAATATTATCCGTTTTAAGAACATTGTTTTTAATAAGCGGGATGAGTGCACAAAGCGCTGCGTTGACGTAACAGCCGGGGTTAGCAACGTAATGACTCGCAGCAATCCTCTCGCGAAACTCTTCCGGGTACCCATACTGAAATTTATTCTGTAGTTCAGATGCTCTGTGTGGCTTACCGTAAATCTCTTCAAAGGATGCGGGTTTACTGAAGCGAAAATCAGCACCCAAATCAATTATGCGCGCTCCACACTCTACAAAATATGTTGCTACTTCATGAGCCTTGCCTGATGGCAGCGAAATAAACACGACGTCCGGGGCGGTATCAGGAAGAGAGTTCATGGACCAGGTTTTCATATTGATCCCCTGCAGATTAGGATGAACAGTGTCAAGCGCGAGATCTGCATCCCGCGAAACTGGATATATTTCACCAACTTCAGGATGCACTGTTAGCAGCCTTATAATTTCAGCGCCCGTCCATCCTGTGGCTCCAATTACATAAGCAGTTAATTTCATGGTAATACTCCAAGTTTATCGATCAGCACTTTACCCTTGCTGCTTTTGGTCAGCATAAAGTCACGTAGTTCTCCGAAAGTAATGAAATCGGTTATTATTTCTTTAAGCCGTGAATCTCTTTTTTTTGATTGCTCAATAATTGCTATTGCTTTGAGGAGATCTTGCGGGTTACTCAGAAAAGAACCTTGAAGTGTTATCTCTTTTCTGACTATCAAATTCATGTCCAGCATCACCGGAGTATCAAAATAAGAAATGAGTACTACCCGAGTTCCGGGACGGAGTAATCCGATGTAATCATTCAAATTGAGGGTTTCACCGCCGGCGATCACCAGAACATCCGTCTTTGAGAGGTTCACGTTTGACATGGTGTTACTGGCATTGAAACCCAGTGAGTGCGCAAACGCACACCGTGCAGCTGCCTTGTCAACGAGTTCCACTTTTTCAACGCTTTTTACTTCGCGGCAAAAAATTGCACTGAGAAGCCCCATCGCACCGGCTCCAATAACCGTTAGTTGGTTTTCGTGCGAAATTTCAAGGTTATCAAGGGCGTGAACTACAATGCTTAACGGCTCGGCTAAAACAAACTCATAATCATCCGCAGTTCTCCCCGAAGGTAATGGTGCAAGAGATCTGTGGTGAACAGTCATAGTACGTGTAAACGCACCACTACTGCCCGCAGTGTTGTAGGTCACCTTTTTCAGGCAGTGATTATCCATCCCACGTTTGCAATAGTCGCATTCGCCACACGAGCCATAAGACAGTCCTGTTACCCACTGCCCCTTCTTTAGGTCATATGCGCAATCTTCATCAGTAATTTTTCCAATAAATTCATGCCCCAAAATTGCCGGATACTCTTTATAGGGGTGCGTCTGGTTCAACACCATGAAATCCGAACCACAGATGGCTGCTTTGAAGATTTCTATACGCGTGAAATCCGCAGGGGCAGGTGTAAGGGTCTCAGGTTCATACGTCTGGTGCTTTTTGCCGTGACACATCAGTGAATAAAACATGATTATCCCCCGGTTATTTCGTTAAGGAGCACATTGATAATGTCGTCGCCAGCTTCATTAACGAGCGGGTCGTTGGCTGTATTTCCCGATACATTCTTCCTGACGGTGCTGCAGGGAAGCTTCAGGAATGCGAGCTGTTGTGCGGCACCGTCCAGATTTGTTTTACGCAGCACAGAAGCCAAGTACTCTGATGGGGCCAGGCCGTTGCTTACCTGCGCCAGGAGAGGAGAAATTTTGCCGTGAGTCATCAGCGATTTTACCCATGAAGGATAAATCGCGGCTAAGCCCCGCCCATGTGAGAACGAATAGAAAGGGGATAATGCCTGTTCAAATCGGTGAGGCAGACAGGTGCTGTTGTGGCAGACGCAAATGCCACCTAGTAAGGCGCTGTATGCTGCTTCAGTAAAGAAATGATCATCCAGTTTTCCTGCTGCATAGCGCTCAATATTGGCGTTGATACGTTGTAATGATTCAACGGCGAGTGACTCGGTAACAGGATTGGATTTTACTGAGTGGAGCGCTTCAAAAACGTGTGTAAAACTATCGAAAAGAGTCTCTCTCAGCACTTCATCCGGCATCGTGATGCCTAGATCAGGGTCGATCAGCGCGACATCAGGGAAAACTGAATCGCCACGCACGCCATCTTTGATTCGGGATTCCGTATCAAGGATGATGGCCCCCTTGGTCACTTCGGAGCCCGTACCGAAAGTGGTAGGAACAGCAATATGGTAAATTTTACTCTGAATGGCATCGTAGCTTTTAGCGAACAAATTATCTAAATCGACGGTTTCATCTGCACTGATGGCGGCGGCTTTAGTAAAATCAATTATATTACCTCCTCCGACTGAAATGATTGAATCGTAGTTATTCTTCCAGAGATGTTTTTTGATTTCACGCAGTGACGCCGTGGTGGCCTTGAAATCAGAGGGAACAATCCAGGAAGAATATTTTATTTTTCCGGATTTTTCCGAAAGGAGTTCCTTAAGTAAGGGAGAACGCTCAGCAGTAGATTGGCTCATCACCAGGAGAGCATTTTTTTTACCTACAGAGGACAGGTGCTCAGGTAACTTTTTCAGCCCTCCTCTTTCAAAATGAATTTTTACAGGCAATGAAAAACTGAATGAATTAAAGATTGGCAAAGCCGAATCACCAGCCATAAGTTATATCTCCGCTTAAGATAAACGCTTAAATGTGCTTATAAAAACATCCGAAAAAAATATTATTTTCGACCTTGAGAGAGTATCTCCTTGCGATTAAGCACCTCTTAAACACCTTAATTATGTTAAAAACGCTTATCAATCTAGGTGTAATGAAAACTTAATTTAAATGAAATTATAAAGCAACACTAATGTGATCAATAATCGATCAATAGTTAATACATTGATTTAATTTAAAAAAATATTAAAGAGAGCGTCACGATGAGCAATTCAAGCTCCAATTTAAGACTTCTCTTAAGTGACTGGCTAATGCTTCCCATTTGTTTGCATAAGTATTTTGTTAAGAAAGCCTAATAAGTATATGAATTATTTCATAAAAGAGACGCCCTCCCAAAACATATATACATAAATAGCTTTTTTTCGGAACAAAATAGTGTCTTTGTTTGTATTTCAAGGCAGAGAAAAAATTAACAGTTTATTACAATTGCGTTAGTTTTTATGGGTTACATTCCCTTGTGAATTGTGTAATGAGAAATTATTCTTTAGTAATTAATTTTTATTATTTTATTCTCATATCCTGTGTACCGCTGATTTTCTACTTTGAAATCGATTACAATTAATAAATTACAATTTCGCGTCAAAACTCATTCCTTAATGTGTCAGTCGTGAGGGGGTTTCGGACAATTGCCAGTTATGCCTCCAAAGACAATCATAAAGTGACATGTATCACCCTTTTTATACCGATGCTGGCTTATTTTGCTTTTCCGTTTTAATTTTACCTAGGTCGTAAAATCGTAATGAAATATTATGATGACGTATCTCTTTTAAACTTCGTTTTTTGTGAAAGCTGACACTATGGATATCGATATTTTAGGCTTTATACCGGTGCTCTTGCCGGTCGCACTTTCTCCCGGGGCGAGCTTCACACTGATCATGAGCAGTGCGCTGGCAGGTGGGCGCAGTGGTCTTCTGCGCACGCTAACCGGTACTGCCCTAGGAATTTACATTCATGCATTGCTTATTGGGCTCGGTATCAGTGCCGTCCTTATTTCATTACCCGGCGTTTACCGTTTTCTTGAAGTAGCCGGTACGGCTTATTTGCTCTGGCTTGGCCTGATGCTTATTAGTAGTGGCCTCCACACGCATTCGGCCGGGGCTCAGGACAGAACCGTTTCGATTTCAGTAGTTGATGCCGCATTAGCTAACCTACTGAATCCAAAAGCCATTATTTTTTATCTTACAGTAGTTTCTGGATTTGCCGGCCGGCATGGTGGCGTAGGAAATTACCTGATCCTAGCTTCCCTTCACGTGGTGGTGATGTGTGTGTGGCTGTCCTTCGTCAGCTATGCCTTGGTATTCTCAGCAAAAGGCACAAATCCGCAGTCGCTTAAAAAGTACGTCAATATTTCCGGCGGCATTTTGCTGATTGTTTTTTCCCTTTTCACGTTCTTTAAACGCTTTTTCTAAAACAGCAGGCATACGCTGAGTGAATACTCCATCTGTTACGTCATCTTGCAGCTTAATGGAAACACTGGTAGGAGTTGCTCAGTTCATGCAGAGGGTCAGCCTTTCTGGTATGCCTGGGCATAAACTTTGATGCGCTTTTGCGGTTCACTGGTGCCTAACACACGTTAAGGTTGTATTCTCTGATGCCCGACGACTCTTGTGGAAACGGTACTTACTGACACATTCGTGCTTAACATGACCACATGTATAGCGAACGATGACCAAAACCCTATCTCCGCTCATCAGACGCGGCTCTATGAGTAAAAAGGGTCATTATCATGCATGTGCCCTGCAATTCTTAATTAATGCAGGACTAACGTTTTAATATTTAAAATTGCATAAAATCAAAGTTTTTTCTGTGCTGATTTTCAGCCTGTTATAACTAAGCTCCTCTTTCCTATGCACTTACTTTACCGGGCTCCGGAAAAAGGCCGTTAGGGAATGATTTACCGCACGGACCAAAACATACTGTGTCCAGTCACCACCTCATCGCTCTTATCCAGATAGAAACGGTGCTTTTGTCAGGCCCATCCGCCCCGCCCTCGGGGGCGTCTTGTTACGATATATGGTATATATCTATAAGTGGGAAAATGACACTTCTCTACTCAGTGGGTTTTTTTGGGTAATCAGCGCCCACCAGGCAGGCGAAAATGGATTTATCAAGAACAGACGTCGCTGTGTGAAGTCTGAGAGATTTGCAGGGGTATGGATCCCGCCAGATTTCACGCAGCGTTGTCATTGAAAAATGAGGAATTATGTCGCCACCATCCGTTAACGGGCCGGCCGCTCTGTCCGGTTATGGGCGGGTACTGGCACTAAGGTCCATTGCCACGGCATACGCCGCAAGCGAGGCACAAGCCCCAACCGGCGAAAGCCGGTTTTATTATGTCCATCTTTCACCCTTGGTGAAGGATATGCGTCACCCTTCACCCATCCATCACCTATTAACCACATGATATAATTGGATAAAACAAAAAGGTGAACAGTGTGAAGGATTATTTATAAAATCTTTTTTTGTAGGATCTCGCTTTCTGGCCGCGCAACTGTTTTGATAAAGTTTAAATGCCTAAAAAAGGAGCAATAAATGGACACCTCTTTTTTGAATGCACTGGACACTAAAAATCGTGAACAGTTTGACGCAGCGATTAATGCTTTACAGGGGGATGTTACTGCTGCTGCCGCTCGATTATCCATAGATCCCCGCTTGCGCCTTGAGTATTCTAGGCGTATCAAAGAGATGGCTGACGATTTACGATCCCGAGTTAATGCTGGATTGCTGACATGGGAACAGGCTGCGAAAGAAGCTCAGGAAACGCGAAATCTCATCATGGAAATGATAAGGACTCGCAGTACGCCACTTGGGCGTGCAATGGCGGAAAGGATGAAGTCATCAGGTAAGACGCTTAATGAGTTAGTCGCAAAGAAAGCGACCTCACTTTTTGGGCCTAAAACAAACTTTGCCAGCCTTTCTGAAGTGCAAAAAAACCAGGTGTATGCCAGCATCGTGGAATCTGCGGGTAAATCTTACGCCAGCGTTAACCTGAAGATGTTGCAGCTTTCACGAGCAGGAAAAGGGCTTATCGTCCTCTCTTTAGCCATCTCTGTATATGAAATTTATACCGCTGAAAACAAGGTTGCTGAAACCGGTAAACAAATAGCGATTAACGGTGCAGGCATAGCAGGTGGTGCAGCGGGAGGTGCTTTAGCAGGTTTGGTATGCGGCCCCGGAGCACCCGTTTGTGTTTTGATTGGTGGATTTGTTGGTGGTGCACTTGCTGCCTTTGAAATGGGACGTTTTTGGGGATAGTCATGGAACAAACTCTCTCGGTAAAGCTTGTTGAGAAAAGTAAAGCGACTGATTTTCAGCAGGCCGTTTCTGAAGTAGTGATCGATAACAAACCGACGGGTATCACTATAAAAGGACAGGTACTCGAAGCCTCAGTTAAAGTCGACAATGACAGGTATATTCTTTTCACAACTGATGATGTGATCTTTGAGGAGTTTCTTACTGTTACTCTCATCAGCCTGAGTCAGGGGATTGTTGAAAGTTTGCAGGTTGGTAATGAGTATTCGTCAGGCTCTTTCGAGGCGCTGTCTGTCAATCACAAAACCATTGAGTTCAATTTCATTGGCGGGTCTGTCTGGACAATTAAAGTGAACGACACCCCAAAGCTCCGTGTTCCATTCTTTTCCGATCCGCGTGGTGTAAAACGCTCTTCAGGTCTAAAAGCGTATCTGACCATAGATGCAAAGCCATCGCCCTCCCCACCATAAAAAACCTTTTAACAAAAGCAATTGGTATACGCTTAGGTATACCAATTATTTTTATATTGGATATTTATATTAAATTTCATGCAGATAGGTGATTTATTCAGATTCCGCCAGCCCTGCGGGGCTTTTTTGTTCCCTCTTGTGCCTTTGAAACCCGCATTCAAAACTTACCGGTTCCAGAAAAGCATGGTCATTTATTGCAGGTATCCGATATTGACTGACTTAATGGCCCATGCGTCATGGTAGACCTCAATGCATTACGGGAAAACCATTATTCATTTAAATAACGCTATTATGCTAAGCCAGCTTATTTCACAAAACAGAATCAAATATTTCACATAATCAGACTTATTATTGATCCAAGTCATTTTTCGCAACCTCTTAACAATTATATAAATTAACAAGAACATCTTTTACCTTTCGTAAATATCATCCCAAACGTAAAAAAAGATAATATTAAAAAGAAACTTACAGGCAGGGAATTATTCAGAAACCCAATCAGCAAAAGAAGAAATTCTTCGTCTTAAATCTTTATATATCAAAGGTCTGTCTTACATAAAAAGCAACTACCCTTTCCCGCTTCCAGATCATTCCCGCCGATCCTGAATCATTAAAATTCCCACGCAATTACCCTGCGCATTTATTTCACCGCCAACTGATAATGATTATTGATTTGATTCCCATTTATATATCACCTTATGCTGTTTATCAGCCCGTAAATATCTTCAGGACAAACAACCGTTAAAGGATTAACCGTTATGACGTCGTTAACCCCTCTCGCCCGTCGTATCAAAACCAGTCTGTTCATTCCCGTTTTTGGCATAGCTTCACCTGCGTTTGCTGAGCCGGAGATCACTGATCCCGATGAAGAGGTGATGGTGGTGACGGCTTCGGCTGTCGAACAGCGTCTGAAAGATGCCCCGGCATCAATCTCGGTGATTACCGCCGAACAGTTAGCAAAGGACGTTGGTAAATCGGCTACCGATCTTGCGGATGTGCTGGAACGTGTCGCGGGCGTATCCAAAGCCATCGGAACAGATGTGGGCTCCGGTATTCAACTGCGCGGTATGCCAGCGGCGTATACGCTGTTGCTGGTTGATGGCAAACGCATGAGCTCCAGCAACGGCATCAAAAGCACGCAACAAAACTATTTCGACGATATCAACTGGATCCCCGTTGATGCCATTGAACGCATCGAAGTGGTGCGGGGACCGATGTCCGCGCTCTATGGCTCGGATGCGATGGGCGGCGTGGTGAATATCATCACAAAGAAAAACAGTGATGTCTGGCACGGGACCTTAACCGCAGGCACGCGCCAGCCGCAGGACGATAAGCGGGGAAGTACCCAGACCTGGACAGGTAGCGTTGGCGGCCCACTGGGGAAAGGGTTTGACCTGCGTCTGAATGGTTCGTGGAATAAGCGCCAGGCGGATAAAAGCGACACCGGCGCACTGCGCTGGGGAAGCGGTCAGGAGGGACGCAAGAATGAAAATTACGGTGCCGAACTGGGCTGGGATATTACCCGCCAGCATCGGCTGACGATCTCTACGCAGCAGGGAACCGAAGAAGGTCTTCCCGGCGTCGCCAGTAACGGCAGTGAAATTAATCTGCGCGGGGCCAGTAAGCTTGAGCGTGAAAACTATGCGCTGGATTACCGCGGCATTTTTGCATTTGGCACGGCGAAGCTAAGCGCTTATCAGAATAAATTTAAAAACTGGGTGTCGGACGTACCGGTTATCGCCAACGGCGCGGTGACGGGCAGCGAGGACAGCACGTTGTGGAATAAAGAATCCATTATTGAAGGCGATCTCAACCTGCCCTTCGAACTCGGTTTGCCCCAAAACCTGACCGTGGGCGCGCAATGGAAAAAAGAAGAGCTGCATAACCCGCGCTCGCTGGGCGTGACAGCCGACGCGGCCGATACCTTTGGTAAACATACTGGCGAAGCGAAAAGCACGGGCATCTTCATCGAAAACCAGATTGACCTGCGGGACGATCTGGCCCTGACGCTGGGCCTGCGCCGGGATAATACCGATTACGGCAACCGGACCACGCCACGCGCCTATCTTGTCTGGCAAGCCACGGACGCTCTGACGTTGAAAGGCGGCTATTCCGAAGGCTTTAAGGCGCCCAGTGTTCGTCAGGCCAGCAAAGGCTTTATCGAAACCTCCCGCGGTGCCGGCTGTAACGGCTATGCCGATTACCAGGGCGGGAGCTGTTATACCCTGGGGAATGACGCGCTGAAGCCTGAATTGTCGCAGAACTGGGAAGTGAGCGCCCTGTACGATTATGCGGGATGGGGCGTGGGCTTAACCTTCTTTGACAGCCGCTTTCAGGACAAAATTGCTTCCGCGCCGGTGGGCTATATCCCGGGCGATACGTCCGGTAGCTACTGGCTGAAGCGCGTCAATCTGGATACCGCACGCACGCAGGGCGTGGAAGGCAGCCTGACGGTGCCTCTGATTACGGAAGAGAAAGGCCCCTGGCTGAAAAGCCTGACCCTGAATAACACTTTCACGCGCATGATCAAAGCGGAAGACACGCTGGGCGTCATGTTGGTGACCACGCCAAAACTCGCCACCTGGTCCTCGCTGGACTGGCAGGTCAACGAGGCGATCAGTCTGTCGATGACCGCCAAATACTACGGAAAAATGCTGGGGCTGAATAACCGCGCGGATCAGGCCGCACGCGGCAATACCGCAACTGCACGTATCCGCCAGGCCTATATGATTTATGGCCTGTCCGGGCAGTACCGGGCGACCAGGCATCTGAAATTCAACATGGGCGTCGATAACCTTTTCGATAAAAATCCGGTGTCCGCGCAACCCTCAGCCAGTACCACCAGCGGCAATAACTATTACGTTCCCGGACGAACGCTGTACGCCTCCGTAACGGCTTCGTTCTGATAACACTGAGGGTCCGCTCGCCCTGCTGAACATACCACGTACCCAGGGCGGAAAGCGGATGGTCAGCCCGACAACCGGGCACACTTTTACGGACAATGACAACGTACAAGGAGAAGGTATGCGTTTTTCCCGTCTGGCAGGTTTACTGGCGCTCGCCTGCTTACTGAGCGCGCCGTTGGCGTCGGCCAGCGACGCGCCCACCGTCCAGCTGTCGCATTTTCAGGGCACAACGGCTATTCCTCTGCATCCCCAACGTGTGGTGATCTTAAACCCGGTAACGCTGGACAGTGCCGATGCGTTAGGAATTCATCCGCTGGGCGTGCCCCGGACCGCGATAAGCTATCCGGCCCATCTGGCGCGCTACAACAGTGATGAGTACCTCAATGCGGGCACGTTATTTGAGCCTGACTATGAGGCCCTGAGCCGCGCCAGGCCGGATCTGATTCTGGCCGGCGGCAGAGCCCTGGCGGCCTATAACAAACTCAGCGACATTGCGCCGACCGTATCGCTGGATATCGATCCCAATGATGTTTTAAACAGCCTGCGTCAGCGAACCACGCAACTGGGTGAAATCATGGGTAAACAGGCGCAGGCGAGCACCGTTCTGGCGAGATTTGATGCGCAGGTTGCTGACCTTCGCCGCCAGGCGGCTCAGGCAGGCACGGCCATGATGCTGATGGTCAACGGCGGCAAACTCAGTGCTTACACACCGCATTCCCGCTTTGGTTTTATTTTTGATGTCCTGCAGTTCAGACCGGCCATCGCCCTGCCGACCGCCAGTAAACACGGAAACGCCATTTCGCCCGAACTCATCATGCAGGCCAATCCGGACTGGCTGTTCGTTCTGGATCGCGACAGCGCCATCGGCAGCAAGGCGGGCGTTTCTGCCCGGCAGGTACTGGATAATCCGCTGGTGCGCCGCACCACGGCATGGAAAAAACAGCAGATAATCTGGCTGGATTCGGCCTCGTTGTACCTCGCTGGCGGGATCCAGAGTTACAGCCTGATGATGGAGCAGATCAGGCAGGCACTCAGCACAGCCGGCGTCCGCCCAGAATGAAGTCCGTGGCCTTTAGCTTTAGCCTGATCCTGCTGGGGGCGCTGATGATGCTCAGTGTGATGACGGGCGTCACGCAGCTGTCACTGATGGACGTGTGGCGCGATGCCGACATGCAGGAGATTATGTGGGTGAGTCGCGTGCCGCGCACGGTCGCGCTGGTGCTGGCTGGCAGCGCCATGAGCGTTGCAGGGCAAATCATGCAAATGCTGACGCAAAACCGTTTTGTCGAGCCCTCTGTCGTGGGAACGACACAGTCCGCCGGTCTGGGCTTACTGCTGGTCATGCTGTTTTATCCCGCCGCGCCCGTCATAGTCAAAATGGGCATTGCCGCCCTGTTCGCCCTGGCCGGTACCCTGCTGTTTATGCTGTTAATCGCCCATGTTCGTCAGAAAAGCGCCCTTATTGTGCCGCTGACCGGCATCATGTTGGGGGCCGTATTCAGTTCGGTCACCACCTTTCTGGCGATGCAGTTTGACCTGCTACAGGCGCTGGGCAGTTGGGAATCGGGGGATTTTTCCAGCGTCATGCAGGGGCGCTATGAAC
>Ga0153955_100577_pt1 | contig 14904 bp, 12 predicted proteins | sample TSFL039MetaG_FD_104744 | JGI IMG/M metagenome (GOLD analysis project Ga0153955, IMG submission 104744) | Attine ant fungus gardens microbial communities from Florida, USA - TSFL039 MetaG | ecosystem: Host-associated > Fungi > Mycelium > Unclassified | place: USA: Florida, Wekiwa Springs...
CACTGCTCCGGCAAGGCCAGTCGTTATTACACCGACCCACGCAGATGCGTGGGTTTTTTTTGCCTGAAATCTGGCCTGGTCTTGTCATGATCTGCGTCAGCTTTCTCCGGCGCATCCGCCAATAATCAGTTGTCGATTACCGCTAAATCCTGCATCGTGAGTGGCTGTTTTCACCATGCTAAGGAGCCGGCATGTTATTCACTTTTTTCCGTCTGCTTTTTCGCCTGCTGTGGCGGGTTGAACTGCGGGGCGATACCGCTGAGCTGCGCAAGCAGAAAGTGTTGATTACGCCCAATCACACCTCATTCCTGGATGGCGCGCTACTGGCGCTGTTTCTGCCCGTTAAGCCAGTATTTGCAATCTACTCGTCTATTAGCGAACACTGGTTTTTACGCCTGATAAAACCCTATGCGGATTTTGTGCCGCTCGATCCTATGAAGCCGATGGCGCTGAAGCAGCTGGTGCGGCTCATCGACAGCGGCCGCCCGGTGGTTATTTTCCCCGAAGGCCGCATTACCGTGACCGGATCGCTGATGAAGATTTACAGCGGCGCGGGCTTTGTCGCAGCAAAATCTGGCGCGACCGTGGTGCCGATGCGCATTGAAGGGGCAGAATTTACGCCGTTCGGTCGCCTGGCGGGCGTTTTCAAGCGTCGCCTGTTTCCCCGTATTACCCTGAGCATTTTACCCGGCACCCACATTCCGATGCCCGAGGCGAAGCGCGCCCGCGACCGTCGCGTGCTGGCCGGTGAGCACCTGCACCATATTATGATGGAAGCACGCATGGCGGTGCGACCCAGGGAAACCCTGTATGAGGCTTTTCTGAGTGCCCGTCAGCGCTATGGCGCGTTTAAGCGGTGCATCGAAGACGTGAATTTCAAACCCGACAGCTATACCGGCCTGCTGAAAAAAGCGCTGGGCGTTGGACGCATTCTGGAACGGTACAGCCAGCCTGGCGATTACGTCGGGTTGCTGCTGCCCAACGCCACGGTCACGGCGGCGGCGATCCTGGGCGCATCATTACGTGGGCGCGTGCCCGCCATGCTGAACTACTCTGCGGGCGTAACGGGCCTGCGTGCGGCGCTGACTGCGTCACAGGTAAAGACCGTGTTCACGTCGCGGCAGTTCCTGGATAAAGGCAACCTGTGGCATCTGCCGCAGGCGCTGACCGAGGTGCGGTGGATCTATCTGGAAGATCTGAAAGATACCGTCACGTTGCAGGATAAGCTCTGGATACTGGCGCATTTGCTGGTGCCGCGTCAGGCGCAGGTGACGCAACAGCCGGAAGATGCCGCGATGGTGCTGTTTACCTCTGGCTCCGAAGGGCATCCGAAAGGCGTGGTGCATTCTCATAAAAGCCTGCTGGCGAACGTTGAGCAGATTCGCACGGTGGCCGACTTTACGCCACGCGATCGCTTTATGTCAGCGTTGCCGCTGTTCCATGCCTTCGGCTTGACTGTGGGGCTGTTTACGCCGCTGATGACCGGGGCGCAGGTCTTTCTGTATCCCAGTCCGCTGCACTACCGCGTGGTGCCTGAGTTGGTGTACGACCGCAACTGTACCGTGCTGTTTGGCACTTCAACCTTCCTGGGGAATTACGCCCGTTTTGCGCAGCCTTATGACTTTGCCCGTCTGCGCTATGTGGTCGCGGGGGCAGAAAAACTGCAGGAGAACACGCGCCAGCTGTACATGGAAAAATACGGCATCCGGATTCTGGAAGGCTATGGCGTCACCGAATGCGCGCCTGTTGTCGCCATCAACGTGCCCATGGCCGCCAAAGCGCACACGGTAGGTCGTATTCTGCCGGGAATGGATTCGCGCCTGATGTCCGTGCCGGGCATTGAACAGGGCGGGCGGCTGCAACTGCGTGGTCCAAATATCATGAAAGGCTACCTGCGGGTGGAGAATCCCGGCGTACTGGAAACCCCGGCGGCGGACAACGGGGAAGGGCAGATGGAAGCGGGCTGGTACGATACCGGCGATATCGTCAGCTTTGATGACGGCGGATTCTGCCAGATCCAGGGCCGGGCGAAGCGCTTTGCCAAAATTGCCGGGGAAATGGTCTCGCTGGAAGTGGTCGAGCAGATCGCCCTGAGCGCGTCGCCGGATAAACAGCACGCGGCCTCGCTGCGGCCCGACGGTAATCGGGGTGAAGCATTAGTGCTGTTTACTACCGACAGCGCCTTAGCGCGTGAGGATTTGCAAAAGGCGGCCCGGTCGCTGGGTGCCGCGGATCTGGCCGTACCGCGCGATATCCGCGTGGTCAAACAGCTGCCGCTGCTGGGCAGTGGCAAACCTGACTATGTCACCCTGAAGAAAATGGCGGAAGAGGACCAGGCATGATCCCAGAACGTGATGCGCCGTTACTGTCGCGCGGCATGATAGCGGTAATCGTGGCGCAGTTTTTCTCCGCGTTCGGCGATAACGCCCTGCTGTTTGCCACGCTGGCGTTGCTGAAAAACCAGTTCTATCCCGACTGGAGCCAGCCGGTACTGCAGATGCTGTTTGTTGCCACTTATATTCTGCTTGCGCCCTTTGTCGGCCAGATGGCAGACAGCATCGCCAAAGGCCGGGCCATGATGTTTGCCAACAGCCTGAAGTTGCTCGGTGCGATGGTGATCTGCTTCGGTTTTAATCCTTTCCTGGGTTACACCCTGGTGGGAATCGGGGCTGCCGCGTACTCCCCGGCGAAGTACGGCATTCTGGTTGAAATTGCGCATGGCGAAAAGCTGGTTAAAGCCAACGGGCTGATGGAAGCCTCCACCATTGCGGCTATTCTGCTGGGCTCGGTGGCGGGCGGCATCCTGTCGGACTGGCATCTGGTTGCCGCACTGGCCGCCTGTGCTCTGACCTATGCGGTGGCGGTGGTGGCGAACCTGTTTATTCCCAGACTGCGCGCCGCGCGTCCGGGGCAGAGCTGGAATGTGGCGGCCATGCTGGGCCGTTTTCTCTGCGCGACGCGCCTGCTATGGAACAATGCCGAAACCCGATTCTCTCTGCTCGGTACCAGTCTGTTTTGGGGCGCAGGTGTGACGCTGCGTTTTCTGCTGGTGCTGTGGGTACCCGTGGCGCTGGGCATCAGCGATAACAAAACGCCGACCATGCTGAATGCTATGGTCGCGGTAGGGATTGTGGTGGGCGCGGCACTGGCGGCAAAGCTGGTGACGCTGGAAACCGTGCGCCGCTGTATGCCCGCGGGCGTTCTGATCGGCGTGATGGTGGTGATTTTCGCCCTGCAACATACCCTGCTGAATGCTTACCTGCTGCTGATGATCATCGGCGTACTGGGCGGTTTCTTTGTTGTACCCCTCAACGCGCTGCTTCAGGAACGCGGTCAACAGAGCGTCGGCGCGGGCAATGCGATTGCAGTGCAGAACCTGATTGAAAACACCGCCATGCTCATCATGTTGGGGCTGTATACGCTGGCCATTCGCGCCGGTGCGCCCGCCGTGGCGACCGGCATTGGCTTTGGCGCCTTGTTCGCGCTGGCGATTACCCTCCTGTGGCTGTGGCGTCCGTCCTCCCGCACCTGATGCAACAACCGCGGGGCGCGCTGTCCCCGCGGTTCCGCTTTTCTCCTTTATGCTGGCCCCGAGGGTATTACGCCTTTTTTTGATGTATCACCAAAAATTTACTATTCAAAAAAATATAGTTTATTTTGTTATTGTTTTTTTTCGGTCGTTTATTTAATTTCGATAAGTTTTTGCAATGAATAATTGATTTAAACTTGAAATCGAATTCAGGTTTAAAAAAATTGAAATAAATTTTTATTTATTATTGCCGATTAATTTCTGGCTTCCTTCGGGAATAGGCTCGGAGGAAAGAAAGGAGCTCGGTTTAATGAATATGACGCAAAGACTTTCTCTGGCTTTTTCGCTTTTAGCAGGTTCGTTGATTATTCTGGGGATCGTAACGCTTTCACTTCTCGCCGGTTTTCAGGCGCGATTTGAATATGTGCAGGTAAACACGATTGATTCGCTCAAGGTGTTAAACCGGCTGGTGGATGAAAGTAATCGCCTCTCTGTGGCGTTATATCGTCATCAGACAGAGGATGAGAGCGGCAAGCTGGCCAGTCTCGAAGCGGTTATTCAAAAACGCATTGAGGACATTTCGACACTGACGAAATATTATTTCGATAACGATATTACCAACGACGACGATCGGGTGATGACAGAAAAGTCATTCCGGCTAATCGATGCCGTTAAACAAAATCTTCCGGCATTTCTCACGGCTTCCCGGGCACATCAGAATGAACGCAGCCTGGCGCTGTTAAGTGATGATGAAGGCATTGGCGGCGCCATCACCCAGCTAAAAAACAGTTACCGCGATCAGTTTGAATTCAACAGCAAAATGGGTGAAGCGTTACGCCTGCAAAACCAAAATATTTATCGGCTGACCAAATGGGGCATGGCCGCCGGTATTGCCCTGGCGATTACTGGCCTGGGGATGCTGACGATACTGACCATCATGCGCGTCCGCCGCAGCCTGAATGCCATGGGTGGGCTGATGGAACGCGCCAGCAATACGCTTGATCTTTCCCTGAAGGCCGATGACAGCCGCCGTGATGAAGTCGGTATCATGGCGCGTTCTTATAATCGTCTTATGGAAAGTATTTCGTCCGCAATGTATGCGGTCAGCAGTGCCTCGCAGTCCGTCAGCAGTGCGTCGGCACAGATTGCGGCCGGGAATGAGGATTTGTCTGCCCGTACAGAAGAGCAGGCTGCCTCGCTGGAGCAAACGGCTGCCAGCATGACGCAAATCAGCGAAACCGTCAGACAGACCGCCGACAACACGCGCCAGGCGAGCAATCTGGCTGAAAACACGCGTAACCTCTCCGAAACCAGCTCTGCGGCACTCACTACCATGCTGGATACCATGACGTCGATCCGTGACAGCGCGGGCAAGGTGGGCGACATTATTACCCTGATTGAAGGCATTGCGTTTCAGACCAATATTCTGGCGCTTAACGCGGCGGTTGAAGCGGCGCGAGCCGGCGAACACGGGCGCGGCTTTGCGGTCGTGGCAGGGGAAGTGCGCAATTTGTCGCAGCGTTCCACCACCGCCGCCCGTGAAATCAAAACGCTGATTCAGTCGTCGAATGCGTTGATTGAATCGGGAACGTCCCAGGCGGATAACGTGAATCAGAATATGGAGACGATGCGCGGTGCGGTCAGTCAGGTTACCGATCTGGTTAACGAAATCGCCGCTGCTGCCACAGAGCAGAGCCAGGGGATCGCGCAGGTGCATCAGGCGGTCAATCAGATGGACGACGTGACCCAGCAGAATGCGGCCCTGGTGGAAGAAGCCTCGGCCGCATCGCTCTCACTACAGGAGCAGGCCGACGGCCTGGCTGCGCTGGTGCGCAGGTTTACGCTCGCGGATCAGCAGGCGGCTGATGTGACGCCTCAGCGCCAACCCGCAGCCGTTGTTGCAGCCAAACCCGTGATGGCTCTGGCGACAGGCGGACAGGATAACTGGCAAAGCTTTTAAGGCTGATCACACCGTGAACGGTCGGCGTTAAGCAGGGCAAATTCCAGGCTTAATGACAGACCGAAAGCCGCGTGCGCACCCGGTGCGCACGCGTTTTATCAGCGACGCAGTGCAATCGCTTCGATTTCAATCTTCACATCTTTTGGCAGACGGGCGACTTCCACGCACGAGCGCGCCGGGAAGTTTGCCTTGTGCTCAGTAAAGAACGCTTCGTAGGTGGCGTTTACGGTCGCAAAGTCATTCAGATCTTTCACGAACACGGTGGTTTTAACGATATCGCCTACCGTCAGTCCCGCCGCTTCCACGATTGCCTTCACGTTTTCCAGCGACTGACGTGCCTGCGCAGACACATCATCGGCGACCTCACCGGTGGCCGGGTTCACGGGAATCTGGCCCGAGGTGATGATCATGTTGCCGAGATCAACGCCCTGTACGTAAGGGCCAATGGCCACAGGGGCTTTTTCCGTACTGATTTCACGAGACATCATTTCTCCTTAAAGTAAGGCCGGGGCAGCAACGATGCCGCCCGCAACAGAACGCGTTCCATTATAGGCGCGCCCGGGACGATTAAAAGTGGCCCAGCACGACATGGCGGGCGAACTCTTTCTCACAGTATTTGCACTTCAGGTGCACTTCATCGGCGCGGTGCTTGACGGCGAAGCTGGAGAACACCGGCTCGCTGCGGCTGATGCAGTTGCTGTTCGGGCAGGTAAGCACCCGATCGATGTGATCCGGCAGCGTCGGGGCGATCTTGGCCACCACTTCATAGTCGTCGATGCGATTGACCGTCGCATGCGGCGCATAGAACGCCAGCTGATTGATCTGATCGTCGGTCAGGTAGGTGTTTTCGATCTTGATCAGGTCCTTACGGCCCATTTCACCTGACGGCAGGTTCAGACCAATAGTGATGCGCTGGTCAGTTTCGGTCAGGCGAAACAGCGACAGGAGCTTAAAGCCCACCTGCGCCGGGATATGATCGATAACCGTGCCGTTTTTGATGGCTTCGACCTGCAGTTTGTTATCGTGGCTCATTGTTCACTCCTTACAGGGCGACGTCGCTGTTCAGTACCAGCGCCAGCAGGGCCTGGCGCGCATAAATACCGTTACCTGCCTGCTGGAAATACCAGGCGTACGGCGTGGTGTCCACGTCAGGGGTAATTTCATCAATACGGGGCAGCGGATGCAGCACTTTCATGTTATCGCGGGCTCCGGCCAGATCGGCTGCCCGTAAAATAAACTGGGCTTTGACGTTGGCATATTCTGAGGGATCGAGACGCTCTTTTTGCACGCGGGTCATATAGAGAATATCCAGCTCAGGCATCACCTCTTCAAAGCTGTCATGGCGCGACCAGGCAATATTCTGCTCATCCAGCATATCAGTGATATAGGCAGGCATTGCCAGCGCATCCGGCGCGATAAAGAAGAAGCGGTTGCCGTCGAACTTGGCCAGCGCCTGGGTCAGCGAGTGAACGGTACGGCCATATTTGAGATCGCCCACCATGGCTACGTTCAGATTGCTGAGACGACCCTGGGTTTCGTGGAGAGTAAACAGGTCCAGCAGCGTTTGTGTCGGGTGCTGATTCGCGCCGTCGCCCGCGTTCAGAATGGGAATGCCGTTGGAGAACTCCGTGGCCAGTCGGGCTGCCCCTTCCTGCGGATGACGCATCACAATCGCGTCCACATAGGTGCTGATGACGGAAATGGTATCCGCCAGGGTTTCCCCCTTCTTGCCCAGCGAGGTGTTACTGCCATCGGCAAAGCCGACGGCGGAGGCACCCAGGCGATGAATGGCGGTTTCAAACGACAGCCGGGTGCGGGTGGAGGCTTCAAAGAAGCAACTGGCGATCACGTTGTGTTTCAGCAGTTCCGGCTGAGGGTTGGCTTTGAGCCGGGCGGCGGTATGCAGCACCAGCTCCAGCTCGTCGCGGCTTAGATCGTTAATTGAAATGATGTGCTTGCGATATAGCGGGTTAGCCATAGCTCTCTCCTCTGCGCGGCCGGATTGCGGACAAAAAAAAGCCCCTTAGAAAGGGGCTTTTTTGAGATCGGTTCGATGACGGAAAGAAACAGCGGTGCCGCCTGCGGTCAGGCGAGATAGCGCGTCACATTGTCCACGATGCTGTTGCATGTTTCCTCCGGCAAATTGTGGCGCATTATACGCCATCGCGGGTTGGCATCAAGGAAAAATCGCGTAACAGGTAACCGTTTGCGTCTGTCTGATTAGCGCTGTCCCAGCGTGGCGACCATTACCGCTTTGATGGTGTGCATCCGGTTTTCAGCCTGGTCAAACACGATGCTGTGTGCCGACTCAAAGACCTCATTGCTGACTTCCATGCCGTCTTTAAGGCCATACTGTTCTGCCATCTGGCGGCCCAGCGTGGTCTGATCGTCATGGAAAGCCGGTAAGCAGTGCAGGAATTTCACCGCCGGGTTGCCGGTCAGCGCCAGCATCGCACGGTTCACCTGATAGTCGCGCAGCAGGGCAATCCGTTCTTCCCACACCGCTTTGGCTTCGCCCATGGAAACCCAGACGTCGGTATAGATAAAATCGGCACCTTTTACGCCCTCGGCAATATCCGCCGTCAGCGTGATTTTACCGCCGGTCTTTTCGGCGACCTGACGGCATTCTGCGACCAGCCCGGCTTCCGGCCAGCAGCTTTGTGGCGCAACCATGCGTAGATCCAGCCCGACCAGCGCGGCGGCTTCCAGCATGCTGTTGCCCATGTTATTGCGGGCATCGCCAACGTATACCAGCGTCATCTTATTCAGCGGTGTAGCGGGAAGATGCTCCTGCATGGTCAGCAGGTCAGCCAGCAACTGGGTGGGGTGAAACTCGGTGGTCAGGCCGTTCCAGACCGGCACGCCCGCGTGCTCGGCCAGCGTTTCCACCAGTGCCTGACCGTAACCCCGATACTGAATGCCGTCGTACATGCGGCCCAGCACGCGCGCGGTGTCTTTCATCGACTCTTTATGGCCGATCTGGCTGCCGCTCGGGCCAAGATACGTGACGTTAGCTCCCTGATCGTAGGCGGCAACTTCGAAAGAGCATCGGGTACGGGTCGAGTCTTTTTCGAAGATGAGCGCGATGTTTTTGCCTTTCAGGTATTGGGTTTCGCTGGCGGTTTTTTTGGCGTGTTTTAATTCGGCAGACAGGGCAAGCAGGTAATCGATCTCGGCCGGGGTAAAATCCAGCAGCCTGAGAAAATGGCGGTGATACAACTGACTCATACAGCACTCCGGTACGGGTTTCGTAATGAATTAAAATTCAATTTAACCGTATGAATATGCATTTTCAACCCTGGCGAGAATAATCTTTTCTGTTTTGTGTAGTGGCGCGACAGGCAGTATGGGAAAATAATGACTTATTGCCGAACTCAGAGAGGATATCGCCATGGCATTTGAAGCATTGTTGGAAGAGCAGCGTGAAGAGACGCGGCTGATCATCGAAGAACTGTTAGAGGATGGCAGCGATCCCGATGCGCTCTATACCATTGAGCACCATCTCTCCTGTAATAACTTTGACTCGCTGGAAAAAGCGGCGGTGGACGCGTTTAAGCTGGGCTATGAAGTCACCGAGCCGGAAGAGCTGGAGCTGGAAGACGGCACCACCGTCATGTGCGTGGACATTCTCAGCGAAGGCGCGTTGAAAGCGGAGCTGATCGACGCGCAGGTAGAGCAGTTGGTGAATCTGGTGGCAAAATATAACGTCGACTACGACGGCTGGGGCACCTACTTTGAAGATCCGAATGCCCAGGATGACGATGAAGACGATGGCGATGTCATCGACGAAGACGATAACGGCATTCGCCACTAATCTGACGAGGGCGGAGTCTGCTCCGCCTTTTCTGTTTTCCGGCCCTGTCTGACATTCATGAATTACGCACCCTTACTTGAACCGATACAGCAATTTTTACACTGCCGCACGCCGCAGGCCTGGATTGATGAAGCACGCAAACCTGAAAACCTCACGCTGCTCCTGACCGACCATCTGGTGTGTGAATTAAAAGCCGCACAGACCGCCGTCTGGCTGATTCGCAAATATGTCGCCGACAAGCCAAGTGGAGACCGGATTCTGACGTGGCTGCGGCCTTACGAGAATTTTATCTTTCGCGAAGACGGCGACAGCGATTTTATCAACGCCCATAAAAATCTGACTAAAACGATCATCGTACGCAATGCGCTGCCGTGGGCGGACGATCTGGTAGAGAAAATGGTGCTGCTGATTAAAGAAGAGCTGCATCACTTTTACCAGGTGTGGGAAATTATGCAGTCGCGCGGTCTGGTGTACGAGAAAATCACCTCAAGTCGTTACGCCAAAGGGCTGTTGCGCGAAGTGACCACGCACGAACCCGATACGCTGGTGGATAAGCTGATTTGCGGTGCCTATATCGAAGCGCGCTCCTGCGAACGGTTTGCCAGCCTGGCGCCTTTCCTGGACAGTGAACTCGAGAAGTTTTATATCTCGCTGCTGCGTTCTGAAGCCCGCCATTACCAGGATTACCTGGCGCTGGCGGCACAGATATCACCCAAAGACATTACGGCGCGCGTACGGGCGATTGGTGAAGCGGAGGCCAGGCTGATTAGTGAGCCGGACACGGAGCTGCGCTTTCACAGCGGCGTCCCGGCTTTTTGACGGCGTTACAGCGTTTTCAGCATCCTGAACTCGCAGTCGCCATGGCCGGTGCAGCCCAGCGCATGGTCGATACGCGCAAAGCCCAGCGATTCATAAAGCTTAATGGCGCGCGTCAGGCTGCCGGTGGTTTCCAGATAGCAACGACGAAAGCCCCGCTGGCGCGCATGATCCATAGCTAACAGCGCCAGTTCGCGCGCCACGCCGAAGCCGCGAATAGCGGGCAGGAAATACATCTTTTGCAGTTCACAAATATCCGGCGCGCTGCAGGCGAGCGGGGCAATGCCGCCGCCGCCCATCACCTTCCCCTGATGTTCCACCACCCAGTAAGCGCTGTGTTCAGCGCTGTACAGCTCAAACAACTGGTCCAGATTAGGATCGGCAACGGTGTAGCCTTTATCCGCCGTCAGGCCAAATTCCGCAGAGACGTCGCGGATGACCCGGGCGATATGGGGATTGTCGGCGGCAGTAATGGGCCGCAGCTGAATATCGGCAGTGGTTCTCATCAGGATTCCGGTACAAAGTCAGCGCAATAAAAAAGCCGGGCAAAGCCCGGCTTCAGGTTCAAGCTATCGGACTACGACGCATTACAATGCCGCAATCACCGCCTGCTGTTCAATCAGTTTTGCTTTGGACTGTTCCATGTCGGCAACGCGTTCACGCTCTTTGGCGACGACCGCTTCCGGGGCACGGGACACAAAGCCTTCGTTGGCCAGCTTGGTCTGAATCTTCTCGATTTCAACATCAAGTTTCACCAGCTCTTTCGCCAGACGTTCCAGCTCGGCGGCTTTATCCACCAGATCCGCCATCGGGATCAGGAGCTCGGCGCCTTCGACAATTTTGGTCACCGAAACCGGCCCTTTCTCGCCCGCAGGCAGAATGGTCAGGCTTTCCAGACGCGCCAGGCGTGACAGGAAGTTACGGTTGGCCTCAACGCGGCGCTGGGCCGCCGGCGAGCAGTCACGCAGCAGCACATCCAGCAGCTTGCTCGGCGCGATGTTCATTTCCGCACGGATGTTACGCACCGCGATGATCGCCTGCTTCATCCACTCAATGTCGGCTTTGGCGTCGGCATCTTCTTTCGCCGCATCAAACTGCGGGAACGGCTGCAGCATGATGGTGTCATCGCTGATATTTTTCAGGCCTTTCACGCGCTGCCAGATGGTTTCCGTGATGAACGGAATGATCGGGTGCGCCAGGCGCAGCAGCGCTTCCAGTACATAAACCAGCGTATGGCGCGTACCGCGCAGTTCTGCTTCGCTGCCGCTGTTCATCACCGGCTTGGTCAGCTCCAGGTACCAGTCACAGAACTGGTTCCAGGTGAAGTCATACAGAATGTTGGCGGCGATATCGAAGCGATAACTGTCCAGGGCTTCACGGTAGGCTTTCACCGTATGGTTGAACTCGGTCAGAATCCAGCGATCGGCCAGCGACAGCGTCATCTCGCCACCGTTCTGACCACAATCCTGATCTTCGGTGTTCATCAGCACAAAGCGGCTGGCGTTCCACAGCTTATTACAGAAGTTGCGATAACCTTCCAGGCGCTTCATGTCCCAGTTGATATCACGACCGGTTGATGCCAGCGCGGCCAGCGTAAAGCGCAGCGCATCGGTACCGGATGGCTCAATACCGTTCGGGAACTGTTTCTCGGTGCGCTTACGGATTTTCTCGGCCAGCTGCGGCTGCATCATGTTACCGGTGCGTTTTTCCAGCAGATCTTCCAGCGAAATGCCGTCAACCATATCCAGTGGGTCAATCACGTTGCCCTTGGATTTGGACATCTTCTGGCCTTCTTCATCGCGGATCAAACCGGTCATATAGACGGTTTTAAACGGCACCTGCGGTTTGCCGTTTTCATCTTTGATGAAGTGCATGGTCAGCATGATCATGCGGGCAATCCAGAAGAAGATAATGTCAAAGCCACTGACCAGCACGCTGGTCGGGTGGAAGGTCCGCAGGGCCTCGGTGTTTTCCGGCCAGCCCAGCGTTGAGAACGTCCACAGACCTGAGGAGAACCAGGTATCCAGTACGTCGTCGTCCTGGCGCAGCGCCACATCGGCGGCCAGGTTGTTTTCACTACGCACGTCGTCTTCGGTGCGACCAACGTATACGTTGCCGTCGTTATCGTACCAGGCCGGAATGCGGTGACCCCACCACAGCTGACGGGAAATACACCAGTCCTGAATGTCACGCATCCAGGAGAAGTACATGTTCTCGTACTGTTTTGGTACAAACTGAATATCGCCGTTCTCAACGGCTTCAACGGCCACTTTTGCCAGCGGTGCCGTGCGGACGTACCATTGGTCGGTCAGCATCGGCTCGATGACCACACCGCCGCGGTCGCCGTAAGGAACGGTCAGATCGTGTGGTTTGATCTCTTCCAGCAGGCCCAGTTCGTCCACCGCGGCCACGATGGCTTTACGCGCCGCAAACCGTTCCATCTTCTGGAACGCAGTCGGGATCGCGTCACTGTAGACGGTGCTGGCTTCGCCGTTGGTATCGTAAACCTGCGCGCTTTCACGGATATCCCCGTCAAAGGTCAGGATGTTGATCATCGGCAGCTTATGACGACGGCCCACTTCATAGTCGTTGAAGTCGTGCGCCGGGGTGATTTTCACGCAGCCGGTGCCTTTTTCCATATCCGCGTGCTCGTCACCCACGATTGGGATCAGGCGATCAACCAGCGGCAGCATGACAAACTTGCCGATCAGATCTTTATAACGTGGATCGTCCGGGTTCACGGCCACGCCGGTATCGCCCAGCAGCGTTTCCGGACGCGTGGTGGCGACAACCAGATAATCTTTCCCGTCGGCGGTTTTGGCGCCGTTGGCCAGCGGATAGCGGATGTGCCACATGGAGCCTTTGCTCTCACGGTTTTCCACTTCCAGGTCAGAGATCGCGGTGCGCAGTTTCGGATCCCAGTTCACCAGACGCTTGCCGCGGTAAATCAGGTTCTCTTTGTACAGGCGCACAAACACTTCTTTTACGGCATTGGACAGGCCTTCATCCATGGTGAAGCGTTCACGCTCCCAGTCCACAGAGTTGCCCAGGCGGCGCATCTGGCGGGTAATGGTGCCGCCGGATTCGGCTTTCCACTGCCAGATTTTGTCGATAAAGGCATCACGACCGTAATCCTGACGGGTTTTGCCTTCTTCTGCGGCGATCTTACGCTCAACCACCATCTGCGTGGCGATGCCCGCATGGTCGGTACCGGCCTGCCACAGGGTATTTTTGCCCTGCATGCGCTGGTAGCGAATCATGGTATCCATGATGGTTTGCTGGAAGGCGTGACCCATGTGCAAGCTACCGGTGACGTTCGGCGGCGGGATCATGATGCAAAAGCTTTCCTGGCTGGTGTCGCCATTCGGTTTGAAGTAGCCCTGCTTTTCCCAGTGCTCGTAAAGCGGCTGCTCGATATCTTGCGGGTTATATGTCTTATCCATTTCTGCTATGTCGTTTGCGGCTGTGGTGGCGTTGCCGTATTCAATTGGAAGCCAACGCTGCGATAGGCTTTATAGCGATCGCGCGCTAACTGTTTGAGCGATTCTTCATAAGGAACGAAGTCTATCACTTCATGGAAAGCAGTAGCAAAATCTGCAAACTGCGGCAGCAGGCTGATCAGCAGGTCGCGCGGTGAATTGCCCCGACGCTGCGGCCAGGCCAGCTCGACCGGTGCGCCGTAGCGCGGGCCTTCGCCAGCCAGGTTATGTGGCACAAAGGCATTGGCAGGGCGCTGCCAGAGCGCCTCATCCAGCCGAATGGCTTGCTGCTCATCTTCACAGGCGATGAGCACTCGCTTACCGGCCCGCCAGCGTGTTTCCGCCAGATCGCACACCAGCGCTTCCACAGCGGTTAAGCCGTCGCGGGATGCATCGGTTTCCAGCACGTAGAAGGTTGCGTTTTTCATCGAATTGCCTGCTAAAAGAAAAGCGGGGCGACATGGCGTCCACCCCGGTTGGTTCGGTTGCCCGGACGTTTAGTCGTCGCCGTTCAGACCTGCACGGTTCAGCAGGAACTGTGACAGCATCGGCACCGGACGGCCGGTGGCCCCTTTGGCCTTGCCGGAGCGCCACGCGGTGCCGGCGATGTCCAGGTGCGCCCAGTTATATTTGCGCGCAAAACGCGCCAGGAAGCAAGCGGCGGTAATCGCGCCGCCCGGACGGCCACCGATGTTGGCCATATCGGCAAAATTGGATTCCAGCTGTTCCTGGTACTCATCGGCCATCGGCAGGCGCCAGGCGCGGTCGCCCGACTGTTCTGACGCGCTGATTAGCTCATGGGCCAGCGGGTTGTGGTTCGACAGCAGGCCGCTGACGTGATGGCCCAGCGCGATCACGCAGGCGCCGGTCAGCGTCGCCACGTCGATGACCACTTCCGGATCAAAACGCTCGACGTAGGTCAGGGCATCGCACAGCACCAGGCGACCTTCGGCATCGGTATTCAGCACTTCAACGGTCTGGCCAGACATGGTGGTCAGCACATCGCCCGGGCGCATGGATTTGCCGTCCGGCATGTTTTCACAGCCGACCAGTACGCCCACGACGTTCAGCGGCAGGTTCAGCTCGGCGACCATGCGCATCACGCCATAAACGGATGCCGCACCGCACATGTCGTACTTCATCTCATCCATGCTGTCCGCAGGCTTAATAGAAATACCGCCGGAGTCGAAGGTCAGCCCTTTACCGACCAGCACGATGGGGCGTGCATCGGTATCCGGGTTGCCTTTGTACTCAATCACCGACATCAGGGATTCATTGTGCGAACCGGCCCCGACGGCAAGATAGG
>Ga0153955_100581_pt1 | contig 14804 bp, 17 predicted proteins | sample TSFL039MetaG_FD_104744 | JGI IMG/M metagenome (GOLD analysis project Ga0153955, IMG submission 104744) | Attine ant fungus gardens microbial communities from Florida, USA - TSFL039 MetaG | ecosystem: Host-associated > Fungi > Mycelium > Unclassified | place: USA: Florida, Wekiwa Springs...
GGAGAGTTTTTGGAAGCATTTCACCCTCAACTTCGCCCTGACTATCCTCAAGCTTTTCGTTTACTCCGGGCGGAAATCTATACCTTTTGCATGCTTGCCGAGCCCAAGGAAGAAAACTATCACAAATTGTTTAATCACCTCAGTGTTGTGTTTGACAAGCTTCTAAACACAGTTGCTGACAAGCCGGAGACTGTGCCTCTGGTGGTGCGATCTAGTTCGGATAATCAAGCCAATGATGAGGCGGAAAGACCAGGGAATAACACTGAACATACCCCACACTCAATGAGATCAAGAAGCCACGTGCGGAATTCAGGAGCGCCTCGCCGGAGATTCTCGAGACAGTATTAAATGCGGAAGGATGTGCGAATCATTGATTTGACGTTCAATAGAGGGTCATATTGGCTGTCAATGTCTAGGTTTTTGCAAATACACGACTTGACGTTGCGCCTAAACTGGTGCTGTGGTATTCCAAACACAGACAAATACTATTGCCGATATAGGTATTTCCCTGCAATTTCCAGATTATAAAACCTCTTACTCTCCTCCTTAAATTCTATAGCCAGACAATGTGCCCAAATGTTATCCACAGGTTATCCTGATACCCAGTTCCTTCTAGCTTCTAGAAGGCCATGGTTGTATCAATTCAGCCATCTTCTCTGCAATTGAGTACAGCTCTGTCATGATTCACTCTGGTACTTATTCTTTTTCTTTAATATTTAATTAATTAATGACATCATGAATATAAAAGTGACAAGCATGGGAAGGATTGAGTGATGATCTGAGGTTGATCATATGCCAATCAGGTAGCTGCTATATATGGAAGAACATGTAAGCAGAAGCTGTCTGACATAGGGAATTACTTAGAACTTAACAGAGGGTAGCACATAGGTACTGTAGTTGCTCTTAAAATAGATTAGCCACAGCCACATATATGTAGTGAACGTTGATTGAGATAATCTAAGCTCACACTCTAAGTCAGAGTTGACAAAGAGAACTTATTAGAGTCCTCACTAATTGGCCTAGTTACTTATATACAAATCTGTGTTTACTAGTATTTGTCTACTCAAATTATTTCGCGGACTCCTTTTGAGTCATAGTGTCCCATGCACTTTGTATTATTACATAATAAATGAAAATGAAAAAGAAATAAAATGTTCCGCCACCACAGATTTCCTAGCTCACCTGCTGTTTTATTACACCACCCCCCTCTCAAGCTTCCTCGTCCTCGAGGATTTTACAATTTGCTGTCCCAGTTCCCAATGTTCCCCATCTCATTCTCTTCCTATTGCTTTATCCATAAGAATAGATTATGGCTTATTTTAGCAAATGGGTTTCTTTTCCATCACCGCCAATTTTCTTCCAGTATTCCTGCTCATACTTTCTTTCACCCCATCTGTATAACAATTTTGCTGTGTACTTTCCTGGTAGTTCTTTGTTAAATGTCTTTCTATTCTCCTCTGTTTCTTGTCGCCTTGCTTCTTCTTCTTCTGTTCTTCCATATTCCCTTTCAAACTCTTCTACTAACTCACTTATGTTCTTGAGATTCTCCTGGCTCTTCCAAGCATCTTCTTCCATAGTACACCCCTTTCATCGTACTAAATACTTGTCTCTTCCTTGTACTCGTCTTTTATTTATTATCTTCTCTACTTCCTACTCTTCTTCTTCTTTGATTATCACTGGCTATGATGGCTTCTCCCTCTATCCTTCTACCTGTCTTGTGTATCTTTGTACTCTACTTACATTAACTATTGGATGTATCTTTACTATACTAGTGTAATGAAACAACAGGTGAGCTGGGGCATCCGCGGCGGCAGATTATTTTATTTCTTTTTTATTTTCTTTTATTATGTAATAGTTTGAAGTGCGCAGGACACTATGACTCAAAAGGAGTCTGTGGGATAATTTGAGTAGACAAATACTAGTAAATACCAATTCGTGTATAAGTAGCTAAACCAATTAGCGAGGACTCTAACGAGTTCTCTTTGTCAACTCTGATAAAGAGTGTGTGCTTAAGTTAACCCTAGTTTGAGTTCACTACAACTAGGTAGTTCTAACTCCATTGTATTTGTTGAAACTATTGCTTTAACTTTGTAAGGTCCAACAAATCTCTCAGTAAGTTTTTCTGTCCTTCTCTCCACTATCTGGTACTTGAGATCCTTGGTGCTGAGTAGCACTAGGTCTCCCACTCGATATTCTTCTGTTTTCCCCCTATGCCTATCTACATACTTCTTCATGTCTTCCTGTGCTCTTTCTAATGCCATCTTTGCCTTCTCCTGTATCTTCTGCATCCTTTCTGCAAACTTGTTTGCTTCCTCAAACCTCCCTTTCTTTCTGAGTTCAAATTCCATATGAGGATCTCATCTGTTATTTGCTTTAAAGGGTGACACTTTTGTACTTGTCTGCATCTTATTATTGTAAGCAAATTCTGCTGTCCCTAACCATTCCAGTTATTGCTCCTGACAATGATCTACAAACATTCTCAAGTATTGTTCTAGTTCTTGATTCATTCTTTCAGTTTGTTCATTGGTTTGTGGATGGAATGCCATTGACAATTTACTCTCAATCCCTAGCATTACATTTAACTCCCTCATTACTCCTGCTATGAACTGCGGCCCTCTATTGGAAATAATACTTTCTGGCAAGCTATGTAGCTTCCAGACATTATCCCTGAACAGTCTAGTTAGTCCTTCTGCTGTTGTCTTTTCCGTAGTAGGTATAAAATGCGCCATCTTTATTAACCTATCTACTACTACCAAAATTGAATCATATCCTTGAGCCAATGGTAACCTCATAATGAAATCTGCCAATATATAACTCCATGGTTTTTCTGGTATTGAATTTGGCATTAACTTTCCTGCAGGTGCCTGCGTACAATTCTTGTACCATTGGCATGCATTACATCCTTCCACATACTGCTTCACCTTCCTGCTTACTCCTGGCCACCAAAAGTTTCTCATTACCAACTCTATTGTTTTCCACTGTCCTCTATGTCCTCCTACAGGCGTATTATGGTGCAACCTGATTACTTTTGCTCTCAATTTCTCATCTTTAGGTATGTATACCTTTCCTTCTTTCAGCATTAACCTCTCATGTTCTCGCCATTCTTCATCCCTTAGAACTTTCACCCCCACTCTCTTCATTTCCTCTACTGCTTTGATGACCTTGTCATCTTTTGTTTCACTCCTTCTGATTTTGTCTAGAATATCTACTCTATCTATTACCACTTCTGATACTTCTGCTGCTCTGGCTTCTAACCATTCCTTCTTTACCAACATCTGCTCTTTGTTATCTCTTTCCATGTAAGGAACAGTCACCCAAGTAACTCAGGTAGGCGGATCCCAACTCTAAGTCAGAGTAAACAAAGAGAACTCATTAGAGTTCCTGCTGGATTTGAGTACACTACTTATATCTATTCTACTTGGTCTATGCACTACTTTCCCATGGTGATCATGTGACCTCCCTGATTATGTAAGTTCATTCTAAAATTAGAAAGTAAAAATAGAAAAGAAAAGAAAAAAGAAAAGTTCTCATGTCACGATTTATAACATTCCACTCCTACTTCCCAATCTGATCTCCTACTCAATCCGTCTACCTTTTCCATTCTACTTCCAGGTACATATTTCAAAACAAAGTCAAATCTAGATAAATAGAGTGCTTATCTAGCTTGTCATCTATTTAACTTTTAATTATTCATGAAGTACTCTAGATTTTTATGGTCTGACCAAATTTCAAATCTCCCCTTTGCACCTTCTAAAAAGTGCCTCTAGGCTTCCAGACATTGAATTACTACCAACATCTCTTTGTTGTGAATCTCATAGTTTTGTTCAGTCTCATTTAACGATTTTGAGATGTAAACTACTAGTCTCCACTTGTTGTATTTGCATTTAATAGACAATACACCTCCTGTTGCAAAATTGGAAGCATTCGCCTTGACTCTAAATTCCTTGTCTAAGTCTGGTGCTACCAACAATGGTCTAGTTGTGAAGATCCCTTTTAATTGCTTGAATGCCTTCTGCTAGGCTTCCTCCTATCTCCACTTCTCATCCTTCCTTGTCAACATATTCAAGGGCTTTGTAAGTGCTACAAAGTTCTTAATAAACCGCCTATAATAATTAGTGAGTCCCAAGAATTTTCTGACATCCCTGATCGTTCTTGGCGTTAGCCAGTTCAACACTCTTACTATTTTATCTTTCTCCATTTCAATCTTCTCTTGACCTATCACTACTCTCAGAAAGTTTACTTTGTTTGTCTTCCATGAACACTTTTTCAGTTTCACATACAGGTCATTTTCTTTCAACCTTTTCAGCACTTTTGCCACAATTTCGTCATATCCCTCTTCACCATTTGTGCTTACCAGCACATTATCCACAAAGACTGCCACTTTTCCTTCATTAATAAGATCCCTCATGATCTCATTCATTATCCCCTGAAATGTTGCCAGCGAGTTCATTATCCCAAAGAACATCACCACCGGTTCAAATGACCCTATGTGTGTAGTGAAGTGTCACAAACTTTATTTGGCCAATAACTCCATAAATACTTGCACAATTCCCACAGTCTAAGATACGTCGGAAAACCGTTAAGAAGACCTTTCAAACGATGCTCAAAACATGTCAAAGCAATCAGTACTCATTGAGATATCAGTTAATCAGTGCCAGACACTGATTGGTAGATATCTTGGGAACTACCAAACGCAGACATTTACTTCCATGTGCACATGGAAGCTCTCTTTAATATACTTCTGACAACTATAAATAGACCTTAGGGCAATAAGATCCTGTGGAGATACAAGGACCTCAAGGTTTAATATAATACTGATCTATTACTCATAGATATACATCAATCCTTGAACACAAACAAGGACAGCCCCTTATATGGTTAAGTTATCGCCATTCTAGACACAAAAGGACTGCCATATGTAGAACAACAGGCAGTAGAACATGTGATACTCTGTCCAGGTGCACAGACCATCATTTGCTGTATATAAGGCTTCATAGTCTGAGGATTAGACCTCAGACTTAACAACATCTTCTGTTGCTTATTCTACTCTGCTACCAAGCTCTTGAAATATCATAACTCAATCAATTACAAACAAGTAAGTAACCATTTGTGATAGTAAAGGCTGCCTTCCACTCATTACCCTCCTTAATGCATACATTGTTGTAACCCCATTGTAAATCCATCTTAGTAAACAATTTCTTGTTTCCCATTGTATCTACTAAGTCAGTAATCAATGGCAATGGGTAGTTGTTCTTTACCATTTGCTTATTAAGTCTACGATAGTTCATGATCATATGCTTTCCACCATTCTTCTTTCCCACAAAGAAAACTAGAGAAGTTTGTGGTGACTTTGAAGGCCTTATGTATCCTTTTCTTAAGTGATCCTAAATAAACTGTTGAACCTCTTTCCTCTTATTTTTAGAGTGAATATACCCATGCTTTACTGGCCTTGAACTCCTCCTTAAGATCTATGGCATGATCTTATATCTTTTTTGTTGGAATTCTCTCTGACTCCACCTTTCCAAATATCTTCAGCCATTTATGGAACTTTTGGAGTACCATTGCTTCTATCTTTCTATGGTCCAGTTCCATCTCTTCCTCTCTTCCCCAATCTTCCTTTTCATCTACTGCCCACCTAATTCTTTCAATCTTGTCCCCTTGAATCTCTTTTTTCCCCTTCCTTCTTTTCTAAATTTCTGGGCCCATTTCTCTTTTGTCCATATATTGTCCACATATGGGTGGACATCTCGTCATCTTTATCTCCCCCTTCTCCCAATCTATTTCTGGGTTATGTACCTGTAGTCAAGACATTCCCAATATCACTTCTGTCTTCCCCAGCCGCATATATCCATCCTTACTCTCTCTACATGTCCCTTGAAGTACATATTTACTTCTACTTCATGCAGAATCACTCTTCCACTATTTCCTGTACTGTCCACATTTCTCACTAGTATTGGCTTTTCAAGCTTTATTGATTTGAAGCCTCCTCTTTCTGTGTATTTCTTGCTCATAAAGAGTTCTGTAGCTCCACTATCTAGCAATACTTTTACTGATATTCCTTCATGAGTGTCAATTTTCTCCATTCCTATTTGCATCCACACTTCTTGCAGACCCCTCAAGGTTCTTCTGACTTCTCTCTGTCTCTTCTCTGGATCAGTGATTCCAGCCCTCCCCTTCTGGGTCCTAGGTACTGACCATTCTACCTTCCCTCCCCAGTTCCACTATAGCACTTTCTTTCCTGTTCTACAGAGCAGACAGAACACTTCTCTCTTCTTGTTCCTTTCTACTTTTTCTTCTGTCACTGTATCTTTACCATCACATGTGCCACACTTCATTCTTTCTGCTCTTCTGTATTCTGCCTCTCTGTCTCTTCAATTCCACGCTTCTTTGTATCCTCTATACCATATATTACACAACTACTCCTTGCTCAGGAACCCTTGCCTTTGGTTTTTCTGAGTCTTTGTACCCTTACAATCACATCCCCTATACTCTACAAAAGTCACCACTTCTTTTGGTGTCGTCCACCCTTCCATGCATATTGCTGCTCCCCTTAGAGGTAGCCCTCTTGCTCTACTATGCTCCTTCACCTTCTTCCATATTTTGCGTGGTGGCACCTCCTCTTCTCTTTTCTTCTCTTTTCCTTCTGGACACTCCCATTTCTTGTGTTCCTCCTTTCCACATCAGAAACACTTCACTATCTGTCCCACTACCTCCTGTCTCTTTACTTCCCTCACTCTACACTGCATGACTCGACTTCTCAGTACTTCAAATTTATTCCCCTCCTCTTCCTGCTTTTTCTGTTTTTCTTCTCTCTTACAATTCCAGGTGAGATGCCTGAACTTCCCACATTGCCTACACAATCTCCCCTCTCTTTCCTCTAATTCCATCCTTAATTTGGCAAGGGCCTACCTTTGGTTGAGCATGTCGCTCAGGAGTTGGTTATACACTTCTAAGGACATAATATGTTGTACTTAGAAGGGCAAGTTGTTGTGTTGTAATGAAAATGTATTGTGGCACCAGTTGACTAACCCTTTCTTTGTCGGCTTCGACTACTGACTACTTATGTTTGCTAGGGCGCAAATCTTTACCCAGCCAGGTGTCTAATGCCTTACTGACTACTACTCTAATACTAGGGTTACACTATCACTTCCCAGGGAAGATCCCTACTCTAATTGTTTTCTTAAAGATGTGACAATGTTCCTTTGCATGTACTAGTCACAATGAACTAGCAGTACAAGACTAATAAAGCGAAAGGTTTACAAGTAATCTACTAAGCACCATCTGTTGTTAGGTCTGGTCTATGTGTACACTCAGGTATAGTGCCCACAGTCTACCTCCAGGGTCTAAACTTCCTGGTCAGTCCACTTAAGCCTATGGCCCGGCTATGTATGAAGGTGACTAGTGATCGGAGTAGATCACTGGTCAAGGGTCAAATGTATGAGAGTAAGAGTGAGCTGAGATTGAGGCAATCAGTGCTCTAGATATGTTAATGAGTTCTAGTGTAGTAAACGTTGATTAAGATAATCTAAGCTCACACTCTAAGTCAGAGTTGACAAAGAGAACTCATTAGAGTCCTCGTTAATTGGCCTAGCTACTTATACACGAATCTGTGTTTACTAGTATTTGTCTACTCAAATTATCTTATAGACTTCTTTTGAGTCATAGTATCCTATGCACTTTGCATTTATTACATGATAAATGAAAATGAAAAAGAAATAAAATGTTCCACCACCATGGATTTTCTAGCTCACTTGGTATTTCATTACAAGGAGGATCAGGAATTACACTACTGGTCCTGACAAGCCCATTTTGGCATGTTTACTCAAAGACAAGCACACTAGTAGTGATACAGATATTATGTACCCTGCTGGTATATTTGCAACTACAAAGAGTGTTGTAATAATCTTAGATTATAACTTTGGATCTTTATCATTGAACACTTATAATATGTATATTGTCATGAATCATGACATAAGGACTCTTTCTTTCCTATTTTCACTTTCTATTTTTAGAACAGACTTACATAATCAGAGAAGTCACATAGAAGGTCACATTAAGATCATATGATTACTATGAGAAAGTAGTATACAGACTAAGTAGAATAGGTATATATATATATAATGATGAGCTAGTCAGGACGACTTGGCTTATTATACTTAATATTATAAGAGAATGAAGAGAACTCGATGGAGTCTCTCTATGAATTGCTCTACCTACTTATATACAAATACTATTTGTCTATATGTATGCTTAAGTAATTTCCTGTGATCTTTCCAGAAGTTTTCATTATGTAATCTATCATGTGACTCTTATCTTATCTTATCTACCATTCTATTTTTAGCATGCCTCATCCAATTCATCAGAGAAGAGTTCTTGTTTTTTCCATCCCTTTAGTCGTACAATTTTAGGTCCAGGTGAGTTTATGATATCATCCCTCTAATCATACAATTCTAGGTTCGGGTGGGTTCATAACAGTATAAGTAGTGTAAGAACTCAAGTCGAGATTAGATAACCTTAATCTTAGTTCTCTCTTTATCAGAGTTAGACAAAGAGAACTTGTTAGAGCTTTCGCTAATTCGTTGTACACTACTTATACACATTCAACTGTTTGTACTTGTTTACTGATTTGTTGGTATTACATAATTAAAAGAAAAGAAAAAGAAAAAGAAAATAAATATTCTTTAGGGAAAAATAGCGGTTCATGATACCATTCTCCTCTTAAGGGTCCTCATCCCAAGGACTTCTTTTATAGTTCATCGAATGGGTCTCTTAGGTCACCCATTTCAAGATTTTCATTCTCCAAATTTTCTAAATATTTTCTATCCTCCTCGATTCTTCATTGGTCTTCCTTATCTTTTTCCTTGTCCCACTCTTTTATCTTTCCTCCCTTATATTCATTCTTCTTTTCTTCTATTCTTTTCAAGAACAGATTTCTGTTATATCTAGAGAATGGATTCTTCTTCCATTGTTTCCAGTTTTCCTCCATCTTCTTCCAATATTCTCGATCATATTTCTTATTGCCCTATCCATAGAGCAACTTAGCAGTATACCTTCCTGGTAGTTTCCTGCTGAACATTCTTTTGTCCTCAGCTGCCTCTTGTCATCTTACTTCTTTTTCTTCCTCCCTTCGGTATTCCCTCTCAAATTCTTCGACCAACTCTATTACGTTCTTCAAGTTTTCTTTGCTCTCCCATGTATCTTCTTCTGCCGTACACCCCTTCCATCATACCAAGTATTTATCTCTTCCTCATACTTTCCTCTTATTCATAATCCTTTCGACCTCCCATTCTTCTTCTTCTTCTATTATTACTGGCTGTGGTGCTTCTTTTCTTTGGCCCCCTACTTGTGACTTATACTGTTGTACTTGGCTGATATTTACTACTAGATGTATTCTAACTGTACTAGGCAGATCTAATTCTATTGCATTACTGGAAATGATTGCCTTTACTCTATAAGGTTCTACAAAGTATTCAGTGAATTTTTCCGTTTGTCTTCTGACTATCTGGTACTTTAGATCTTTAGTGCTGAATAGCACTAAGTCACTGACCCTATATTCTTCTACCTCTCCTCTCTCTCTATCTGCATATCTTTTCATGTCTTCTTGCACTTTCTGTAGTGCTGCTTTTGCTTTCTTTTGCACCTTTCTCATTCTTTCTGTAAACCTTTCTGCTCCCTCATATTTCCCCTTCTTTCTCAACTCAAATCCCATCCTAGGGTTTTGTCTATGGTTCGCTTGAAAAAGCAATACCTTAGTTCCTGTATGCACCTTATTGTTGTATGTGAATTCTGCTGTTTCTAATCATTCTGGCCACTGTTCTTGTCTGTGGTTGATAAACATCCTGAAGTATTATTCTAGCTCCTGATTCATCCTCTTGGTTTGTCTATCTGTTTGTAGGTAGAATGCAGTTGACAATTTAGTGTCGATTCCCAGCATCTGATTCAACTCCTTTATAATCCTTGCCGCAAATTGTGGTCTGTGCAATTTCCAGATGTTATTTCTGAATAATTGTGCTAATTCTTTTGTGCTTGTTTTCTCTGTAGTAGGTATGAAATATGCCATCTTTGTAAATCTATCTACCACTACTAAGATTGTATTATATCATATCCTTGTGCTAAAGGCAACTTTGTAATAAAGTCCACACTAATGTGGGTCCATGTCTTTTCTGGAATCAAATTTAGTATTAACTTTCCTGCCGGTGGTTGTGTTTGATTTTTATTTCACTGACAGGCATCACACCCCTCCACATAACACTTTACTTCCCTAGTGACCTCTGACCACCAGAAATTTCTCGTCACCAGCTCTATCATCTTCCACTGTCCTCCATGTCCTTCCATAGACATATTATGGTGTAGTCTGATTACTTCTGCTCTCAACTTTTCATCTTTGGGAACATATACTTTTCCTTCTTTTAGCATTAGGTCATCTTCCTGACGCTATTCTTCATTTCTCAATATCTTTACTCCTGCTTTCTTCATTTCTTCTACCACTTTAACCACTTTATCATTTTTAGCTTGGCACTTTCTTACTTGGTCCAACAAGTCCACTCCTTCGATAACTACTTCTGTCATTCTAATTCTTTTTGCTTCTAGTCACTCTTTCTTTATCAACATCTGCTCCTCGTTATTCCTTTCCACTCTGACTTCCTAGTCTGGCCTCCTACTCAATCCATCTGCTTTACCTATCTTGCTTCCCGAAATATGTTTCAACACGAAGTTGAATCTGGACAAGTATAGAGCCCATCGTGCTTATTGACAATTTAGTTTTTGATTGCTCATGAAATACTCCAGATTCTTATGATCCATCCATACTTTGAATTTACTTCTCGTTCTTTCCAGGAAGTATCTCTATGCCTCCAAACATCATATTATAACTAACATTTCTTTGTCATATATTTCGTAATTTCTTTCAGTCTTGTTTAGTGACTTAAAGATGTATGCTACCAGTCTCCATTTACTATCTTTACATTTAATTGATAGTACTCCTCCTATTGCAAAGTTAGAGGCATTTGCCTCTATCCTAAACTTCTTATCTAAATCAGGTACAACTAATAGAGGTCAACTCATGAAGACTATCTTCAACTGCTTGAATGCTTTTTGCTGATCCTTTTCTCATCTCCACCTTTCATCCTTCCTTGTTAAATTGTTCAAGGGTCTAGCCAACCTTGCAAAATCTTTCACGAATCGTCTATAGTAATTTGCAAGTCCCAAGAACTTTCTAACATCTTTGACCGTCTTAGGTACTGGCCAGTTCAATACTCCTGCCACTTTATCTTTCTCCATCTCAATCTTCCTCTGACCTATTACTACTCCCAGGAAGTTTACTTTCTGTACCTTTCAAGCACATTTCTCTGGTTTCACGTATAGGTCATTCTCTTTTAACCTCTTCAACACTTTTTCCATGATTTCATCATGTCCCTTCTCCATCTCTGTTCCTATTAATATATTATTTACAAACACTGTCACCTTTCCCTCATTAATCATATCTTTCAGAATCTCGTTTATTATGTCTTGGAATGTGGCAGGTGAATTTGTCATTTCAAAAAACATTATCACTGGTTCATACGACCTTATGTATGTAGTAAATGCCGCCTTCCACTCATCTTCTTTCTTAATTCACATGTTATTGTAGCCCCACTGGAGATCTATCTTAGTAAATACTCTTTTGTTGCCTATAAAATCTACTAGATCTGTAATTAATGGCAGATGATAGTTGTTCTTAACCATCTGTTTATTAAGTCTCCTATAGTTCATAACTATGTGCTTATTATGAACCGCCATTTTCCTAAGTCATTATTTATTTTTATTTAATTATGTAATGATGTTGGATCAGTAAACATGTACAAATAATCAGACCTGTATAAGTAGCAATTATAATTTAGCGAGAACTCTAACGAGTTCTCTTTGTCTACTCTGATATAGAGTGTGATTTGGGTTAAGGTTATACAACCTAAGCTAAGAGTTATTACAGTGCTTCCCCCCATCCTTCTTGCCCACAAAGAACACTAGCGATGTTTGAGGTGATTTAGAAGGTTTAATATACTCCTTCTTTAAATGCTCATTGACAAATTTCTGTACCTCTTTCTTTTTGTTTCTGGAGAGAGAATACATTCTCGCTTTGCTTGCTTTGAAATCATTGTTGAGATCTATTGCATGATTCCATACCTTACTAACTGGTATTCTTTCTGATTCCACCTTCCCAAATACTTTCAACCACTTATGGAACCTTTTAGGCACCATTTCTTTCACCTTCTTATGATCTGCCTCTATCTCTTCCTCTCTTCCCCAGTCCTCCTTTTCGTCTACTACCCATCTAACAATTTTCTTCTCATCTTCTCTTGTCTCCTTCTTCCCCTTTATTCTTACTGCTTTTTCACACAATGGTGAACACCTCATCATTCTTACTTCTTCTTTCTCCCAGTTGATTTCTGGATTATAGGCCACTAACCATAGCATGCCTAATATCACATCTGTTTTTCCTAACTCACAAACATCCATTTGTACTTTCTTTACATGTCCTTTGTAGAATATGTTCACTTCTACCTCGTGAGTTATTACACCTCCACTATTACCAGTGCTATCCACATTTCTCACTTGTAGGGGTCGGTCCAACTTAATCAACTTGTATCCTCCTTTTTGAGCTAAGCTTTTGCTCATGAACATGCCTGTTGCTCCACTGTCAAGCAATGCTTTTACTGTCCTTCCCTCATGTGTATCTATTCTCTCAATGCCCATGCTTATCCACACTTCCCTCAGAGGCTTAAATGTTTACCTCACTTCTTTCACTTCCCCTTTCTGCACTGCCTTCTGATTGACAGTTCCTGCCACCCTCCTCAGATCAGTAATTCCAGTCTTCCCCTTCTGGGCCCTAAGCACTGTCTGTTCCAACTTTCCACCTCAATTCCACCATGGCATTTTCTTTCCTGTCCTACAGGGTAGACAGAAAACTTTCCCTTTCTTGTTTCTTTCTACCTCTCCTCCTATCACTGCATCTTTACCTCTACATGTGCTGCATTTTACTCTCTCTGCTCTTCCACTCTCTGCTTCTTCATTTCTCCAATTTCATGCCTCCTTACAGCTTCCACACCACATTTGTTCCTTTATAGTCACACCCCCAGCATTCCACAAAGGTAACTACCTCTCTGGATGTTATCCACCCCTCCATGCACATTGCTGCTCCCCTTGGGGGTAGCCCTCTTGCTCTACTGTGTTTCTTTACTTTCTCTCACACCTCTCTTGGTGGTGCTGCTTTCTCCTTCTTTTTTTCTTTCATTTTTGAACACTCCTACTTTTTGTGTCCCTTCTTCCCACATCCAAAACACTTCACCATATCTTTTGCTACCTCCTGTCTTCTCACCTCCCTGACACTGCATCACTCTACTTTTCAACACTTCAAACCTATTGCTCACTACCATTTTCTTCTTCTGTTCTTCCTCATTCCTGCATTTTCAGACGAGATAACCAAATCTCCTACACTGTCTACACATCCTGCCTTTTCTTCCTTCCAATTCTACCCTCAATTTGGCGAGGGCTTGCCTTTGATTGAGTATGTCGCTCATGAGTTGGTTATACACCTCCAAAGACATCATGTATTGTATTTAGAGGGGTGAGTTGTTTATTGTAAAAAGTTTTATGTATTTGAGGAGCTCGTCATATTCTTCACCTGTCTCACTTATACACCTGCTGGGGCACAAAATCTTCACCCAGCCAGGTGCCTACTGACATACTGACTACTGCCCTAATACTAGGGTAGACTATCATTTCACAGAGAAGATCTCTACTCTAAATAGCCTCCTAAAGAGTGACTACTATTCTTTTGCATAGACTAATCACAATGGACCAGTAACACAAAGTTGTTATGATGAAAAGGATACAAGTATTCTACGAAGCCCACTCAATTGCAAGGTCTGGTCTGGGCTAGTATCTGAGTTTGGTCCTAACCATCTATCTCTGGGGTCTAAACTTCCCAGTCAGTCTACTTAAGCCTGTAGCCTAGCTATGAGGAAGTTAGGAGTGATCGGAGTTGATCACATACTGAGGGAGCAGTGAGAATGTAGTGTGACAAGGATCGAGGCAATTGGTGTCTGGTAGTGGAAACGAGTTCTAGTGTAAGAACTTAAGTTGAGGTCAGGTAATCTTAACCTTAGTTTCCTCTTTATCAGAGTTAGACAAAGAGAACTCATTAGAGCTCTCGCTAATTCGATGTACACTACTTATATACATTCAACTATTTGTACTTGTTTACTGATTTGTTGGTATTACATAATTAAAAGAAAATAAATATTCCTTAGGGGAAAATAGTGGTTTATGACAAGTAGTGTACTTAAATCTAGCAAGAACTCTAATAAGTTCTCTTTGTTTACTCTGTGTCATGAACCGCCAAATTCCCCTAAGTCAATATTTATATTTCTTTTCTTTTTCTTTTCTTTTAATTATGTAATAACATCGGATCAGTAAATAAGGACAAATAGTCGAACGTGTATAAATAGTGTATGCCAAATTAGCGAGAGCTCTAACAAGTTCTCTTTGTCAACTCTGACTTAGAGTGGAGTTAAGCCTGAGGTCGCTCACCAAGGACTAAACTCTTACACTAGAACTCGTTTACACTTCCAGACACCGATCACCTCTGTAAGAGTTTGGTCCTTGGTGAGCGACCTCAAACTTAACTCCACTCTAAGTCAGAGTTGACAAAGAGAACTCGTTAGAGCTCTCGCTAATTTGGCGTACACTACTTATACATGTTCGACTATTTGTCCTTATTTACTGATCCGATGTTATTACATAATTAAAAGAAAAGAAAAAGAAAA
>Ga0153955_100584_pt1 | contig 14724 bp, 24 predicted proteins | sample TSFL039MetaG_FD_104744 | JGI IMG/M metagenome (GOLD analysis project Ga0153955, IMG submission 104744) | Attine ant fungus gardens microbial communities from Florida, USA - TSFL039 MetaG | ecosystem: Host-associated > Fungi > Mycelium > Unclassified | place: USA: Florida, Wekiwa Springs...
ACATACTGTATGGTTTACCATTCCACCAAAAGGGCAACATTAGCAAGGCTACTTGCTAATGAGGGTCCAGCTATTTATGCAGTTCATTGAACAAGTATTTTGTTATACTTCCATGGCACTATTGAGTAGTTACTTTTTTGTGACAACTTGTTTGTGATTGATTGAATAGAAGTTCTCAAAAGCTTGATAGTAAGGTAGAATAAGCAACAAAAGATGTTGTTAAGTCTGAGGTCTAATCCTCAGACTAGAAAGCCTTATATATATGAAAAGATAGTCTGTGCACCTGGACAGAGCATCACATGTGTACTGCCTATTGTTTTACAGATGGTAATCCTTTTGTGTCTGAAATAGAGATAACCTAACCATAAAAGAAGCAGTTCTTGTTTGTGTTCAAGGATTGATATGTATCTATGGGTAATAGTGTAAGGATCGGTCACTCAGATAACCTAAGTAGGTGGATCCCAACTCTGAGTCAGAGTAGACAAAGAGAACTTGTTAAAGCTCTCACTAATTGGTTCAGCTACTTATACATGAATATGTGTTTACAAGTATTTGCCTAGCTATTTTATCTTATACATCCTTTTTGAGTTACAATGTCCCATACATATTCAATATTACATAATTAAAAGAAATAAAAATAAAATAAAATAATCCACCACCATAGATTATCTAGCTTGTCTGTCATTTCATAATACCATCCCCCTCTCAAGAGTCCTCGTTCTGAGGATTTCTCATAGTTTGTCATATAGGTCCCTTAGGTTGCCCATATCCAGATTTTTATTCTCCAACTCTTCCAAATACTTTCTATCTTCTATCCTCCATTAGTCTTCCTCATCTTCTTCTTTATTCCATTCTTCTACCATTCTTCCTTTGTATTCCTGTTTCTCTTCTTCTACCCTTTTCAAGAACAGATTCCTGTTATACCTTGAGAATAGGTTTTTCTTCCACCATCTCCAGTTTTTCTCTATTTGCCTCCAGTACTCCCTATCATATTTTTTATTTCCCCATCCATATAGTAGTTTTGTCATATATCTTCCTGGTAATTCTCTACTAAACGTTTTCTTATCTTCCTCTGCCTCTTTTCATCTTACTTCATTTTCTTCTTCTCTGCTATATTGTAGTGAATGTTAGTTGTGATAACTTAAGTCCACACTCTAAGTCAGAGTTGACAAAGAGGACTTGTTAGAGTCCTCACTAATTGGTCTAGCTACTTATACACAAATATGTGTTTACTAGTATTTATCTACTCAAATTATCTCGTGGATCCCTTTTGAGTTACAGTGTCTTGCACACTTCAAATTATTACATAATAAATGAAAATTAAAAAGAAATAAAATATTCTGCCATTGTGGATTCTCCAGCTTGCCTGTGTTTCATTACACCACCCTTCTCTCAAGCTTCCTCATCCTCAAGGAATTTTCCTACAATTCATTGTCCCAATTGCCAACATTCCCCATTTCATCCTCTTTTTCTTCTTGTTGTTTCATCCATAGGAATGGATTGTGGCTCACTTTTGTGAATGGATTTCTTTTCCATTGCCACCAATTTTCCTCTAACTTCTTCCAGTATTCCTGTTCATATTTCTTTTCTCCCTACCCATACAACAACTTTGCCATATACTTCTCTGGCATTGCTCTGTTAAACACCTTTTTATTTTCCTCTGTTTTTTGCCACCTTGCTTCTTTTTCTTCTTTTTCCTTTCCATATTCTTTTTCAAACTCTTCTACTAGTTCACTTGCATTTTTGAGGTTTTCCTTGCTCTCCCAAGTGTCCTCTTCTGCTGTATACCCCTTCCATTGTACTAGGTACTTATCTTTTCCCTGTATCCATCTCTTGTTCATAATCTTTTCCACCACCTATTCTTCTTCTCTCTCGATTACCACAGGTTGTGGCATCTCCTTTCTTTGTCCCTCTACCTGTCCTGTATATCTTCATACTCTACTTACATTAACTACTGGATATATCTTTATTGTACCAGGTAGTTCTAACTCTATTGCATTTGTTAAGACTATTGCCTTGACTCTGTAAGGTCCAACAAACCTCTCTATAAGTTTTTCTGTTCTCCTTCCCACTATCTGATATTTAAGATCCTTGGTGTTGAGTAGTACTAAGTCTCCCACTCAATATTCTTCCACTTCTCCCCTATGCCTATCCACATACTTCTTTATGCTCTTTCTAATGCTGTTTTTGCCTCTTCTTGTATTTCCTGCATCCTTTCTACAAACTTGCTTGCTTCTTCAAACCTCCCTTTTTTCCTGAGTTTGAACCCCATGCAAGGGTCTTGTCCATTGTTTGCCTTAAAGGGTGACACTTTGGTACTCATCTGCACTTTATTATTGTAGGCAAACTCTGCAGTTCCCAACCATTCTGGCTACTGTTCCTGATAATGATCAATGAATATTCTTAAGTATTGCTCTAGTTTTTGGTTCATCCTTTCTATTTGTCTGTTCATTTGCAGGTGGAATGCTGTTGACAATTTACTCTCAATCCCTAGCATTGTGTTCAACTCTCTCATTACTCCTGCTGAAAATTGTGGCCCTCTATTGGAAATAATGCTTTCTGGCAAGTCGTGTAACTTCCAGACATTATCTCTGAATAATTTAGCTAGTCCCCCTGCTGTTGTCTTTTCTGTAATAGGTATGAAATGAGCTATTTTTATTAACCTATCTACTACTACCAGGATTGAATCGTATTCTTGAGCCAATGATAACTTCATAATGAAATCTGCCAATATATGACTTCATGGTTTCTCTAATATTGAGTTTGGCATTAACTTTCCAGCAGGTGCCTACATACAATTTTTATTCTGTTGGCATGCATTGCATCCTTCCATATACTGCTTCACCTCCCTACTTACTCCTGGCTACTAGAAGTTTCTCATTACCAACTCTGTTGTCTTCCACTGTCCTCTATGTCCCCCCACAGGTATATCATGGTGCAGCCTGACTACTTCTGCTCTTAATTTTTTATCCTTAGGTATGTATACCTTTTCTTCCTTCAGCATTAGCCCTTTGTGTTCTTGTCACTCTTCATCCCTTAGAACTTTTACCCCTGCCCGTTTCATTTCCTCCACTGCTTTGATAACTTCATTATCTTTTGCTTTACTCCTCCTTATTTTGTCCAAAATATCTACTCTGTCTATTACTACCTCTGATATTTTCACTGCTCTAGCTTTTAACCATTCTCTTTTCACCAATGTCTGTTTCTCGTTATCTCTTTCCATACTTACCTCCCAATCTGATCTCCTACTCAATCCATCTACTTTCCCCATTCTTCCTCCAGGTACATGTTTCAAAATAAAGTTGAATCTCAAGAGGTACAGAGCCCATCTAGCTTGTCGTCTATTTAATTTCTGATTGCTCATAAATGACTTCAAGTTCTTATAGTCTGACCAAATTTCAAACTTTTTTTTTACACCTTCCAAGAAGTGCCTCCAGGCTTCCAAGCATCTGATTATCGCCAACATCTCTTTGTCATGAATTTTGTAGTTATGTTCTGATTCATTCAGAGACTTTGAGATGTAAGCTACCAGTCTTCACTTATTGTCTCTTTGCATTTAATAGATAGTATACCTTCTGTTGCAAAATTGGAAGTATCTGCCTTGACTCTAAATTCCTTGTCTTATCTAAGCTGGATACTACTAACAATGGTCTTGTGGTGAAGATCCTTTTCAAGTCTTTGAATGTCTTTTGCTGAATTTTCTCTCATTTCTACTTCTTGTCCTTCCTTGTCAACATGTTCAAGGGCTTTGCAAGTGCTGCAAAGTTCTTAATAAACTGCCTATAGTAGTTGGTGAGTCCCAAGAACTTTCTAACATCTCTGACTGTCTTTGGTGTTGGCCAGCTCAATACTCCCACCACTTTATCCTCCTCTATCTCAATTTTCCCCTGACCCATTACTACTCCCAGAAAGTTTACTTTATTTGTTTTCCATAATCACTTTTCTGGTTTTATGTACAAGTTGTTCTCCTCTAATTGCTTCAATACTTCTGCCACAATTTCATCATGTTCTTTCTCTTCTTCTGTGCCTACTAGCACATCATTCACAAAGACTACCACCTTTTCTTCATTTATGAGGTCCCACATGATCTCATTCATCATCCCCTGAAATGTTACTGGTGAGTTTGTTATCCCAAAGAATATTACCACTGGTTCAAATAATCCCACATGTGTAGTGAAGGCCGTCTTCCACTCATCACCTTTTTTGATGTATATATTATTGTAACCCCATTGCAAATCCATCTTAGTGAACAATTTCTTGTTTCCTATTGCATCTACTAAGTTGGTAATCAATGGCAACAGATAGTTATTTTTCACCGTTTGTTTATTAAGTTTATGATAGTCCATGACCATATGTTTTCTACCATTCTTCTTCCCTACAAAGAAAACTGGAGAAGTCTGTGGTGACTTCAAAGGCCTTATGTACCCTTTTCTTAAGTAGTCCTGAATAATTTGTTGAACCTCCTCTCTCTCATTCCTAGAGAGTGGATACACTTATGCTTTACTGGCCTTGAACTCCTCCTTGAGATCTATAGCATAATCCTATATCTTCTTTGTCAGCATTCTCTCCGACTCCACTTTTCCAAACATCTTTAGCCACTTATGGAACTTTTGAGGTACCATCGCCTCAACCTTCCTATAGTCTAATTCTATCTCCTCCTCTCTTCCCTAATCTTCTTTTTTGTCTGCTACCCACCTAGTTCTTTCAATCTCATCCCCTTGAATCTCTTTCTTCCCTTTCCTTCTTTTCTTAATTTCTGGGCCTATTTTCTTCTTGCCCACATATCGTCCACATATGGGTGGACATCTTGTCATCTTTACCTTCTCTTTCTCCCAATCTATCTCTAGGTTATGTGCCTGTAACCATGGTATACCCAATATTACTTTCATCTTTCCTAGATCACACACATCCATTCTTACTCTTTCTACATGCCCCTTGAAGTACAGATTTACTTCTACCTTATGCAGAATTGCACCTCCACTGTTTTCTGTACCATCTACATTCTTTACTACTATTGGCTTTTCAAGTTTTATTAGCTTGAAGCCCCCCCTTTCTGTGCACTTCTTGCTCATGAAGAGTCCTGTGGCTCCACTATCTAACAATGCTTTTACTGAGATTCCTTCATGAGTGTTGATTCTTTCCACTCCTATTTGTATCCATACTTCCCTCAGACCCTTCAAGGTCCTTCTGACTTCTCTCTGCCTCTTCTCTGGATCAGTGATTCCAGCCCTCTTCTTCTGGGCCCTAGGCACTGATTGTTCTAACTTCCTACCCCAATTCTACTATGAGGTACACTATTAAGCCCACTCAATTGTGAGGTCTGGTCTAGGTTAGTACCTGAGTTTGGTCCTAACTGTCCACCTCTGGGGTCTAAACTTCCCAGTCAGTCCACTTAAGCTTGTGGCCTGGTTATGAGGAAGTTGGGATTGGTCTGTGACAACTGCACATCGAGAGAGCAATAAGAGTAAGTTTGCTCAGGACCAAGGAGGTCAGGAGCTAGTAGTGGTAACAAGCTCTAGTGTAAGAATCTTGGTTGCAGTTGAGTAACCCTAACCTTAATCCTACTCTTTATTGGAGTTTGACAAAGAGAACTCATTAGAGTCCTTGTTAGATTGTGTACAATACTTATACAAGTCTGACTATTTGTACATGTTTACTGATCCAATGTTATTACATAATTAAATGAAAATAAAATGAAAAGAAAATAAATAATGACTTAGAGGAATTGAGCAGTTCATGACATCATAGGTGCAATAGATGGATTAGAGATAGGTGAAGTGATATTGTAATTCACTTCAAGGATAGCAACCACATCCTTCACAAGTGCACTGTCTACCAAGTTGTTGACAGTACCAGGATCATATGATAGTATATTCACTTCAACTATGTCATGAACCACCAAATTCCCCTAAGTCATTATTTATTTTTATTTTATTTTATTTTTCATTTAATTAGGTAATTATGTCGGATCAGTAAACATGTACAAATACTCGGACTTGTATAAGTATTGCGCACAATCTAGCGAGGACTCTAACGAGTTCTCTTTATCTACTCTGATATAGAGTGGGTTTAAGGTTAAGGTTACTCTACCTCAACTTGAAGCCTTACAAACTACAGCAAGTTTGCTTGGAGAAGAGTCTTCAGCAAAATGGACATCACAAGCAACAATAAGTTTGCTATTCTTAAGATTCTCAAGATGATAACCCTTAGTTTCATCTGTTTACTATCCCAACATGCAAACCTTTACTACTCTTGACTCAAGCTTTTCTCTGTGTTCCTTTCTGCAAATTTTTCTGCTCCCTTGTATTTGTCATGAATCACCTTTTCTTTCTAAGTCAATATTTATTTATTTTATTTTATTTTTATCTAATTATGTAATATCATTGGATCAGTAAATAAGGACAAATATTTGGACTTGTATAAGTAGTGTACACAAAATAACAGAAACTCTAACGAGTTCTCTTTGTCAACTCTGACTTAGAGTGGAGTTAAGCCTGAGGTCACTCACCAAGGACTAAACTCTTACAGTATTTCCCTTTCTTTCTCAACTCAAATCCCATTCTGGGGTTTTGCTCTTGGTTCACTTGGAAAGGTGACACCTTAGTTCCAGTGTATACTTTGTTATTATATGCAAACTCTGCCATTCCTAACCATTCTGGCCACTGTTCTTGTCAATGATCGATGAACATTCGGAGATATTGTTCCAACTCCTGATTCATTCTTTCAGTCTGTCTATCTGTTTATGGATGGAATGCAGTTGACAATTTGGTGTCAATCCCCAACATGTGATTCAGCTCCTTTATAATCTCTGCCATAAACTGTGGTTCCCTATCAGAAATTATACTATTTGGTAGTCCATGTAATTTCTAGATGTTATCTCTAAATAGTTGTGTTAACCTCTCTGTACTCATTCTCTCTGTGGTAGGTATGAATAGCACTATCTTTGTAAATCTATCTACTGCTACTAAGATTGAGTGTAATGACAAGCAAGTCAAGACAACTGTCTTATCACACTCAATGTTATGAGAGAACAAAGGGAACTTGATGGAGTTTCTCTGTGGATTGCTCTACCTACTTATACACAATTTCTATTTGTTTATGTATATGCTTAAGTAACTTCCTGTGATCCTTCTAGAAGGTTCCATCATGTGACCAGTCATGTGACTCCTATCTCATCTTATTTTATCTCCCATTCTATTTTTAGAACCCTTTGTCTAATCCATCCGAGAATAGTTCTCATTCTTCTTATCCTTCTAGGTATACTATTTTTGATTTGGGTGGATTTATGACATTACCCCCCCCTTTTAAGGTTCTTCCTCTGGAAGAACTTTTCTTCTTTCCATTTCCTCCAGTTCCTCTCCAACTTCTTCAAGTATTTCCAGTCGAACTTTCTATTATCCCACCCATATAGCAGCTTTGCTATAAATCTTCCTGGTATCTCTTTCCATTCCTTTTTTATTCTTCTTCCTTCTCTTCTGTATTTCTTTTCATACTCTTCTACTGCTTCCTTTGTATTCTTCAGATTTGCCTCCCTTTTCCATGAGTCTTCTTCTGCCATGTATCCCTTCCATCTCACTAGGTATTTCCACTTGCCATATCTCTTCCTCTTGTTTATTACCTTCTCTACTTTGTATTCTTCTTCTCCTTCTATTATTACTGGAAGGAATGGTTGCTTCTTCTGTCCCTGAACCTGCTCTTTGTACCTCCTGGTCCTGCTTATGTTTACTACTGGGTGGATTTTAACTATCCCTGGTAGTTTCAATTCCACTGCATTGGTTGATATGACCCTTTTCACTTTATAGGGTCCCACAAATCTCTCTGTCAATTTCTCTGTTCACCTTCCTTTCATCTGCCACTTTGGTGCTTAGTAACACTAAGTCTTCTTTCCAGTATTCCTCCGTTTCTCCCTTCTTCCTATCTGCTTGTCTTTTCATTTCTTTCTGCACCCTTTTTAGTGCTGCTTGGGCCTCTTCCTGCATCTTCTTCATTTTTTCTACAAATTCTTTTACCCCTTCTGATTTTCCCTTCTTCCTCATTTTGAATCCCATTCTGAATCCTATTCAAGGGTCTCTTCTGTTATTTGCTTTGAAGGGTGATACTTTGGTCGAGATGTTTACCTTGTTATTATAGGTGAACTCTGCCATTTCCAGCCATTCTGGCTATTGTTCTTGTCAGTGGTTGATGAACATTCTCAGATATTGTTCCAGTTCCTGATTGACTTGTTCTGTCTGCCCATCCATTTGTAGGTGAAAAGCTGTTGAGAGCTTTGTCTCAATTCCCAATATCTGGTTTAGCTCTCTCATTAGATTCACTGCAAACTGTGCTTCCCTATCTGAGATAATATTTTCAGGCAATCTGTGCAACTTCCATACATGATCTCTGAACAGTCTTGCTAGTCATTTCACTAATGTTTTTTCTGTCGTCGGAACAAAGTGCACCATCTTTGTTAACTCATATTACCAAGATTGCATTGTATCCTTGGGCTAATGGCAGGTTGGTAATAAAGTTTGCTGTGATGTATGTCCATGGTTTCTCTGGGGCTTCATTCAGCATAAGTTTCCCTGCTAGCACAGTTGTTCTGTTTTTATTCTGTTGATAGAAATCGCATCCTTCTACATATCTCTTCACTTTCTTGATTACCCCTGGCCACCAAAAGTTTTATGTGACCAACTCCACTATCTTCTACTGCTCCCCGTGTCCTCCTACCAGCATATCATGATGTAGCTGGATTATTTCTGCTCTCAGCTCTTCGTCCTTTGGCACATATACTTTTCCTTTCTTTAGTATAAGCCCATCTTCTTCTCTTCACTCCTCGTCTCTTAGCATTTTCACCCCTGCTCACTTCATCTCTTTCATGGCCTTGATGATCTCATCATCTTTTGTCTTTGACTCTCTTACTTTCCTCAGCAGGTCTACTCCTTCAATTAGTACTTCTTCTACTTCCACTTTCCTTAGCTACTCTGCTTTTACCAATGTTTTGTCTTCATTGTCTCTTTTTACCCCCTTTCTCCAGTCTGGCCTTCTGCTAAGTGTTATAAAACAGCAGGCGAGTTAGACAATCCGTGGTGGTGGATTATTTTATTTCTTTTTCTTTTCTAATAATTATGTAATATTAAATGCATGTGGGACATTATGACTCAAAAGAGATGCATGGGATAAAATAGTTAGGCAAATACTTGTAAACACATATTTGTGTATAAGTAGCTGAGCCAATTAGCGGAAACTCTAATGAGTTCTCTTTGTCAAACTCTGACTTAGAGTGCGAGTGAGGTTAAGGTTACCCAACTGAGACTTCAATTGTTACACTAGAACTTGTTTTTCACTATCAGCTCCTGACCTCCTTGGTCCCAAACAATATTACTCTCATAATCTCTCTTGGTGTGTGATCAACTCAGATCACTCCCAACTTCCTCATAGCTGGGCCACAGGCTTAAGTGGACTGACTAGGAAGTTTAGACCCCAGAGGTGGACAGCTAGGACCAAGCTCAGGTACTAGCTCAGACCAGACCTTGCAACTGAGCGGTGCTCTTTAGTTACTTATATTCTTTTCTTATTATATACTTCATGCTACTGGTCCATTGTGATCAGTCTATGCAGAGGAATATTGCCACATCTTTAAGAAGGCGATTAGTGTAGGGATCTCCTCCGTGAAGTGATAGCCAAAGTACTATTAGGGCATTAGTCAGTAAAGCAGTAGGCACCTGGCTGGAAGAAGATCTGTGCGCCCCAGCAGATGTACTGTGAGCCCTTAGAAGAAGATGACACACCCTCAAGAAATATAAAATCTTTTTACACACACTCAAACCTGTCCAGAACATAATGCAATGTCTCTGGACCAATATAACAAACTCATGAGCAACATGCTTAACAAAAGATGTGCCCTTGCCAAATTAAGGGCAGAGCTAGAAGGGAGAGAAGGGAGATTGTGTAGACATTGTGGGAGATTTGGGCACATTGCTCAAAAATGTAGGAGTGGAGAAGAAGAGAAGAAGAAAACAGTAGTGGGGAACAGGTTTGAAGCACTGAAGGATAGAGTAATGCAGTGTGGGGTGAGGGAGCTGAGAAGACAGGAAGTTGTGGAAGAAAAGCCACAATGCTTTGGATGTGGTAAAGAGGGACACAAGAAGTAGGAGTGTCCACAGAAAAAAAAAAGGAGGAAGGAAGAAGTAGCACTACTGCGAGTAGTATGGGAGAAGGTAAAGAAGCACAGTGATGCAAGGGGACTACCCCCAAGGGGAGCAGCAATGTGCATGGAGGGGTGGACTACATCAAGAGAAGTGGTAACATTTGTGGAGTGTAGAGGATACGACTATAAGAGAATGAAGACAGAAGAGAACAGGGGACAGGGTTTCCTGGGGAAAGTGCAGTTGAGTAATATGTGGTGGAAGCTGCAAGGAAACGTGGAATTGGAGAGATAGAGAGGCTGAAAGTGGAAGAGCAGAAAGAGTAAAATGTAGTACATGTGGAGGAAAGGATGCAGTTATTGGGAAAACAGAGAGGAATGAAAAGGGAGAAATTTTCTGTCTGCCTTGTAGGACAGGAAAGAAAACACCATGGTGGAATTGGGGTAGAGACATGGAACGGACAGTGCCTAGGGCCTAGAAGGGGAGGGCTGGAATCACTGATCTGAGAAGGATGACAGGAACTGTCAATCAAAAAACAGTGTAGAAGGAAGAAGTAAGAAAAGTGAGGCGAATATTTAAGCCTCTGAGAGAAGTATGGATGATGGTGGGTATCAAAAAAATAGATACTCATGAAGGGAGGACAGTGAGAAAGCATTGTTAGATAGTGGGGCAATAGAGATGTTTATGAGCAAAAGCTTGGCTCAAAAGGGAGGATACAGGTTGATTAAATTGGATCAACCTTTACAAGTGAAAAACATGGATAGTACTGGTAATAGTGGAGGTGTGATTACACATGAGGTGGAGGTGAATATGTTCTACAAAGGGCATGTGGAAAGAGTATGAATGGATGTTTGTGAGTTGGGAAAGACAGATGTGATATTGGGCATACCATGGTCAGTGGCCTATAATCCAGAGATAGATTGGGAAAAGGGAGAGGTGAGGATGATGAGATGTCCACCACTATGTGGAAAAGCAGTAAGAATAAAAGGTAGAAAAGAGATCAAAGAGGACAAAAAAAAATTGTATGATGGGCTGTGGATGAAAAAGAAGACTGGGGAAGAGAGGAAGAGATAGAGGCGGATCATAGGAAGGTAGAGAAAATGGTACCCAAGAGGTTCCATAAGTGGTTGAAAGTGTTTGGGAAGGTAGAGTCTGAAAGGATGCTGGTTAGGAAGGTATGGGACCATGCGATAGATCTCAATGATGACTTCAAGGCTAGCAAAGCAAGAGTCTATCCTTTATCCAGAAATGAAAAGAAGGAGATACAGAAGTTTGTTGATGAGCATCTAAAGAAGGGATACATTAGACCTTCAAAATTGCCCCAAATGTCACCAGTATTCTTTGTGGGAAAGAAAGATAGGAGAAAGTGTATGGTTATAGACTATAGGAGATTTAACAAGTAGATGGTTAAGAACAATTACCCTCTGCCATTAATTACAGACTTAGTAGATTCTATGGGAAATAAAAGAGTCTTTACTAAAATAGATCTCCGGTGGGGTTACAATAATGTGTGGATAAAGGGGGGAGACGAGTGGAAAGTGGCCTTTACTATACATGTAGGGTTGTACGAACCAGTGGTGATGTTCTTTGGGATAACGAATTCGCCCGCCACATTTCAGGGCATGATGAACAAAATCCTGAGAGACATGATTAATGAAGGGAAGGTGGCGGCATTTGTAGATAATGTGCTGATAGGAACAGAAACAGAGGAGGGTCATGATGTAATTGTAGAAGAAATATTGAGGAGGTTAGAAGAAAATGACCTATATGTGAAACCAGAGAAATACACTTGGAAGGTGCAAAAGGTGAATTTCCTAGGAGTAGTAATGGGTCAAGGGAAGATTGAAATGGAGGAAGATAAGGTAGCGGGAGTGTTAAACTGGCCGACACCAAAGATGGTTAGAGATGTTAGGAAGTTCTTGGGACTAGCAAATTACTATAGGCAATTTGTAAAGGATTTTGCAAAATTGGCACGACCCTTGAATAACCTGACAAGGAAAGAGGAGAAATGGAAGTGGGAAGTTGAGCAGCAAGAAGCCTTTGAACAGTTGAAAACAGTCTTTACAAGTAGACCCCTACTAGTTGCACCTGACTTAGACAAGGAACTGAGAGTGGAGGCAGATGCCTCTAACTTTGCGACGGGAGGGGTGTTGTCCATTAAATGTGAGGATAATAAGTGGAGACCAGTGGCTTATATTTCAAAGTCATTAAACAAAACAAAAAAAAATTACAAAATACACAATAAAGAGATGTTAGCCATGATATGCTGTTTGGAAGCTTGGAGACACTTTCTGGAAGGGTCCTAAAGCAAATTTGAAGTTTGGACAGATCATAAGAATCTAGAGTACTTCATGAGTAACCAAAAGCTTAATCGTAGACAAGCAAGATGGGCATTGTACTTGTCAAGGTTCAACTTTGTATTAAAGCATATTTCAGGAAGTAAAATGGGAAAAGCAGATGGATTGAGTAGGAGACCAGATTGGGAGGTAGGAGTAGAAAAGGACAACAAAGAGCAGACATTGGTGAAGAAGGAATGGTTAGAGATGAAGAAAGTGAGAGTGGCAGAGGTAATCATAGAAGGAGTAGATCTATTGGACAAAGTAAGAAAGTGTGAAGCAAAAGACAATGAGGTTGTTAAAGCAGTAGAAGAAATGAAGCGGGCAGGTGTAAAAATGTTAAGAGATGAGGAATGGCATCAAGAAGATGGCCTGATGTTAAAAGAGGGAAAGGTATATGTTCTCAAAGATGAAAAGTTGAGAGCGGAAGTAATCAGGCTACATTATGATATGCTTGTGGAGGGACATGGCAGACAGTGGAAGATGGTAGAGTTGGTGACGAGGAACTTCTGGTGGCCAGGGATTACTAGGGAGATAAAGCGGTACATGGAAGGTTGTGATGTCTGTCAGCGCAATAAGAATTGAACACAACCACTGGCAGGAAAGCTAATGCCAAATTCAATTCTAGAAAAAGCATGGACCCACATCAGTGCAGACTTCATTACAAAGTTACCCTTAGCTCAAGGATATGACTCAATCTTAGTAGTAGTAGATAGATTTACAAAGATGGCATATTTTGTACCTACTACAGAGAAAACAAGTACAGAAGAGTTAGCACAACTATTTAGAGATAACATCTGGAAGTTATACGGGCTACCAGATAGTATAATTTTGAATAGAGGACCACAATTCATGGCAGGAATGATGAAGGAGTTGAATCACATATTGGGGATCAAGACAAAATTGTCTACAGTGTTTCACCCACAAACAAATGGTTAGACAGAAAGAATGAACCAGGAGTTAGAACAGTACCTCTGGATGTTCATAGATCATTGGCAAGAGCAATGGCCAGAATGGTTGGGCATGGCTGAATTCACCTATAATAATAAAGTGCACACAGGAACTAAAGTGTCATCTTTCAAAGCAAATCAGGGACAAGATCCAAGAATGGGATTCAAAATAAGGAAGAAGGGGAAGTATGAAGGGGCGGAGAAATTTGTAGAGAAAATAATGAGAGTACAAGAGAAAGCCAAAGCAGCACTGCAAAAGACATAGGAAGATATAAAGCAGTATGCAGATAGAGAAAGGGAAGAGGTAGAAGAATATAAAGTGGGCGACCTGGTACTGCTCAGTACCAAAGATCTGAAGTACCAAATGATTGGAAAATGTACAGAAAAGTTCACTGAATGCTTTGTAGGACCTTACAGAGTGAAAGCAATTGTTTCTAGTAATGTAATAGAATTGGAATTGCCAAGTATGGTTAAAATACACCTAGTAGTTAATGTTAGTAGGGTACGGAAGTATAAATCACAGGTGGAAGGACAAAAGAAGGAAGCGCCACAACCAGTGGTAATTGAAGGAGAAGAAGAATAGGAAGTGGAAAGGATTATGAATAAGAGAAAAGTATGAGGAAGGGACAAGTACCTAGTGCAATGGAAAGGATGTACAGCAGAAGAAGATACTTGGGAAAGCAGAGAAAATCTGGAGAACATGATGGAGTTAGTCAAAGAATTTAAGAGAGAATATCGCAGGAAAGAAGAAGAAGAAGTCAGATGACAAGAAGCTGAAAAAGACAAGAAAGTGTTTAGCAGGGAATTACCAGGAAGATACACTGCTAAATTGCTCTATGGATGGGGCAACAAGAGATATGATCAGGAGTATTGGAGGAAAATGGAGGAGAATTGGAAAAAGTGGAAAAGAAATCTATTTTCAAGATATAACAAGAACCCATTTTTGAAGAAAATGGAGGAAGAAAAAGACAAATACAAGAGAGGAAAGATGGAAGAGTAGAATGAGGAAGAAGACGAGGAAGATCGACAGAGGATAGAAGAAGATAGAAAGTATCTAGAAAAACTAGGGGATGAAAACCTTGATATGGGTGATCTAAGGGACCCATACAATGAACTATGAAGAAGTCCTTGGGACGAGGACCCTTGAGAGGGGGGTGGTGTTATAAAACGGCAGGCAAGTTAGATGATCCGCTATCACAAATGGTTACTTACTAGTTTGTGATTTGCAAGAGTGGTCTTCAAAAGGCTCAAAAATGTGAAGTAGTTTAGCAACAAAAGATGTTGTTAAGTCTGAGGTCTAATCCTCAGACTATG
>Ga0153955_100586_pt1 | contig 14554 bp, 17 predicted proteins | sample TSFL039MetaG_FD_104744 | JGI IMG/M metagenome (GOLD analysis project Ga0153955, IMG submission 104744) | Attine ant fungus gardens microbial communities from Florida, USA - TSFL039 MetaG | ecosystem: Host-associated > Fungi > Mycelium > Unclassified | place: USA: Florida, Wekiwa Springs...
ACGCCGACCGTCAACGCGAAGTTCACCTGGAGGATCATATATTTGCTGAAGCTGGGCACTGCGGGCCTGGCTACGCTGAACATGAGTGATAGTCAATTTAGCCAGACCCTTGTTAAGTCTCAGGACAGTGCCAGACTCTCGTTCAACGATTGTGAGAAGGCGGTCAATCTCTTCTGAAATGTGATCGATTGTAAGCTTTCTATGTTTTTCAGGAGCAGAGGCGATTGTGTCTTGGAAACGGGCAGGTGTTGCTGAAACACCATTCGCCCAGGTGCTGAACCATTCGGAAAATTGTTGAATAAACGCTGAAACACCGTTATGATTACGGATAACATCCTTATACCGTTGAAAATATCTGTTTTAGTTGATAATTCTAGTTCATATTCATGTGAAAATACAGAGGCATAGCTTACTGCAGGAATATTGTCGTTAGGGTCCCGAAGATAGTCAACCCATCGAGATTATTCTGTAGTGATGGCGTAAGATTGGGAGTGCGATCTTTCCATGACTTGGCCACCGCCATGGCTTCTAAACATGTTCGAAGGGTTGCAAAGACATGATCGTGGTTATTTTTGATGATAGCATACAAGATACTATGCGAACACGTTCATTAAAGCTTCACAATAACAAACATATGACTCACTTGACGTTCTTGTGCAGTGTAGATTTGAGAACAAGGTTAGACGAGAAGAACTGGAATAAGGGAAAGTAGCCCATCTGAAAAGAGAGTGTGCCAGTACGATATCCGATGGATACATCGACGCCTTCGAAACGAAGTACATCACCAATGCGGTGGAGCGCATTACCCTAGGTCACTAAGCTCACATATACAGATAAGCCATGAAATGAGAAACATACCTTTACAACGGCCTCTAGAAACTCTTGTGCATTTTCCATATTCTTTGAACGAATTATCAGAATCACCAACCTTTCACTGGAATTTGATACGCACCCAAGACTTGTTCCTGTCATTCACACTTGCTAGTATTCTCACAAAACTTTGAGCCTGAGAAGCAGTGTCGAAGCGGTAGGTACCTCCCAAAAAGTCCTTGAGATAATTGTGAACCTCACTCGGGTTGAGGTTGAATCGGTCCTCGCGCAAGGACCCAGTGCCAATCGCAAGGCCCTCAGGAGAGAAAAAGTCGACAACAAAGTCTCTATCATCAGTTGTGGTGACCTCATCAGCTTGATCAAGAATAATAGCTTCATTGGCTCGCTTGGTGTGACGGTATGCACACTCGAAACCTCGTACACATGCACCAGTCTCCCAGAAGAACTGGCACGTGTTCCTGGGAATGTTATTCGGTAATCTATTCGAACCCCGAGTTCGCCAGGACGGCGTGTCATCAAGAGTATGCGTAAATTGACACCGGTTACCAGCTCGGCAACCAGCAGGACTAGTGAAAAACTTGCACTTAATATGCTTTGGATGCATTGACTATAATGCTCTAGAGGACTTTGTGCTTGGTCAATGATAACAAGCGAGGGATACAAAAAATCGACAAGTGAGTGGTCCACTAGATCGAGGCCGAGGGTCTGAGCTCTGCAAGTTGTCTTCATGCATTTTATATGAAAAAAATTATTCAATATAAGAAGTGCCAGATAACTAGAACGCGAGCGGATATAACGTCTCATCAAAAATGTCAATTTGGAGCTGCCAGTATCTTGTTCATCAGCCCAACGCGCTCCACTTGGTGATTTATGACGTACTCAACGCCACTGCAGTCCCGTGGACGACCCTATGCCTTTTACCTTATACTAACCTAAGTCCTTACGAATAAATCTCTTCTGCCGGAAATGACAGGGAATTACTAGTATCCTTGCAAAGAATTTGGTCTACAAAAAGGATAGAAGAGGCGGTCTGCGAGGCTTAAGAAAAGTGGCGCGGCTCAACTGCTGTCAAGAATAGTGTTAAAAGGATACATAGAACTTCATATAGAAGCCACATGCATGTCTATGGTATGTACAGTAACACAGGTCCCAAGAAGTCGATTGAAGTGCCAGGAGGAAGTACTCAGCCCGAATACCTTGGTTGTGGAGAGTTGTCCCGGGCTTCAGTCTCTTTAGTCCATGCCTCTGCGAAGTGTCCTCGGGCCCAACGTAGTAATACATTATTATTAATATTCCCAATACTCGGAATTATATATTATATAGGACAACAATATTGCCAAAGGACAATGTGGACTTAGACATATTGTCGGAACGAAGCACAAATAAGGTTAGCTCACCATCCAAGGCGTTCTAGAATGCATGATAGAAACATCTCTCTCTCTTGCTTGACAGCGGACACTCTAGTTGCAACACCAGTCTCACTCATACATATACCTAACCCTCAGTCGTCTACCTCACGAGGTGACATCTGAGACATTTGATTTAATAATTTAGAATGTCAAAACCTTGCAAAAGATGAAACCCTTATCAATCTCACACATTCAAATGTGTCAACTGCAAAGGAGACCACATGGCAGACGACACTAAATGCCCATTCTGAAAGCATCATTTCAACCGGGAATGGCACTCAAAAAAAGTTCAAGAAGCCAGAGAAATCAGGGCTAACTCAATTTGTCTGGCTGCAGGCAGCGCAAACAATTTATGATCAAGCACAACTTAAAGATTTTTTTGCAGAATGTAAGAAAAAATAAAACGCTTACAGATATAATTTTAGAAACAAGAAAAAACATTTCGGACATCATTCTCATCCAAGAGCCCCCTCGGTCCTTATTAAGACATATTCCCAGTCACACAAATCCCAAAGGCGATCCAGTCTATGGAACACCTAAACATCTGGACTGGTCACTATTCATTCAAAACGATGGTTGTACTGATAACTATCCTAGGGTCGCAACATATATCAACAGACGCATTTTAAGATTAAGGTTCTCCCTCAGGAAGGACCTTATAAACCATCAAGATATCAATGTTATTGATTTTCACAATGGACAAAATATTAATTTCATCATTAACGTTTACTCTGACAGCAATCAAACAGCCCTCCGAGTATTGCGAAACAATATAAGAAACATCGGAAACACGGTAATCATGACAGGCGACTTCAACATCAGAGATAGCGACTGGGATCCTAACATCCAGTATCACTCCATCCATACGGAGGATCTTATGTCCATTGCTGACAGCCTAGACCTTGAACTTGCGATGCCTATAAACCCTGGCCCAACTAGATTTGCAGATAACCAATGCGACACCAACTCTGTTCTCGACCTTGTGTTCATGAACCCAAATAACCCTGGTTTCAACAAGCATACTCTCAACCCAGACATCCGTTTACCTTCAGATCACGTCCCACTCATCATAGAGGTAGGCATAAAAGAAGAAAACGTTGATATTACTTTTAAGGCAATAAAGAAGGATAACAAAGAAGAAGAAGCGTTCATTAGAGACCTTGTAAAAGGAGTAAGAAATATCAACACTTCTGAGCTGAAAAATCAGTTGGATATACAAAGGTGTGCCGCTAATCTTGAGAAGATCTTCAAAAATGCATGGTCTACACATTCCACGACCAAAAGAATCACTAAACACTCCAAGGAGTGGTGGAACAAGCAATACACTGATTGTATTAACAAATACCATGAAACAGGCGACATCAATAGCTGGAAGTCCTTCAAATCAGCCGTCCGAAGTGCCAAGAGAGCATTCTTTGATCAAAAAATCCAGGAAATTGCTACGTCCAACAAGAGACCGTGGGACCTTATGAATTGGGTAAGAAAGAAAAACCTACCGGCCATCAAAACAATCTATCATGAAGGTCAACCGTGCAATGATCTCCCAACATTATGGAACGCTCTCCATAACTCATACAACTCAGCTCAAAACAGACCAATTGACACAAGGTTTCTTGATGGAATCAACTAATGCAACGACATAGATTGGCCTCTGTTCACAGATCAAGAATTTATTGACGCTATAGCTAAGTGTTCAAACACATCCTCCCCTGGTCCTGACTATGTCACATGGAGACACATCAAGCATCTAGTCTCAGACAAAACATACCGCAGTAAAATTGTAAATATTGCTAATGCGTGCATTTCAATAGGTTATTGGCCTGAACACTTCAAAGAGTCGATGTCAATCATTATCCCAAAACCCAATAAAGTGTCATATGACACAACCAAAGCCTTTAGACCAATCGTACTCCTCAATACCATGGGCAAACTCATAGAGAAAGTTATTAGCCATAGACTCCAATTCCACCTATCAGCCAACAGATTTCTCGACCCCAACCAACTGGAAGGCATTAGACAAAGGTCAACTATTGATGCAGGAATATATCTTACTTTCCATCCCTCAACCATAATTTCCTCTCGTTATGTCTTGCTAAAGCTGGTCTAAACGCTAATGTTTCAAATTTCTTCAGAAGCTATCACTCCAACAGATCCACTACATATGCATGGAACAACTTCACATCACAGAAATTTGCTACAAGTGTAGGAGTCGGCCAGGGATCTGCTCTTTCTCCCATCCTTTCCACTATATATCTCGCACCAATCATAAAAACATTCAAAAAAAGAATAAAAAATCTAAAAGAAAAAATCCACACAGACATTCTATCTTTCGTTGATGATGACCTTCTTATTTCTCAGGAGAAGAGTTACAAACTGTCTTCTGCTTTTCTCTTAAGTAGTTACAATATGATCTCTAAAATACTTTCGGATGCAGGACTCGTCATGGAACACAGCAAATCAGAAGTGTTCCACTTCACTTGAGCTCATAACCCACCCAACCCTTCTATTGACCTCACTTTGGTTGGAGGCCCCATACTTCATCCCAAACCCATCTGGAGATATCTAGGATTTTTCTTTGACAAAAAACTCAACTTCCATCATCATGTTCACCATTATGCAACCAAAGGTCTCTCCACCCTTAGCACCATGAAGATGCTAGGCAACTCATCTAGAGGGCTCTTACCAATGCAAAAACGCCTCCTGTACAGGATGTGCATCATGCTGATAGCCTTATACGGTTTCCAACTATGGTTCTTCAAGGGGGCCCCGACGATAAAAAACATCATGGAATTAAAGAAAATGCAATGTAGGGCAGCCTTATGGATCATGGGAGCCTTCTGCATGTCTCCTTCAGAGGGAGTTGAAGCTATAGCTGGTCTCATCCCCATAAACCTCCACCTCAAGAAGCTCAATGGACGCTACCATCTCAGATACGCGACCATCCATTCATCACATGCCATCAATACCCTCCTTGACAAACATCAAAACAGAAGCCAAAACCAACACAAATTCGCATTAGCCAACCTCACTAACAAACAAATATCAAAGCTGAAAAGCCCTATTAAAGACGTGAGCGAAAGGCTCAATGAAATCAAAGACAAGTTTGACCCCTACCATTCCATCTTTCATTCTGGTTTGCGTCTAGTAGATCATTTCTCTAGTAGAATAGTTTTCCACTCTCCCGTTTCATCCAGCGACGAGACTCTCTTCAATCACTCGTCAAAATTCAACCTGGCATTTGAAAAAGTTCAAAAATCAGCTAACAACATAGACATTATCTCAGACGGAAGCGTCAAAGCAGTAGGATCAGCCACAGCCGTTGCACATATATGGAAGGACAACAAGATCACTGATAAACTCAAAGCGCATACAAATAACATCACTTCTATAGAAGCGGAGTTAATGGCCATACAAATTGGTCTCACATCTGCCTTCGAGAATACTGAAGCACACCAAATCCTCGTCATCACAGATACACTCGAAGCGGGGAAGAAAATCATCTCTTCGGGCAATCAATATCTTCAAAAATCCATCATCCCCATTGCACAAAAAATACAAAGTTTCCTCAGCAAAGATGGGTGCAACTCAATATACTTTTGGCATTGTCCTAACAAACTAAAGTGGCCCAGACACATTTTAGTCGACAAAGAAACCAAGACGGCCCATACCCCACCCACCCTCCCTGAGAAAAACTTGTTCTTATTCAGCAAAAAGAAAGAATGTGATCTTATACTCGAGTCTTGGCAGCAATCATTCAAAGATAGTAAAAAGAAAGGTCAACTATTTCTTGAGTTTGAAGATAACAATGAGAAGGTTCTAAAACCAATATACTCCAAGGGAGGATCATGGTTACAGCACATAGGGATTTCAAACTCCATATGTGCAAGATTTACTCGTATGATGCTAGGACATGCACCAATAGGGGAGTATTGACAAAGATTCTTCCCCAACACACCTATTCATTGCCCATGTGGAGAAGCAGATGTTGAAACGAGGGAACATATTTTCATGCAGTGCAAACAATATGACTCATCATTTCGCCCGAGAGACATATGCATTTCAAGCTTCGTTGAATTTATCATTGGCAATCCGACATCTTTCTGTTTTGATAATGGCTAAAAGACAGCTTGAGTATCCATAGTGATACACACATTTCACCAAAATTATCTGATTGCCTTTTATTTCATTTTCTCTCTCCTTTTATTTCCTTTTAAGTATTTAAGTAGATACAGTGTGTCTGCCATGGCCTGCCTACACGCTCCATGTAATAAATCGGTGATATAAAAATAAAAAAAAAAGAAACCCTTATCAATAAACCAGCAGATGATAGCTCATACTTTTACATCAAAAGTGTTCAATATACCGGCAGATAATCAATTGCTAAACCGATTGCTCCATATTGATCTAAATATAGCACAGGGATCCTCACATACTTGCAAATCAGATCAGGTAATTACTCAATGGTCTTTATCCTTAATTTTCCGACACGATTTGCTCTGGTATCTCCAGATACGAAAACACAGCTGTTAGACGTATGAACTCAGGCTCACAAAAGCAATGTAAACGACTGAGGTGCAGCCAGGTCTTTTATTCAATCAAAATATTTGTCGGCAAATACAACACGAACGAAAAAGGAAAAAGGTGAAAAGAAAGTAAAAATAGAACAATAATTGCACCTTTCTAACAGCTTCACGGATTTACATCCGGTTTCGAATACTTCTTTATGACATGTACAGCATCTCCAACCCTGACCACGCCATCCGCATCGGGAACCGCATTACATCCTACACATGGTTTCATCTTTCTTTCAGGGTCCAGTCCCGTCCTAAATTTCATGATTACTTTGTAAGGCACCGCCGCATCCCTCACTCCAGTCTCAGGATCGACGTTAGGAAGCTGTTCAACATTCAACGTCTTGTGCTATATTCATCGCCTCGACATCTTTACTTACTAGGCAACGAGCACATTTCGAGACTAGTGTAATGGTAGGCCCGTCAGGTGAGCCGATGCGAATTTCTTCCCATTGGTCTTCTGCAAACGGGCCTCCGCCTTCAAATACTATGTTAGGCCGAAATCTGAAAATACGAATACAATTGTTAATGTTGTTCATTAACTTGTGTATGAGCACATTGTCTTTCCATCACTCGTACTTTTGAACCCACCGTTCAACCGTGAGTTTCTCATCCTCCCACTTCTTGTGAACATTCTGTGTGCCTACAAGTGGTCTGGTTTCCTTGTCGATTAATTCCATGCTCTCCTCGGATAAGAGTAACATCGGATACATATCCTGAAAAAAAGCATCCGCTTTCAAATCAGGAAAATCGTACGTCTTGTCGACTGCACGGGGTAGAGGACCTTTGTAAGTGAGATGTACGGGCTTTCCAACATACTTGGATAGAATTTCAGATGGTGACGGTGCACCAGTGACGGAAGATCGGCAGATGTAACCGTCCAGGGGATCATAACCAGGGAATATGATGATGTCCTTCAACCTACGTACCAGAAGAGATTGTGTAAGAGGAGTGTTAACTTGACCAAAAATCCACCTCACATTGTCCAAGTACTCAGTGTTTCCTGGCTAGGACGCAATGGAACAGAGAAACTCTCACATCCCGAGTCCTCAGGTAGGTCTACGACAAGTGATCCATTATCGGGAGAAGACTTGTCAACTCGAATTTGTGGATAAATCAGAACCAACTGGCATGCCACTCAAATCGTGGACGAAAGAGCAGTTCTGAATCTTGACAGCCTACCTTTGGAATCTCACGTGCTGTGATAATACGCTTGGTTGCTGCGTCAATGACGCAGAATCGTCTGTCATCCTGTGACGATAGGGTCAAGGATGCCATGAGATCGGTCGAATCGCACCGAAGTACCTCTACACCTTTTGTTGTATACTTTACAGACTCTACAGAAGTCCCGCGGCAGCTCTGCACATGAAATTAGGATATCTTCATGACAAGGCATTTTTCAAGAATGGCAGTATTGCTGGGAAAGCCAATATCTAAACCAGGTGCCACAGATCAACTCACCTTGATTGGATGGATTAGAATTTTCGACACCCTGACAGATCTAGCCTGAGTCGACATTTCGTGAGATGTAGCAGACTGCATATCCTTCTTGTCGAAGACTCGCAACCAGTTACAAGGCGCGAGATGACAAGAGTCAGTGTGAGAGAAAGCGGATACATCATCATATGATGAAGCTTTAAGTAAGGTTCTTCGATCGAGTAGATATCGTGCTCATGTGATAGGAGCACTAGCCCATGCTGATGTCCTCTTTTCACATGGTTAATTACAATGTTCAAATATTTATGCGCCTGTAACACTTTTGTCCCCATCCCTGTTGCCTTCGTGGCCAATAAGATGTGATATTCATCTCGATGATTTACTTTATCTTGGCCAATCATCGTTCAGTATTATATGAATCATCAAGGGATGATCGGCAACCTATGACAATCGTTCTTGGAAAGACGGAGTATCGAGGACTCAGAGGTGCGATGATCAAATGATGATTATGTCATCATCAAGTTGAACATGACTGTCCCAAAGAACAGTCGGAAGGTGAATAACGACGATATTAATGTAAGATTCGGTACCATATGACCCCCAGAGGGGGGATGGTGGTGGTTAAAGGACAAGAAGGGGATGGACGGTCACATTTGGTTATTGGGAATCGTCAGACCACAATCATGGTTTGCACTACACTCCTCTCAGGATTCCTACAGAAGTCATACTTTCCCGTATGTGCTGCCGAGCACATCCGAGTCACCCTTATTTGACCATCTGTTCTGATAAATGCTTATTCTGAAATTTTAGCGCACAAAATCTGATTTCTGAGGTAAACCAGAATTTTTGCTAGGACTAAAACAGTTAAAAACACTGATCGAGATGTTTTTTTGTCTGTCGGGATTTGATAAAAATAGTTGCCGCCAGTTGTATAAATAGTTGATGCCGGCCTAGGAAGGCACGCACACTTTTCCATGCTAACTCTTGATAAATCTACCAGCATCGAGCGTATATCGCCCCTGTTTTCGATTCCAGTAATTGTCAAACTACTCGGTTTCTTTGCTCTGATCCGGGGCGCCTCTGCACTATACAAGCGCATCAAATTCATATGGCGTCAAAACATCTTAAACCCTCTCGCAGATCTTCCTGGACCCCCAAGTCCAAGTTGGCTTTATGGGAATTCACAACAGGTCGGGGATGATGGTGCTTTGGCAATGCATGAGCGTTGGACTAGCGAGTATGGCGACACAATTAAGTACAAGATTTTTCTTGGAGTTAGCGTCCTGCTTGCCTCCCTACACAGTTGTTAACAGATTCTTCTCCGTAGACGTTGAGATTGGTTACAATAGATTTGAAAGCGATAAATCATATATTGATGGATAGCTTTACATACTACAAGCCTACACCGGCGAAAAACTTGTATCGTCAAATCCTGGGCAATGGTGAGATCTCTCATGGAGTTCGTAACATTCGCTTGACACACATCTCACCTAGGCCTTGCCGTTACTGAAGGCTCGAAACACCGCAAACAGGTTTGCATTGCTGCTTCATTCTTCTGTGGTCTTCACTGATTCTTGTTCCTTATAGCGAAAGATCATGGTCAGTTGATTAACCACGCCCACCGTCTTTGCTTTTCTCTCCTGGACCTTGAACCCTCACTAAATTATTTACATTTGCCAGAACCCGGCATTTGGAGCTACTCAAATTAGAGACTTGACAGAAACCTTTGTCGAGAAAGCACTTGAGGTGAGGTCGTTCATTGACTTCTGAGTCCGCATTGAAACAGACACATTCAAGTTGAGAGACGTTTGGACGGCCGATATCAAGAAAGCAGGAAAGACCCAAACAAGGATTGACGTTCTTTCAGGATTGAGTAAGATGACACTGGATGTCATTGGACTCGCCGGTTAGTACTAGCAAGTATGACAGATATAATTGATGTCATGATCGTGGCTTAGGATTCGACTACAAGTTCAATTCGCTATCGGGAGAGAAGAACGAACTGATTGAAGCACTCCACGCTGCGTCGAGTACACAATCAGGGGGTATAATGCTCAAATTGCGATTGATACTCGGATTTTTTGGGATCTCTGCTGTGAGCATACCCTCACTCATCAGAGTATCAATCAATACATTAATGGTCAGCCTTTCGCCGGAGAAAGAGAAAGAAAACGAGTTCGGGATACCATGGATCGAATTGGGAACCACTTATTAAAGGAGAGTAAAGCCGCGTTAGTAGAGACTAACAGGGAGAAGGATGAGAGATACAAGAAGAGAGATCTATTGTCGTTGTTGCTTAAGGCTAATCTATCCACCGATATTTCTGAGAGCCAGAGAATGAATGATCGTGATGTTCTTGCCCGTAAGTCTCTTTGCCTTCCACACATTCGGCTGGAACTAAATATACTCTAGAGGTTCCTACGTTCCTCGTCGCTGGCCACGAAACCACTAGGTATATTCCATCCTCTCCCGGTCATGATTTTGTGAATTCAGACGTCATAATAGCAATGCGACAACATGCTCTCTCAATCCATCTCGATATCCAATCCAAACTACGCGACGAGCTTTTCACTATTCAATCAGATAATCCAACCATGGATGAACTCAATTCTCTGTCGTATCTCGACTCGGTGGTACGGGAGACGTTACGTATACATACCCCTGTCGCTGGCACGATAAGGGTAGCTATGAAAGATGATGTTGTGCCACTTGGAACGCCGTTTGTTGATAAGAAAGGGAAAGTTTGCGATAATATATTGTGAGTCTGTCGATTGTCATACTCTTGTTGTGAAGATTGAACATGACGGAATGACTCGTGCTATGCAAAGTGCGCAAGGGACAGACAGTGTTTATCCCAATTTTGCCGATCAATCGGTCGGAAGCATTATGGGGGAAAGATGCCCGGGAGTTTAAGTATGTATAATCTGTGTCTTGATTAAAATTGCTGATCGATCCCGATTAAAATAGACCAGAACGTTGGGAGTTGTCTAATGAGGCAGCGAGTGCTATTCCAGGTGTATGGGGCAACATGCTGACATTCCTCGGTGGACCGCATGGGTGTATTGGATATCGATTCTCTGTCGTATCGTACGTTTCCCTCTCTAATGTCACAAAGTATGTTGATGAATGTTTTGTAATCTGTAGGTTGAAAGCGTCCTTGTTCACACTCGTACGAGCATTTGAATTTCAACTCGCTGTTCCTGTTGAGGAGATTGGCACTCGTGTATTTATTTTTCGAAAGCCTTACTTGATCAACGACCCGAAGGCTGGAAACCAAATGCCGTTGTTACTCAAGCCATATGTACGTGTCAACTGATTGGACTTGTCATGTACTGCACGGCCCCTGTGGTGTTCTATTAAAGAAGAGATTTGTGTATCAGGAACACGATTAGAAAGATGATAAGACCTGATCCTCGGCGCAAGCATAGTACGTCCGAGTTTTTATGTAGATGACTTTCCGAGGGAGTCTGGGAAAATCTAGGAGTATGGATGTGACAACACCATGTCATGCGAAACACGCGCCCTGTGACGTAACGCAGCATGATGAAACCACCTCTTTACTAGGTAGTAATTCTTTTTCCGATTTGTTAGTGTATTTTATGATGAGATGCTTCACGCAGTGGATATTTAGATGCCAAGTCGCCGCTTGAATTGGGATGTCAAGTCACCTGATGGTGTGGTGTCATCCCACTTGTCAAGTCGTCTTTAGACAGCCACATTCCGCCACATAATTTGTAACGCGGTGCACACACATCTGACAGCAACCTTTTCCCACTGTAGGTGCTCATTGTTTTGTTCTACCCTTTTAAAAAATTTTATTGGCTTATTATTTTTTGTTTTCTTCGTAGGCGACCCCATTGCATCTAATCCCATGGCATTTGCCTTCACACCACCCAGAGAGCCCCCATAGCTCCCTGAACCAGTCAAAGACGCCGGTAATGCACTCTCCACCCTGTCCCCTCTCCTTGAACTCGAGCCCTGACGTATGGAACTTCATCCATGCCCACTTGGCTATGCCCTGCTACTCACCCAACCTGTTTTACTTCTTTTTTGTTCTGTGTTTGTCTTTTTCGTATGACATGTTTTGTATATTTATCAGAGGCAGTGAGCCTCCGTGGTCAATAGACAGGTGATTTGACATCCCAATTCGAGCGGCGACTTCACTTCTAAATATCCGCCTTGTCAGTGGCAATTTCATTCAAAGCACTTGTTTGGAGCTACTGAAAGACACATTTGATAATTCAGACCTCCACTGGCATTATCCTTAGTATTCAAGAGAAAATTGTCAGCAAAAGAGATTGCAAGACAGACAAGACTTGTTGTGTGTTTGCATAACGAGTTTTCGCCCTCTCCTTTTTGCTCTATCCCAACTCAACATATGGCGCCCTTGGACTACTGTGACATTTGTTGTCCGGACCAAGGGTGGACTTCTTTTGGTCACAGTATCATCACATCAAAATTGATATAGCACTTCCCTTTCTCGTACGACGTATTCACACTGTGAAATGCCGACGTTACGAGATGTTGAGGGAGCTCCGGACAGGCCTATCAAACCTCACGATGAGGAGAGATACAGCAACGCTGACGAGAACCAGGCTTTACTTTCCAGCTTTGAACGTGACAAACGCACGGAGAATTTTCAGAATGAAGACAAACGTGAGCTTGAGGATGGGGGTAATATTGAATCTCCAACACTAGCTGCCACGTACCAGGTCAGAACCAAGAAGATGTCGGACATGTCGTATTGGGCCCAGCTGGCCGGCGCATTCGTTGTGGGAGTGCTATGCACTGTCATAATCCACCTTATCATCGCCCACTGCTCAAATTACAACTCCTCTCCCCACCATGACAACGTCAGAAACGTCCAAGTTCAAGTTGCTCCTCCTTACGTAGGATCCACTGAAGTGCATCAGTTCCCTCCGGTTGAGCCGACCAACAAATTCCCACAACTTTTCCCTTCGAATGTAGGATATGGAGGAGCAACGCCCACGGGTGCTGAACCAGCCATCGTAGCTACTGCCCCTACGTGGCCAATGCACACAGGTGCACCACACCTTGTAGTCCCTTCTCGACTACAGAAGTCACACAACGTTCATCACACCGACACTGAACAAAACATGAAGGAGGAATTTGCTAATGATGGAGGGGCAGGATCGAGGCACAAATATGGCAAGAAAAGAAAGCAGAGAAAATTCAGTATCTTGGAGAAATGGGGAAATCTCTCACCATGGTTCTCGATCCAGCGGGGTGGATTTGGTTTGGACTCTAGCGCCAGGGCACCAGATACATGTCGTGTGACAGGTTTACATTTCTTGCATCGTCATGGTGCCAGGTATCCTACTGAGTGGGGTGAGTTAATCGTGATTTGTAGCTGTAATGAAGCACTGAATTTCATTAGCCAGGTACGGTGGACCCGCGAAGCTTGCAAAGAAGCTTCATAGCTCCACGCAAAGCTGGACTGCGTCTGGAAAATTATCCTTTTTGAATAACTGGTGCGTGTGCCCTGATATCTTCCGAGTCCAAGGCTCAAGTGTCATAGGACATACAAACTCGGCGCTGAACGCAAGTATTTTGTTTCTTTCCTAGATAATGCTCTGATCTTGTTTCTGCAGTCCTCACACCGTTTGGGCGTCAGCAACTTTGTCAGTACATCAGCTTCCCGGAAGATTCTTGCTAACCCTCATACCATAGTCGATCTCGGTGTAACATTGCGCATCAAGTATGGATTTCTTCTCGAGAACTTCACCAGATCCAATGCTATACCGGTATTCCGAACAGAGTCCCAGTGCGTTCATTCTCAAGACTTACTGGTCCCTTTCGTTTATGAACCTGTAGAGATCGTATGCTTTCATCTGCAATGAATTTTGCCCTTGGCTTTTTTGGTTGGCCGCTTGAAGGCCAGTATCAGCAATCCATCACCATCGAAGCGAAAGGTGTATGTTATGAATTGCATTTTTACCCACACACGCTTGACGTTTCCATCCGTTCTTGCAGTTCAACAATACCCTTGCTCCTCATAAGACATGCAATAATGCGAATATCAATGAGAAGGGTGATCGTGGTGTATGGTATACCGAACATTGGGCGGATATCTACCTTAAGGACGCCCACAAACGATTGGCGAAAGAGATCAAAGGATATGATTTAACAATCGAGGATGTGTACACTATGCAACAATTGTGCGCCTACGAGGTGAGCTGTCCCTGTGCCTTCTATCACGATTTAATCCATGTCCTTCAGACCGTTGCTATCGGATATAGTAAGTTCTGTGAACTCTTCACCGAAGAAGAATGGGAAGGATTTGAC